>Ga0209698_10000586_pt1 | contig 41734 bp, 38 predicted proteins | sample LitLauG_LLR_2012_FD_187203 | JGI IMG/M metagenome (GOLD analysis project Ga0209698, IMG submission 187203) | Freshwater sediment microbial communities from Pennsylvania, USA - Little Laurel Run_MetaG_LLR_2012 (SPAdes) (version 2) | ecosystem: Environmental > Aquatic > Freshwater > Creek >... | reverse complement strand
ATGCCAGACCGCCCAAACTGTAGGCAATCCCTGCTATCACGGCGCGGTAACCAGTTCTCCTCGGCAATGTCCCGGTTCCCGCCCTGCTTACTGCAGGTCAACTCTGGCCACTTCCATCCGGACCGAAAACTGCCTGGCAATCCGTTTGACTATTCCCACCGTACTAGGGCTGTGAGACGGAGCTATCGTCGATCTGCTCCGAGTCGTGGCGCCGCGATTCGGGGCAGTGCTCCCGCAGGCACCGTCCACAATCTCAAAAACAAGAGGCAAACACCATGAAGCAACTCAAGTCATTGGTGGCCCTTGCCATGGCGCTGCTCATGCTGGCACCTCCCAGCGTGTTCGCATCCAGCCATCGCGAGGCTCCCATCACGGCCCTTGATCGCACAGCAGACATTACTGACTGGTATGCCTTTGTCAGTTATGACAATCCCAACAATGTCACATTCATTCTGAATGTGGACCCGTTTCTTGAGCCCGCCAATGGGCCCAACTACTTCCCATTCGATCCGAATGTGCTTTACGAGATGAAGATCGACAACAATCAGGACGGAATTGAAGACGTTACCTTCCAGTTTCGCTTCAGCACCGAAATCCGCCAACCAGGATTGTTTACGGGATTCGCCGGCGGATTGGCGGGAGTCCCACCCATCACGTCGTTGTCCGGACAAGGTTCAGCCGGCCTGAGTTTGCGGCAAACCTACACCGTCACCATGGTCAAGAATGGCGTGTCCACTTGCCTGAGCTGTGGGCAGACGCTCTATGCCGTTCCTTCCAACGTCGGCCCGCAGACCATGCCCAACTATCAGGCCCTGTTCAACCAGGGAATCTATAGCCTGGGCAACAACACCACCGTTTGGGCCGGAACCGCCGATGACCCGTTCTTCATCGATCTGGGCGCAGCCTTCGATACCCTTAACTTCCGCATGGGTGTAGGCGGCGTACTTCCGCCCGCAGAAGACGCGGACGACACGCACAACTACGCTCCCGATGCCGTGGCGGGCTTCAACGTCAACTCGATGGTGCTGGAAGTTCCCATCACCATGTTGACTGTCGATGGCCAAATCCACAACGCCAGCCAGAAACAAGCCGTAATCGGAACCTGGGGAACGACCTCGCGCAACAAAATCACCGTGCGCCGGTCGCCTTACCCGGACAAGAACTACGGTCCCTTCCAGCAAGTGCAGCGCGAAGGCAATCCGCTGATCAACGAACTGATCATCGGAACCGGATCGAAAGACCGTTTCAGCATGGACCAGCCGAAGAACGACTCGCAGTTCGCGCCGTTCGTTCTGAATCCCGTGCTGGCAACGCTGTTCGGTGCGCTCGGCATTCCAGTTGCGCCGCCACCACGAACCGATCTGCTGATTCTTGCCCAGTACGAACCGCCGATCTGCCCCGGTTGCGGGGCTGGTGACGCGGGCCCGGTCGCCGATCTGCTTCGCCTGAACACCGGAATTCCCCCCACTGCCGTCGGAAGCCAGAAGCGTCTGGGCTTCCTCGCGGGAGACTTGGCGGGATTCCCCAACGGACGCAGGCCGATTGACGATGTCGTCGACATCGCTGCACGTGCCGTGGCTGGAATCCTGGTCGATTCCACCAAGTACGGAACGGCGATTGGTGACGGCGTTCAGCTCAATCCGGAGGGTTACAACAACGCGTTCCCCTACATCATGCCAGCGAATAGCGGGCGCAACTCGGTGCACATCGGCCCAGGTCAGGCCGGTTGCACGGGCATATCGACGGGGATTTGCCCAACCAACTAAACGCTCCACGAACAGTCTTGTGGCCGCTACTGAAAAAGCGGCGGCCACAAGCTCCATCAAAAATCATCTTGAAGGAAGTCAGAAATGAGGAGAACAATGGAAAACTTTCTCGCGCTGCCTGTACTGAGCATCGTCCTGAGTCTGGCCGCCACTGGCGTTGCGCAGACTTCAAGCACCACCATTCCGCCGCTTTCGCCGGCCGCACAAGGCATCGCCAACGCGAAAAAAGAAATCGCCAAGAAGCCCGGCCAGTTCGCCGGCTACAACCAGCTAGCGATTGCACTGTCGCGGCGTGCCCGCGAAACATCCGACGTAGCCTATTATGCGCAGGCAGAAGAGGCCCTGAATAAGGCGGCGGATCTAGCTCCGGACAATTTTGAAAGCGCGAAGATTCATGTGTGGCTGCTACTCGGGCGTCACGAGTTCCCAGCCGCGCTCGAAGCCGCAAAGCTGTTGAACAAGAAAGTTCCAGATGACATCTTGGTCTACGGCTTTCTGGTGGATGCGAACGCCGAACTCGGCAACTATCCGGACGCAGAAAGTGCGGCGCAGTGGATGCTGAATTTACGCCCAGGAAATCTTCCCGGTATGACTCGTGCTGCATATTTGCGGGAAATGTTCGGCGATGTGGACGGCGCTTACGAATTGATGGACATGGCGTACCAGGCCACGGTTCCCACCGAGACCGAGGATCGTGCGTGGATTCTTAGCCAGATGGGCCACTTGCGCTCTGTCGCCGGACGAAGCGATGACGCCGAGAACATTCTGCAGCAGGCGCTGGTGCTGTTCCCGAGCTACCACTACGCGCTGAGCAATCTGGCTAGGGTGCGCATGACGCAGGAGCGCTACGAGGACGCCGTAACCCTGCTGCGTCAGCGTTATCAAGCCGCGCAACATGCGGAGAATCTGTACGACTTGGCGGAAGCGCTGGAGCTAGCGGGGCATGAGACCGAGGCGAAGAAAGCGTTTGCAGAGTTTGAAACAAAGTCCCTAGCCGAGGCGAGCCGCAAAGACAACTCGAGCCGCGAACTGGTTTTTTACTATACGGATCATGCCCACCAGCCGGCGAGGGCCCTCGAAGTTGCCCGGCAGGAGTTCTCCTGGCGGCACGATGTTTACACCCTCGACGCCTATGCCTGGGCCTTGCACGTCAATGGGCAGGACGCCGAAGCCCACAAGCAGATCTCGATGGCACTAGAAGTCGGAATCCGCGATGCCAAGCTGCTCGCTCATGCGGGCGAGATTGCCCTGACATTGGGGGATCGCGCAAGCGCCGAACGTTACCTTAACGAGTCGGTCTCCCTTCACGCCGCTGGATCGGAGCAAGCGCGCGTCGTGCTTGCCGGACTTGGCCGGGCCGAGGTGAAAGAGTAGCGGAACCAAGGAAAGGAGGAGAACACTATGAGGTCGTTAATCTCGGCTGTAGTCGCGGTTCTCCTCCTTATCACTGCGAGCGTCGCGCCGATTCAGGCTCAGCATCATGGATCGCTGGCCGGTAGGGTGACGGATCCGGGTGGGGCAGTGATCGCCGACGCACAGATAAGACTTCTGGGAGCTTCAAACGCCTCTGAGCTACGGATCACCTCCGACGAGCAAGGCCACTTTGAGTTTCGATCGGTCGACACCGGCGTCTACCAACTCACTGCTGAAGCGCTGGGATTCGCCACCACCAGCCGCGAGATCGCCGTTTTCCCCGGCCGTGCCAGCGAGCAGGACATCCAATTCCAGACTGTCTCTACCGTTGCTGAGATTACGGTGGTAGCGGCCGCTCCCGACGCCACGAATCCGGACCCCGCGCAGCGCACGTTTATTCATGATCAACTGCTCGAAGCGAACCCTGGCCGGCCGGGTGCGCCCGTTTCGATTCCCGGACTGCCCATCGAGACGGCGTCGGGAGGGATTAAGGCGCCGCAATATTTCGCACCCGGAGTGGCAGGAGATCACGGCGAGCCGGTCGCACAGTTTTTCCAGATTGGCGACTTCCTGTTTCCCAATAACCTTCCCGCCAACGCTCACGGGAACGGATATGCGGATCCCAACGTGCTTATCTCAAACGGCATCGCCTCAGTCACGGCGGATGGCGGGGCCTTCAATGTGCGTGAGGGCAATCATGCTGTGAATCTCGCGGTGGGCTATGGCCTACGCGACCGGCTTTTGCCCTTCACTCAATTCACCACGGACCAGCACGACGCCGATTTCGTCACCGGATGGAGCCCCACGAATCCGGCCACTCTTGGCTGGCTGACTCTGCAGACGTCCTTCGGCAACGGATTTCTTGAGCGCCCCGAACATCGTCAGCAGTACAAGCTCAATGCCTCCCGCGCTTTCAAAACCAAGGCGCACGACACTACTCTTTTCGGAATCGGGTACTACGGCTTTTCCTTCATCCCAGGGCTGATCCCAACAGGGGTTGCCGTTCCCGGAGACACGATTGACGCGCGCCAGCAGGACCGGACGCACAACTCACTTCTGGTTGCGACCGACACCTGGCGAATCACGGACAGCCAGCAGGTCGAACTCTCGGGATTCTTTCGCACCTACAGCCTCGATCTGCGCTCCGATTTCGGGGATGGACTGATCCGCCAGAGCGAATTCCGAACGGTCACCGGCGGCAACACAACCTATTTAGTCAAACCACATAAGGGAATTTCGATCCTCGTTGGGGTTGACCTGCGCCGCGATGCTCCGCGCAATCTCGATTTGGATCGCGCCGACCAGCGTGGAGTGTTTCAGCGGGTCACGGCGAACGACCTTACGTTAGGATTCGTTGCCCCCTTCGCCTCGGTCGATGGAGCCCTGACGAGGTTCTTCCACTACGACCTAGGAGTGCGACGCGAAGAAGTATTGCTCGATAACGTGGACAAAATGGCCCCCGCAAACTCCTTCAACAAGCTGGCCGGTATTACGCTCCCCAAGGGGACGCTCACGCTGTTGCCGCCCAAGCAAAAATTTCTTCCCCAGGTTGCGTTCAGTTTCGGCGAAGCGTTTCACACCAACGATCCGCGGATTGGCACGAGCACGGGGGCTTCTGTCACGCCGACGGTGATCGTCCCGTCTCGCGGTATGCAGTTGGTGGTCAGCAAAGAGATCGCGCGCACGGATTTCAGCATCACGCTGGTGCGCGTCAGCAACTCGCAGGAACTTGTCAAGATCGATCCCGATACCGGCCTGCAGCAGAATCTCGGGCCGTCCCTCACTCGCTCGTTGACTGCTTCCGCCCGACGCTATTTTTCTTTCGGCTCGTTGCAAGCCTCGTGGGCGCGGGCGACCGCGACTGACCGGATGACGGGCGAGGACATTCCCGAGGCGCCGCGGCTCATCTGGGATGTGGCCGGCACTGTGAACCGTCTTCCTTTCGGCCTCCGGGCTCGCAGTGAATTCGAGGCCGTCGGCCGTAAGCCCCTAGGTGGCGGATTCATCGGTGTTCCCGTCCGCGAGCTTCGCTTTTCTCTTCTGCGTTCCTTCCGCGAAGGGCAGATGGATTTGGGGTTGAATTCGCTGATCGCGCGCGGTTACACGGGACAGACGGTGGAAGCGTTGCAACTGGCCGGGGATCTGGCTCCGGTAGATCGGGTTGTTGGCGTGCCTCTTAAGTCTTATGTCAGTCTGTCCTGGGTTTATAACTTCCGACATGCCCCCGTAGAGAATGTGGAACTGGCGAGTCGCAAGAAATGACTACCGCAATTCTGCGAACTCTGCAGCGTCGAAGAGCTACGTCCCCAGTTCCTGAGTTGCCGAACCATCCGGGGAATGCGCACTAGCTGTTTGTGGAGAGAGCTACCGCGCTTCCCGGTCGAGGGCATAAATCTCCTGGGCTCCGGTCTCGGTGCGCGGTGACCAATGAATGGTTGGGGCGGCGGCGAACCAGCTCCAGCCGGCTACACGATTGTCGTTCAAGTTCACAACCCGCTCTGATTTCCGGTCACCCATTAGAATCCGCCAAACTACTTATGAGCCTCAAACAATCTGACAGAGGGACGTCTCCAATTTCTAACCAAGAGGCGGAAGTCGGGTCACAAAGCATCGGCAAGAACCTCCGAAAATCTTCATTTGTTTTGCCTTGTTGAAAGCACCTCCCGCGAAGAGATCTTTCGCTTTTGGACTGCGCCGCAAGCACGTTGTCAGGTGCGAACCAATTTGGCCGCAGAAAGGGCTGAATCCTGCGGCCGAACTTTGACTGGAAGAACATCCGAGAGGCCCATCTTGTTGAGGATGTGCTCAATCACTATGGGACGGCTGACCGGTCGCCCCTCTCGCGCATGTGACAATCGTGGAGTCGGGACCCTCGGGGCGCCGGGGGTTTGATGGCGACCAGGTACTCAATATTCAAGCCGTGGGCTTCGGCCACAGTGATCTATTCTCGATTGAGAAGCACGATGAAAACATCTAGCGCGCTCGGGCCAGAATTGTCCTATGATGTCCACATCAGGATTTAGGGGACGCGGAATGCCTGGCGTCGGGGTCGAAATGTCACATCAGCACATCGAAGCTATCGGGATCTCTGCCGTCCGGTTCGCCAGGAAAGGCGACTTTGTGACACGGACGATTGCTGGTGAGGTGGTGGTTGTTCCCGTCTGTGGACAGATTGGCGACCTCGACGCAATTTACCGCTTCAATGACGTGGGCGCTTTCATCTGGAATCTTTTTGATGGTAAGACCAGCGTGTGCGACATCGTGCAAGCTGTGAGCGAAGAGTTCGACGTAGCACCGAAGGATTCGGAGCGCGACACACTGGAATTTGTGAGTACGCTGCAGAGTGCGGGAATTATCGAGCCATCAGTAGACAAGGGTTCCTGATGCCTATAACCCCAGTGGGAGCGAGGTCCTATCAAGATTTCAGCGCGAACTTGCATGATCGGATGCAAGCCGAACGCGTCGCCGCCAGTGCGACCATTGAAATTAGTCGGCGCTGTCCTTTGAAGTGTGTCCATTGTTACAACAACCTGCCCATGGGCGACATGGACGCGAAACGCGGCGAGCTCACCTGCTCCGAACATTGCCGTATCCTTGATGAACTAGCGGAGGCTGGCTGCCTCTGGATTCTTTACACCGGCGGGGAGATTTTTGCCCGCAAAGATTTCCTGGACATCTACACCTACGCCAAGAAAAAGGGATTCCTGATCACGTTGTTCACCAACGGCACGTTGATCACGCCTCAAATCGCCGATTACCTAGTGGAATGGCGCCCCTTTTCGATCGAAATCACGCTGTACGGGCACAGCCCGGAGACCTACGAGCGCCTCACCGGCGTTCCCGGTTCCTACAACCGCTGCCTGCGCGCCATCCATCTACTGCTAGATCGCGAACTGCCGCTGACGCTGAAGTCGGTTGCCATCTCTGTGAACAAGCATGAAGTCGGTGCCATGAAGAAGTTCGCTGACGAACTGGGGGTGACCTTCAAGTTCGACGCCATGATGAGCCCGCGCATTGACTGTTCCCAAAGTCCCTTAAAGGTCCGTCTGCAGCCTTGGGAGATTGTCAAGATGGACCTTGAGGACCGGGATCGCGTGGCGGAGTGGAGGAAATTTGCGGCCCGGTACAATGGCCAGATGCAGGAGGGCGGGCACAGCGATGAACTGTACCAATGCGGCGGGGGTGTTGGCGGTTGCGCCATCGATCCTGAGGGCAAGATGAGTATCTGCGTCCTCTCCCATTTTGAGGGGTACGACCTTCGCCGTGGCAATTTCCGCGAGGGCTGGGATCTTTTCCTGCGCCAGGTGAGGGCAAAGAAGATAACCCGGGTCACTAAGTGCACGATGTGTCAGATCAAGCCGATGTGCGGCATGTGCCCGGCCAACGGTGAACTCGAGAACGGCGACCCGGAGGCGCCCGTGGATTTTCTGTGCCACGTCGCGCACCTGCGCGCACACGCCTTGGAGCTATCGGTTCCGGCTCATGGCAATTGCGAGTATTGCGCGGGTGGGTCGGCTTATGGGGTACTCATGAATTCGGCGGAATCCTTGCACAAGCATGGGAGCGAGCAGTGGATGGACTTCACTGATTCAAACCCGCTTTTTCCGATCCTAAACGAACGGCGGATAGCGGTGGGTGGATGTTCGTCCTGTGGTCTTTAAGCGGCGACGCCACGGTCCCAGTAGCAGACGATCGAAGTCAAACACCGGAGGCACCAATGAGTGGGAAATTGGACCCGAACCTCCCGCTGAAGAGGGCATACAAGAAGCCTGAGATGGAGCGGGTATCATTACGGCCGGACGAGGCTGTCCTGGGACACTGCAAGAGTATGGCGGCGGCGGGTCCCGGCGGGTCCAGCACTTGTATGCCCATCGGATCCTGCTTCACCCAAGGGTCATAAGCGGGCTATCGGCGTTTCAATTTGAAGCAGACCGACGAAGACAAAACCGCAAGCAGCTGCGCTGCTGACACATTGACACTCAGGGTCGGCGATGTCGGTGTGCGCATCAGGAGTGGCGATCCGGACATGAAGCTACGTGTAAACGGAGCAGCAGAAAGTTTCCTGGTTTCGAATGGAGCTGCCGACGTAGAGGTGACGACCGCATGGGGTAAGCTATGTCAGCCCGCCCACACCAACTTCGTTTTCGATTCCGGGGGACTTTGGCGACTTTCCCGCGAGCTTGAAACTCACGTTTTTCATCTCACCTCACCGATGTACGGGACGCTGCCGTATAAGCGGGCGACGTTCAGCGCGGATTTTACCAGCGGCGAGGTTCTGCTCGAACGCAGTTATTTTGACCCTCGTGATCCAGCGGATGCCCTGAACTATCCGCTCGACGAATTGTTGATGATGAATCTGCTGGCGCATGGACGCGGGGTTGAGGTCCATGCCTGTGGGCTCGAGGACACCGACGGCCAAGGCTATTTGTTCATCGGTCATTCGGGAGCGGGCAAGACTACAATGGCGAGACTATGGCAGAAGTCCGCAGGCGTGCGGGTGCTGAGCGATGACCGAATCATCTTGCGGTCCTGGGCGGGAGCAACTTGGATGTACGGTACGCCGTGGCATGGCGAAGCCAGACTGGCGCTACCAGCTCGAACGCCCCTGCGGCAGATTTTCTTCCTGCGACACGGTACTGACAATGAAATCGTTCCGCTGAGGTGCGGGGAAGCCTTGGCGCGCTTACTGGCGTGCAGCTTCGTGCCGTTCTACAGCCGCTCCGGGCTGGCTTTTACGCTCGCATTTTTTCACCAACTCATCGATTCGTTGCCGTGCGCCCAACTTCGATTTGTTCCCGAGGAGCGTGCAGTCGAGTTGGCGCGGGTGTACGCAGCATGAACGCGCTCGACAGATCTAAGGTTTTCATCGACCTGGCCACCAACGTCTTGCGGAGCGGATACCGTCTGCGCTTCCGCGCCGAAGGCGGTAGCATGTGGCCGACTATCTGTCTGGGAGAAGCTGTCATAGTCGAGCCGATCACGGCAACGGAGGTCAAATTGACAGACATCGTCCTTTACCGAACCGGGCGCGGCCTTATCGGGCATCGCGTGGTGGGAATTGCAAGCCGAGACGGAAAGCGAGTGTTGCTGACGCGGGGCGATGCCGACCAAGGCGCAGGTGAGCCGGTCGTGGCGGAGCAGATTCTGGGCAGGCTGGTCGCCGTAGAACGTGATGGTCGCTGCATCGCTCTCGCCGGTCGAAAAGCGAAGGCGAAACACTTGCTCAGGGTCCGCGCATCACGGTGCAAAGACCAGGTACGCCACTTACTGATCGCCAAGCGCTCAAATTGGCGTTCCCCATTCGGTCTGATAAGGCGACGAGCCAGCGCGAGCAATGCAGATAATCGGAAAGGTGTTAGCGCGGAGCGGGACGGCGCAGCATCGATCTTCAGATAGGGAGGGCCATAATGAGTCGCGCCTTTCATGTGAGCGCTTACGTGCGCTTCGGTCTAGAGAGCGGAACTTATGGGGTGAAGCGGAGTTGCATGTCCAGAACCTTCAGAGCCTCTCGTCGCATCCCTACGCTAGTCGCGTTGATCGTTCTTGGCGTGGCCTTGTCGACTTTAGCGAGCGCCAGTGTGGCAGTCACGAAGGTTGCGACGGGTAATTATACTTCAGGCAATGACTGCAGCATTACCTCATTCAATGCCAGCATAGGTAGCCCCAATCTCATTCTTCTCGCTGTCGCGCTGATCAACGGGAGTGTGCAATCCGCACCGGTCTTTAACACGACTTCTGCGCAAACCTTCACGCTGATTGGGAGCCTTCTCGTGGGCGGCAACAATGGAGTGCTTTACGTCTATAAGCTGGGGCCGAGCATCACCGCAGGCACAGCCTCGATTACTATTTCGCTGAACGGCGCTTCTGGATGTGTCTCTGGAGCGGTCGCCTTTTCTGGTGTAGCTTCCGTCGGTACGCAAGTTACAAATTCGTGTAGTGCCAGCTGTACTACGAGCGCTTCTGTGACTGGCATCACGAGCCCGGGCACTGGGGGGGTCGTGTACAACGCACTCGTCGCGGGCTCGCCCAATACCGCCAGTCCGGGCTCCGGGATAACACAGGAGTGGCAGTGCTCGCCTGGCTCAACTTGTGCCAACAGCAAAATTCTGGGAGCAGGAGGTGTTAGCGGTCCCTCGACTTCGGCTTCGTGGACCCTCAGTTCGGCACCTTCAGCTTGGGCCATGATGGCAGTTCCGCTCATCCCGAGCAGCACCACAGCGGTCCGGGTCAGTTCGTTGACCGCCACAGAATATGCCGCTGGCAACCTGATCGAGCTGAAGACCGGATACGAAGTGTCCAGTCTCGGATTCAATCTCTATCGCGAGAAGGATGGAAAGCGCGTCAAGCTGAACCCTTCGTTATTGGCCGGGACCGCATTGCTGGCGGGACCGACGACAACCTTCACCGCGGGCCACTTGCACGCTTGGTTGGACAATCCCCCGGCCGGTGGTAAGAGTACGTATTGGGTGGAGGAAGTTGACCTCAGTGGCGACACTACGATGTTGGGGCCCGTCTTCCCCGAACCGGCCGCCGAAGCCAGGTCTGCCGCTTTGAGTCCGCTGATCGCCGAATCAGAGCGCAGTGGGCTGAAACCGCAGATGCTGAGCGAATTGGGAAGATCGCCAGCACTCGCGCCGGACGGCGGAGTGCACAGTTGCGGACCGGTCGATTCCGGATCTCGGCAGTTCCAGCGGACGGAAGGGCAACCACCCATCACGCGCCGAACCCAAGAACAGCAATACGCGCTAGCGGCTGGTCCGGCCATCAGGATCTCGGTTTGCTCCGAAGGCTGGTACCGCCTTACGCAGCCGCAACTCCTGGCGGCGGGCCTGAGCCCCGGTGTCGATCCCCGGCTGCTGCAGCTATACGTCAACGGAGTAGAACAACCGATGAGGGTGACTGGGCAGGTAGACGGAAAACTAGGTCCGCAAGGGGTAGTGGAGTTCTACGGCTATCCCCTGAACACGACTTGGTCGGGCTCGCAGGTCTACTGGCTAGTCGCGGGATCGACCGAAGGCAAGCGGGTGCCGACTGAGGCCATCATCCAGGCCGATGCCGGTCCATCAAACTTCCCCGCGACCGTCGTGTGGAATCCGCGCACCGTCTACTTTGCGGCGCTGCTGAACGTCGACGCTGATAACTTCTTCGGACCGGTGGTATCGTCGGGTTCGCCGGCCACCAATTCCTTCAGAATCACCCACCTGGATAAGACAGCCACAGCCATTGCCCGGTTGGAAGTGTTGATGCAGGGCGTATCCAGCGGAGCTCACGTGGTCGGAGTGCAGTTGAACGACTACCAGGCGGGCACAGTGAAGTTCAGCGGCCAGAACGCTGGGATGGCCAAGCTGGCACTTCCGATCTCGACGCTCAAGGAGGGCTCGAACAATGTGCTGACGCTGACCGAGGAGGGAGGACAAGAGGACATCAGCGTGGTCAACACGGTGCAACTCACGTATCCACACAACTACACCGCGGATGATGACTACTTGCGCCTGACCACCACTGCGGGACTGAAGCAAACGATCGGCGGATTCAGCAATTCGGAAATCAGGGTGGTGGACATCACCAACCCGGGCGCGATCACTGCTTTGCAGCCAACGATTACCCGCCAAGGCACCAGCTACGGAGTATCTGTTGTCCCGCAGGGATCGGGCACGCGGACGTTGCTGGCGTTTACCCTCGCTCAATCCAGCAACCCGGCCAGCCTAGTATCCAATAACCCATCGAGTTGGCACGCGCCGCAGGAGGGAGCCGACATAGTGATCATCAGCCATGCGGACTTCCTGTCCAGCATTGGCCCGCTGCAGACGTTGCGTCAGAAACAGGGCCACACAGTGGCGGCCATCAACGTTCAGAACCTATACGACGAATTCAATTTCGGTATAAAGAGCCCATACGCGCTCAAGAGTTTCTTGCAGACGGCGAAAGCGGAGTGGTCGCTGAAGCCACACTTCGTGTTGTTAGTCGGCGACGCGACCTTCGATCCGCGGAACTACCTGGGAGTGGGCGAAGACGACTTCGTGCCCACTTACCTGATCGATACGCAACTGCTGGAAACGGCATCGGACGACTGGTTTGCCGACTTCGGCGAGGATGGCTTGCCAGAAATGGCGGTGGGCCGGTTGCCAGTACGAACCGCCAGCGATGCCAGCATGTTGGCCAATCGCATCGTGAACTACGAGACCTCTAGCTCCGGTGCTTGGAGTAATCAGGTGCTGCTGGTGTCCGGTACAGACGATGCCACCGACCCATTTACGTCCTACATCTCCGCAGTGCAGTCCCTGATTCCCGGCACGGAGACGGTTTCGGTCATCTCGCAAGGAAGCGATGCCAACGCACACGGCGATCTAATCACCGCCCTCAACGCGGGGCAGTCGCTGGTCAACTTCGTCGGTCACGGTTCGGACGAACTGTGGGCGGGCGGGTTGTTGAGTTCGAAAGATGTCGCCGTCCTGACTAACGGTTCGCAAACGCCGTTCCTGATATCGATGACCTGCTTGAACGGTTATTTCCAGGACGTCTACACCGTGAGCCTGGCGAAGGCGATCGTACTCGCGCCGTCGGGCGGCGCGGTAGCTGCATGGGCCTCGTCCGGGTTGACCGACTCAGCAGGGCAGTCGATTCTAAATCAGGCGATGGTGTCCGAGCTTTACGGTAGCAAATCGCTGACAATAGGCGAGGCGGCCGGGTTCGCCAAGCGGGCGGTTCGCAACCTGGACATCCGGCGCACGTGGATCCTTCTGGGGGATCCGGCAACCAAGCTACAGTAGAAATCGTGGACGTAGCGAAGTCAGACTGGCAAACCGTGCGCGCGAAAAAAGCCCGCTTGAGATTAGTATCGTCAAGCGGGCTGATTCACGATCGTAACTACGAAAGATAAGTCAGCTTATTCCTGGCACTGGGCGCTTGTGGTGCCACTCCATGATCCAGTCCAGTTCGAACCGCCGCCGCCTCTGGCTCCACCAATGACAAAGTCTTTGAACGGCCCGCTACTGATCGGGTCGATCCCTTCTGGAGTTCCGGCATGGTCGCCGTTGTTGTAAGAACATGAGGTTTGGTGGCCCGGCTTGACTGCGAGAGTGTTGTAGTTGGCGCTGAAGGTACTGTAGACAGCCGCGCCCCACTTCCACTGCACGGATACGCCCGCCACGTTGCTGCTCATCGTACCCAGCCAAGTCACGTTCCCTTGCACCTGAGTAAAGCCGGCGGGTACCGGTAAGGTCAGGCCAGTCAGGAAGATCTCATCATCTCCCTTCACAGGCACGATCGTCTGCCAAGTGTTGGTTGCGGTGTCGAAGCTGTAAGAACTGCACGTCGCCGTCGGAGAGAATGTGATTTCAGCATTGGGCACGGGCAAGTTGTAGCTCTGGTTCGCCATGAACTGGATGCTTGATCCCTGGAAGAACACAGTCGCTCCGGTACTCGGAATTCCGCTCGCGGTGAAGTTCGCATTGAACCAAATGTACGAGTTGGCATTAATGGATGTCCCGTTGAAGTTTGAAGTGTTGGTGGTCTGCGCGCTACATTGCGCCGGGCAGGTCAAGGTGTTCGGGCTGAAAGCGATCGCTATGCTGTTGTGCCCCACGAGTGTTGACGTGCCCGAAAGCGAGTAGGAACCGGACAGCGTGATTCCATAATCGGCCCAAGTCTTCGTGACCTTGCCGCTGAAGGTGGTTGCGGTGGCGGTGAACATAATCTGATCGTTCACCACTTCGGGGAGACCGTTGATCTGCCAAGTGATCTTGTAAACCGTTCCGATCTTCAGATCCTTGGCCGCAAGATTCAGTGTGTATCCCGTGCAACTGCTATTGGCTTGCGCGTTAGTGATGATATTTGCGGCGGCGGGAACAGCCGCCATAGTCAAGGCCAGCATGATGGTGACCAAGACAACTAAAGACTTGGCACTCATCGTGACGAAAGGCACTTTTTTCATACTTCCCCCGTTTTGTGAAGCGCCCGTACTCTCTCATGCACCGGTGTATTCGTCAATGTGACAGATTTTGCAATGCTGCAATGTCTTGCACAATGCCTTCGATAACCTCGCGCTCGGACCCCACACTCGAAATTCTATTCGTTGCGATGCATGACCACCAGTCATACCCGCCTTTCAGCACAAACTGGTCCGTTCTTCTCTGAATCGACTCTTGCGCACCCCTCCACCCCTCCACCTCTAACCTTTGGCGGGTCATCTTGAGATGGAGAAGTCACATTTTGAATGGACTAATTTCGGGGAGCAGCTCGCTTCGATGCGAGTACGGAACTAGGGGATCTCCCTCCAGGGAGGCCCGGATGCTGAACCGCTGTTCCGCGCTCAACGCCGTGAATTTGAATCCGTATAATGTGCCCAGTTGACGAGTTACCACCGCCGCTATGACTTGCTTTCCGTGTTCAGACAAGGGAATCTCCAGCGACACCGATTCTCCTACTAGAAGTCCTTGGGCAACAAAAGCTCCCAAGCCACTCTCGCTGAGGTCGCGAGCCCATCCGTTTAGGGCCAATTTTTGGCTGCCTCGACACAAGCGAATCAAGATTCGCGATTCGAACACATAGCGAGTCGCGATGCGACCGTCCGACTTGGTCAAACTACTTGGCCCTCGTGGTATCAGCGAGGCGGGATCCATCACTGACTCCTCGCCACATCAGTCCCAATCGTCAGCTGGTCAATGTTCCAATAAACTTGGGGACGCAAGACTACCGGATGGGCATGGTGCACAGCCTTCGATACGGCCGACAAAGCGTTCTTGTTGACCAGGTAGACGAACGGCTCCTGCTGCCAAACAATCTCCTGCACTCTGTCAACGGCTTGCTTCCGCTTCTTCATGTCTAGCTCAGAAGCTTGTTCATGCATCAGTGTGTCAATCTCCGCCTCCCAGGCGGTCGCAGGAACTTTTTGGCCCGGATTCCATTGGTGACTCTCGGCCGAGCTGAGCCAAACGTTCATCTGCGAATCTGGATCCAAGTCGTCATTGACCAAGCCAAGCAGGCAGGCTTCGTAGTCGAAGCTGTGAGTGATGCGCTCGATGAGCGACGGGAAGTCCAGCGTAACTACGTTCAACCGAATGCCAATGCCCGCCAGGTCCTCCTGGATCATGGTTGCCATGCGCTCGCGATACTTATTGCCAGCGTTAGTGATGATGGAGAACTCGACGGCATGTCCATCACGGTCGTGGAGTGTGCCGTCCTCCATATGAAACCCGTCTCGCCCCAGCGTCTCCAGTGCGGATTTCTGGTTAAAGGGATGTGAGGACAACTTCGTGTCGAACCAGAATTTATTGGCAGGAGACACCCAACTCACCGCAGGTCGAGCGTGACCGCGGAAGACCACACGCGCCAGATCCTCGCGATTGATGGATTCAGAGATCGCACGCCGGAAATTTGTGGAAGTGAACCACGCTTTCTTATATGCCGGGATCGGTGAACTCGCCACCTGGTTGAACCACATCTGCTCCGAATCTAGCGAGACGCCTGAGTCGTAAACCGTGCCGGGAGCTTGTGCCACTAGTTTGTCGTAATACTCAGCGTCTAGCGAGTTAATGAAGTCGATTTCTCCCCGCGCCAGACGGAGCATCTCTATATCACGGTTTTGCTGTATATCAAGGAGGACGGAATCGATGTAGGGCAGCTGATGGCCGGCCGCATCGTGCTTCCAATAATTTGGATTCCGTTTCAGCAGAAGATAGGAACCGGCTTTGTTTTCTGCGACGTAGTACGGACCGAGCACTGCCATTTCTTTCTGTGGGGAATTGGCCGAAATGATCGCTATCTGGTCAAACAACCTGTCCAGGCCAACTACGGGGACAGGAAACGTGACGGTTATTTGATCCCTTCTCACTACCTGTGTAATAACCTTGCCTTCCCCGGAACGAAACGAGTCGCCGCTGGGCGTGTGCAAGGCAGGATCCATCAGTCTGTTTATAGTATAGGCAACATCCTGTGCCGAAAATGAGGTGCCATCGGAGAAGTGCAAGTTCTGGCGCAAATGGAAGGTGATCGTCTTGCCGTTGTCACTGACTTTCCACGATGTGGCTAGTTCGGGCTCTAGCTGTTGCGTTAAACGGTTCAAACGCATCAGCACCCCGCCCGTGAGATAGCGAACCGTCTCCGAAGACTCGTCAGCGACAAGCATGGGGTTGAGAGTTTTTGGTTCCGACCGCAAGCAGAACCGCAACTGGCCGCCAGATTGAGCTCCCAAGATCGCGGTGTTCAGAACCAGGAAAAACAGGAGCGCGATCCTGGCCACGCGTTGTCTGATGGTGAATGCCGCACTTCTTGGGAAACTAATTCGAAATCGCCGGCCCACAACGACGAGATCATCCTTGCTTGCTGGTGCTCTGTGCTCGATGTGTATTTTATTCATAACGTCTCGGGCCTAGTTCACGGAAAGCGGACGAGAGTGGGACTCCACTCTAGGCGACGCCAATTCCGAGTGCGCGTAGTGAATTTGCTTGGCGGAATACATTTTCCGATCGGCCTCGGCCAGGAGCTTTTCGGCATCGGGCCCATCTTCCGGGTAGAAGGCCGCCCCCAAGCTCAATGACAAGACATTCTGGCGGCACACCTGGCGGCCAGCCTGTTGCGCCAAGGTGTTGAGGAGGATGGCCTTTTCTCTGACCGCATCCAGTTTCATGTTGGGCGCAACGATGACAAACTCGTCGCCGCCCATGCGGGCCACGAAGTCATACTCACGGCACACCTCCCGCAACAAGTTGGCAAAGAGCTTGAGGGTCTTGTCGCCTTCCAAGTGGCCGTAACGATCGTTAATCTGCTTGAATCCGTTCAGATCGCACACCATGACGGCGACGGTCGAAGTTTCGCGCTGGCACCGCGCAACCTCCCGGTCCAGTTGCACGAACAACGCACGCGCATTAGGTAGTCCAGTCAGGTAGTCGTTGGTGGCGGAGCTCTCCGCTTGGCTATACTTCAAGGCATTCTCAATAGAGAGTGCAACCTTGGAAGTGATCACCTGCAAGACGCGCAGGTGGTCGCCAGTGAACGCATTTTCCTGGTCTCGATAAAGCGCCAGCACGCCCACCAGCCCGTTGATGCCCTCCAGCGGTACAACCAGGGCCGAGCGGAGTTCTGCAGCCTTTTTCGGATCCTGTATATATCCTGGCTCGACGGCGGGATTCCCATTGATGATTGGCTTCGAGTTCTCCGCGACCCAGCCGCAGAGACCTTCCCCAATTGGAATTTGAAGTGATGAAAAGAGCTTGAAATTGTCTCCGCTGACGAACTCGGGCACCAAGAGATTTTCTTTTCGAACGAAGGTGACTATCGAGTCGTACTGGATGAGCTTACGTAGCCTGACCGACACGAGGGAAAGGGTTTCATCTAGGCTAAGTGAGTTACCCAAGTCTTGGCTTAGCTCGAAAAGCGTTTGTGCTTCCTGTCGGGCAGATGCGATGCAAGAGAGAAAATCCGATTCTGCGCGGTTCCGGTTGCCGGATATGTTTTCAAACCCCGCGGCCGGTTGTTGGCCTCGTTCCACCTTGCAATCAGCGGCAATCCTTGGCGCGTCATCGGACGTCATGCTGCTGGCCGCCAATCTCTCCAGTTCCACGTATCGTCGCTGAAGAATCTCGACCACCTTCGGATCGAATGATGTGCCTGACTCCGCTGCCACCGTCTTCATCGCCTCGTCCAGGGGCAGGGCTTTCCGATACTGGCGGTCCGTAGCGATCGCGTCCAGGCAATCTACTGCCGCTAGGATGCGAGCGCCGATCGGGATCTCTTCGGCTTTGAGCCCGTCCGGATAGCCCTTGCCATTCCATTTCTCGTGATGCGACCGTACGATCGGGGCCACGGGATAAGGGAAGGCGACTTTTCCCAGGATCTCCGCACCCACCCCTGGGTGAATCTTCATTTTGTCGAATTCTTCCGGCGTCAGTCGGCCAGGCTTGTTAATGATGTGGTCCGGCACTGCCAACTTGCCGATGTCGTGCAGCAGAGCGGCGGCTCGGAGGGCATCCATCTCTAGCTCGCTTAGATCCAGTTCCTTAGCGATTTCGAGCGCATACGTCCGCACACGGTGCAGATGCATGTGAGTGGTGTGATCTTTGGCGTCGATGGCAAGAGCCAGGGCTTCAATCGTTCGCAGGTGGAGGGCAGAGACCTGTTCCACATGTTGTTTCTCCGCTTCGACGCGGCGTTTCTCGATCTCCACCTGTTGTTTTTCGATCTCTACACGTTTCTTTTCCTCCTCCAGCCGACCCAAATAGAGATTGTAAGAACGATAAATCCAAAACATGACGGGCAGAACGAGAAGCACAGCCTGCCAACCAAGATAGCGGTTGACGAAGGTAATCATCCCCACCAAGGCGGCGCCAGCCAGGTAGTACGGAAATGACCAGAAATACGTCTCTGCCCAAATCTTTCGCAGCGATCTTTGCTCGGCGAGCGCGATTACGATGGCTACGGGCACCGTGTTGCTCAGAAAGTATGCACTGGCGATCACAACCACGAGCACAGGCATACTATTCGTGACAAGGCCCGTCGCCCAATGTCCAGCAAGGTACGTGACGTAAATGGCGTTCGAAGTCATGCCGACGTTGAAGACCACTTTTACCGGGTCTGGTGGACGCAACGCCTTCCAAGAGCTTTGCAGCAAAGCAACCGCGCAGCCGATGACAAGCGTTTCCGCTGCCGATAGTTGCAGAATGCCAAGCAGTACGAAAAGGAAGTGCACCGACATGCTACCCTCAATGCCCGGTAACCGCACTTTCATGGTGGAGGCGAGTGCCGCGATCGAAAGGTAGCAGGCAAACTTCAGCGGATCATAGCTGTGCCAATGCACGAGCGCCGTCGCCACGACCGCGGCCCCAGCCGCAACGGTAATGGCTATATATATTCTTGCTCGTAACGGCATAGAATCAGCCATGTTATTAGCCATCTTATCTCTTGAAGCAATCATCCAAGAATGGCGGCAACCGGTCAAACATTACTTTGGTTTTCGAGTTCACTTCGTTACGGAAGTTCGGTCCTACTGCCTCCTGCCCCCATCTTGAAAATGCACGCGAGTCGCCCAAGCAAGACACGCCCAAGATCCTCCGAGAAACGAGCCAGTTGCGGGAGGAGCAGGAAATCGACGTGGGACACAACTGTCCCATGTCAGCCAAGAGTAGGCTAGCCCGAACAATCTTAGGTTAATTACCAAAGTGACTTTGTGAGCGATCACAAAGTTGCCGCTTGCGGAATTGGTGTGCAACGATGGAAGTGCGATTTCCTTGTAGGCACTTAGCGTTGCAGTTGAAGACTCGCCAAACCAGACTTGGGCTTTTGGGGCTAACATGACAGCTCTCACGACTACTGGCGATCCCATCGGGGATGGTTTCATCGTAGCCAGCGAGGTCATGCACAAGTTCATGGGCATGGTAGAGCGAGTGGCACGCCATGTCGGGACGGTACTGATCGTCGGTGAAACCGGTACGGGCAAGGAAAGGGTCGCCCATGCCGTCCACAAGCATTCCTTGCGCTGTGGCAAACCGTTCGTGGACATCAACTGTGCTGCCCTCCCCGAAAACTTAGTAGAGAGTGAATTATTCGGTTACGAAAAAGGTGCCTTTAGCGGAGCTGACTCGGAAAAACCTGGGCTTTTCGAACTAGCTCACTTGGGGACTATCTTCCTCGATGAAATCGGAGAACTCGATCTCAAGGTCCAGGTCAAACTGCTACGTGTCCTGGACCGGGCTCCGTACTATCGGCTCGGCGGGCATCGCAAGATCACCGCAGACGTGCGCGTGATCGCCGCCACGAATCGCGACCTGAAAGAGGAAGTACGCGCGGGACGATTCCGCAAAGACCTTTACCACCGCCTAAGTCAGTTCGAGCTTTGCGTGCCGCCGCTCCGCCAGAGACCCGAGGACATTGTGGCCCTGGCCGAGCACTTTCTCGGCCAAGGAGAGATCGATCTGACGTTTTCTCCGGAAGCCTTGCGAGTTCTTCAGTCCTACTCCTGGCCCGGAAATGTTCGGGAACTGCAGAATGTTGTGGGCCGTATGATGGTCTTTGCTGCGGGTCCTCAAATTCAAGCTGGCGAAGTCCCACCGGAAATTACAGACATCCAGACCAATGATGGTGGAACAGGGGAGGATAGTGAGTGTGCCCCTCAACTGGCCACCTTGCTAGTGCAACAGGAAGCGCGGGCAATCAAGAAAGCGTTGGATGCTGCTGGCGGCCATCGCGGTCAGGCCGCGGCGCAACTCGGGATATCGCGGCGCACTCTCAGTCGAAAACTGCTGGCATATGCACTCCCAGCTCGGTACACATTACCGGCGGTGGCCCTCGGATCTTTAAGTAAAGACGAACGGCACCAGTTTCGCGGAGAAATAGCAACGTTGGCATCGATTGTGACAGGACAGGGTCAGGAGCTGACATGTACCACCAGCAATCTAAGCGAAAGAGGCATGGGACTCGAGGGCCTAACTACAGTCCTAGGCCCCGAGTGCGAATTGCAGGTTCGATTTCGATTGCCTGATTCGGACACGCCTTTGGAGCTAGTAGCCCGGTTGGCGTGGGAGGATCAGCACGGTCGCGCGGGGATCGCCTTCATAAATCTTAGCCTTGGCAGTCGCCAGGAAATAAGGCGTTGGCTGCATCGAAGAATGGCAGATGAGGGATGGAGTGTTCAGCCAAAACCCATGGAGTCGTTCGCCGAATAGCAGTTTCCGATTCTTTAAGCCCGATTCAGCGCGAAGTGAAGGCACACTCGTGGCTGGACTAAGTCCGGCGGGTGTAGGTGAAATCAATCTCGAAGGCGTACTGGCATCTCGCCTGCGCGAAAATTTGGCCGTGCTCGTGAATTGCGAGCACTGACCTATCACCCTCGATATTAATCAACACTGACGGTTACACTTGCTGGGCACGACCTGTCTCAAATGGCCCAAGTTAGGACAGTCCTGTCCCTATTCTTCTCGGCTCATCTCAGGGTGGGGCCAAGAAGCCAATAACTTGCAAGCAAGTTCGTCTGGAATGGCACGTGCTGCTGCATCTCCAACGCGGGAATCATTTTGCGAAGCCCCATTGAATGAGATCGCATAGTTTAGAAGACATAGCAATGAAACGTAAACAGTGTGAGAGCGCCGCTTTGGGGATAGCACTGTGCACGGTGATCCTGAGCGCTGGCCTGGCCTTTGCCGGATCGCGAAAAATGGCCAAAGACTTGGAGGGGAATGCGCTTCCCGACCAGGTCGATGTGCACTAAAGGACCGGGGAATGAGCTTCGGAGCAATAATGAAAGAACACAGCAAATTTCTAAAATTGGGGAAGCGAGACATGGGAAAGACTGTTCTGCTGACCTTAGTCTTGGCGCTCGCAATACCGGCTGCGGCTCGCAATAAGAAAGTGGCTTCCGACTTGGCACAGAGCGGTAATGGTGCTTTGGATGTCATTGTCCAGTTCACGGTCCCGCCGACGCAAAAGCACTATGACAAGATCAGCAAGCGCGGCGGCACGGTCAAACATGACTTGTCTCTGGTGAATGGACTTCATGCGTCCATGACACGGGACCAAGTTGATGATCTGGCGACTGACCCCGAAGTCACTCATATCTCACTCGACCACGCTGTATCGAATTCCCTTAGCAACGCGGCGCCAGCGGTTAATGCTCCCTACGCCTGGTCTAAAGGCCTAGACGGCAGCGGACTCAGCGTGGCGGTCATAGATAGCGGCATTGGCGACAAAAAGACTGTCGGCTTCAAGAAATCCGACCTTAACAACTGGCACACGGGGGCTACTAGGGTTGTTTACAGCCAGTCATGGGTGAACGATGGCAACGGCTGGCTGGACGCCTATGGGCACGGAACCCACGTGGCCGGGATCATCGCCGGCAACGGGTACAACTCGACGGGATCGCAATACACTCAGACCTTCAAAGGAATCGCTCCTAACGTCAATCTGGTGATCCTGCGCGTACTCGACGGTAACGGCAGGGGAGCTGACAGCTCTGTCATCGCTGCTATCCAAACCGCCATTCAACTGAAAAACACGTACAACATCAGGGTGATCAACCTCTCTTTGGGGCGGCCGGTGTTCGAAAGCTACACGGTTGATCCGCTCTGTCAGGCGGTCGAGGCGGCTTACAAGGCAGGAATCGTGGTGGTGGCTGCGGCTGGTAATGACGGCCGAGACAATTCGGTCGGAACCGATGGCTACGCCACCATTACTGCTCCCGGCAACGACCCCTACGTCATCACTGTAGGTGCAATGAAGTCCATGGGAACTCCGACGCGTGCCGATGATCTGATTGCCACTTACAGCTCGAAGGGGCCCACAGCGATTGACCATATCGTGAAGCCGGACCTCGTGGCCCCGGGCAACCGCATGATTTCGGTACTGGCCGATCCGACGTCGGCGATCGCCACAACCTACACGGCCAACATCGTTCCTCTGAGCTACTACACTTCGGGCGCTCCCAGCACGGGCTCGATGGCTTATTTCACATTGAGCGGTACTAGCATGGCGGCGCCTGTGGTCAGCGGCGCGGTCGCACTTCTCCTCCAGTCGGAGCGAAGTTTGACGCCGGACCAGGTTAAAGCACGGCTGATGCTGACGGCCTACAAGACTTTTCCGACCTCCAGCAGCTACACCGAACCAACAACGGGCATCACCTACACGGACCAGTACGACGCATTCACGATTGGAGCCGGCTACCTGGACATCCAGGCGGCATTGTCGAGCACTGCTCTCGCTTCCGGCGTTGCCAAATCACCGACGGCGCAGTACGACCCGACGACCAACAGCGTTTACTTCGTCAAAGACCTATCCACCATGTGGGGAACCTCGGCCATGTGGGGGGCCTCTGCTGTATGGGGAGCCAATGTCTTCGTAGGCAGCCAGTCGGCGATGTGGGGCAGTTCTGCTATTTGGGGGAGCTCTGCCATGTGGGGCACCGGCACAACGCAGGGATTCAGCGCCATGTGGGGTACGAGCGCCATGTGGGGCACCAGCACAACAGACAACACGGAATCGATTGGCATCCTGATTAACGGCGAGAACTAAGCAGAAACCACATTACCGCAAAGACCAATCTCGTTTTACTAGCGGGACGTAAACCGACCCCAGCGTCTTAACTTTAACCAAATCGTATCCCGTATCGTAGACCGATGAGCAACGGACAAGACTGTTTGCAATATTGAGCGTTCTTCGGCCGCAAGAGAAACACACGATATTCCAGCCTCACTCGTGCTTCGAGGTACGACTTATGCACTTGTTCGGGCTGACACTGGTTCGGCGTCAAACGTTCTGTCAGGAAGCCGTTGCACAGTGATGCCGTTGTCGCGTAGCTTTCACAGGTTCATCAGCTCGGTGGACCTCGAGAATCTGAATGCTGCCTAGTAGGTTTGTTCTGCATGCCAAACAATTTCCTTCCTTGTTTGTAGATCGAAAATCGCGTCTTGTGTGTCTGCTCGTGAGTTTCGGGTCGCGGGCTCAATACTTTGCTGGTAATCAATCAATGGTTACGATCGCGGGGCGTCACTTGTCCCAAGTGGGCTATCCTGGGACAGCTCTGTCCTTATGGTTGCGCAGCACGCTCATCTTTAGGTCTAGAAATCAATCAGTTACGAGCAAGGCCTTTTGGAACGGCGCGTGCTTTATACGTCTGTGGCAGAAGTTGCCTGATCTGCGATGCCGCACAAATTGACATCGCACGGCGGAATAGAGGAACGGCAATGATCCGCAGACAATGTGAAAGCGCCGCTTGGAAAAAAAGGTCCTTGATGGTCTGTGCGGTGATTCTGAGCGCCAGTCTCGCCTTCGCTGGCTCGCCTAAATTGTCCAAAGACCTAGAGGGAAAGAACGCCTCTGACCAAATCAACGTGATCGTGCAGTTCACCCAGACGCCGACCGCGAGGCACCATCAGAAGGTGTTGAACCGGGGCGGAAAGCTCAATCGGGAGCTCGGACTGGTGAAGAGTGGAGCTTACACCGTGCCTGTTTCCGCTCTGGAGGGCCTTGTAGCTGATCCGGATGTGGCTTACATCTCGCCTGACCGGCTGCTCTACAGCACCAACAACGGTTCTGCCACGGCCGTCCTCGACTATCATAACGAAACTGTTAACGCTCCCGTAGCTTGGGCGCAGGGCTTAAATGGTACCGGCATCGGCGTGGCTGTCATCGATAGCGGAATGATCGACATTCCCGATTTCCACGGCCAGAACGGCAATCTCGTCGTCTTCAGCCAGAATTTCGTAGGCGGTACCTCGGGCAGCGCTAATGACCAGTACGGCCATGGTAGCCACGTCGCCGGCATTATCGCCGGAACCGGCGCCAAGTCCACCGGAAACCAATATTTCTATACTTTTCGGGGCGTCGCCGACAACGTCAGCCTGGTCAATCTTCGGGTGCTCGACCAAAATGGCCAAGGGACGGACAGTCAGGTGATTGCGGCACTTCAAATGGCAGTCCAACTAAAAAGCACTTATAACATCCGCGTCATCAACCTGTCTTTGGGAAGACCAGTGTATGAAAGCTATACCAAAGACCCTCTGGATCAAGCAGTCGAAGCGGCTTGGAAGGCAGGCATCGTAGTCGTAGTTGCTGCGGGCAACGACGGCCGCGACAACTCTGAGAAGACGAATGGGTACGGCACTATCACCGCTCCGGGTAACGATCCTTACGTAGTCACCGTTGGAGCGATGAACACGCTGGGCTCACCGAACCGGGCTGGCGACGTAATCACAAGCTACAGTTCCAAGGGCCCAACGCTCTACGATCACCTGATCAAGCCTGACTTGGTTGCGCCCGGTAATCGCGTCATCTCGCTGTACACGGCTGGGTTGACTCTGAATCAGGAATACCAGGGTAATGAAATTCCCAACTCTCTGTACCAGACAAACGGCAACAGCACAGCATCCGATACCTACTATGTACTGAGCGGCACGAGCATGGCCACACCTGTGGTGAGTGGGGCCGTGGCTCTGTTGCTGCAAAAAACCCCTAGCCTAACGCCTGATCAAGTAAAGGCACGGCTGATGAAGACGGCTTATAAGAATCTCATTCCTTACAGCACCGTCCTTGATCCAACGACCGGCCAGGTCTACAACGACCAGGCAGATATATTCACTGTTGGCGCCGGCTTGCTGGACATCCAAGCTGCGTTGTCGAGCACCGATCTGGCTTCCTCCAAGGTGGGCAGCGCCCAATCACCGAGCGTCAACAAGGATGCGAACGGAAACATGGTCCTCGTCAGCGGCAACGGTGTCATCTGGGGCTCTGGCGTGGTGTGGGGCACCGGGGTGGTCTGGGGCACCGGAGTTATTTGGGGTACCGATGTGAGTGGCAATTCAGTACTTTGGGGCAGCGGAGTTTGCTGGGGCACTAGTACTCTACTGGGCTATGGCGTGGTCTGGGGTACGGGAGTGGTTTGGGGAACATCTAGTACACCCGATGGGGAATCGACCGCAGTTGCCATATACGGCGAAAACTGAGCGCGAATCAGCCAGGGTCAGGATGAGCGATGAAACCTCAACCGGAGATCGCGAAGCTGTTCGTCAGGCTGATGGTACTGGGGGCTTGGCCTCTCTGAGTTACGGGTTGCTCAACATGCGTTACTGGCATCCCGCCCAGTTGGCTACGATGCTCGTGCTCGCGATTCTGGCTGCCAGGCTCAAGCTGAAACTCCCCGGATTGCACGGCAACATGTCGGTCTATTGCCCTCTATCCTGATCGCGATAGTTGACTTTAGTCTGTTCGAGGCGTTGCTGATTGCCACGGTTTCGACCGCGGCACAGTGCATTCCGAAGGATAGTGGCAAGCCCAGACCGGTACAGATGCTATTCAACGTGAGCACTGTGGCTGTGGCGGTCGCGCTGGCTGAACTGTTTTTTCAAAGCAGGACAACAGTGCCCTGGGGTTCGGATTCGCTGCTGTTGTGCCTAGCGGCGGCGAGCTTTTTCTTCGCTCAAACCATTCCGGTCGCGACGATCATCTCGCTGACCGAAGGTGGAAGCGTCCTCCGGACATGGTCCAGCATCTTCCACCTGTCGTTCTCGTATTACGTGCTTAATGCGGGCGTGGCCTCACTCGTTACCGCGGCCGGCCATCGTATCGGTTGGCAGATCCCGCTCCTACTCTTACCAGTGATGTACGGCGTGTATACCTCTTATCAGCTCTATTTCAGCCAGCCTGAGAGGTCACTCAGTCCTATGGTCCTAGCAAAACCGGCGGGATCCATTTGAGCAATCGAGCTTCCTACCTTCCAACTTGCTGTATAGCTCCCAGCGTGGGATCCCTGCTGGGCACTGTTCACCTCGGGGTTACAAAGGCGGAAGCGTTCTTGACCAGTATCATAACGGCGGCCTTATGGGACCGTAGCAATTTCGAGGAAAGATCGTCGCGCACTGCTCCGGAGATGAGTAGCATGGAAGTGCCATGGTTCAGCGCCCAAAGGGCCAATGCGAGGTGCTCGCAGTCCTCCGGCGAAACACCGAGCCATTCCGCCAGCTTTGCCTTCATCGCTTGGACAAATTCAACTCCGGCAATTCTAGATCGGCACGCCCGTGAGCGACGCCGGCCGCCCGCATCATAAGGCTTCGATTCATACGCAAAAGAAAGCAGCTTATATTCATGCGAGTGGTTCAGGGCGAACTCAATGTGTCGTTCACTCGCCTCTCGGAGGGAACGGCACGTTTGTAACGCGCTCCCCAGGTCCTGGTGTATGCGCCTCAGCAAAACTCGCAGAATCTCCTCACGATTCTTGAAGCGGCGATAGACAGTAGGCGTACTGGTGTGCGCGGCTTCGGCCACCGCACGGATGGTAAGCTCCTTATCCCCCCCCTTTCTCCATAGGCCGATGGCAGCATTCAGAATTCTGTCTTCCAGAAAGGGATCAGCGCGTCGCGGCATTTCTGTGATCTCCTGTTCGTGCCAAGCACAGCGTTACGTCGCTGCGCCCTGGACTATCACCCACCGTCTTGAGATTAGGGTGCTATGGATCGCCTTGGCTGGCTTGTTCCGTGAATCTGCGAAACTCACGTTGCGCGTGCAGAACGTCTAGCCATTCGGCATACTTCCGCCGAGCCGCGTCTGGCATATCTACTAGCTTGATCCCCATCCGGCCCTCGGCGTCGATCCAAGCAATCTCTCCTTCTGCGTCGATGCGATAGGGGTCTATACTTGGCAAGTCGAAGTTGAGACTAACCGCTCCTTCTAGCTTCGCGGATCTCCTTAGCAAGACTGCTAGCCCTTCCGCACTGACATTGATCAACATGCCGGATGTAAAACCATCTTTCTCGGTACCGACAAATAGCGGCAGGCTGACCGTGTAGCGGAAGTAGCGACGATGTTCTTTTTGCATGGCATCAAACGCCTTGTCCAGATGGGCCTTGAGCGCTGCTGGAGAGACTGGTTTACAGATATTGAAGTTGGCGCCGGAGCTTTGGATAGCCAGCAAGTCCGTCGGATTGGCGACAATGGTAATCACAGGAGTTTGCCGGTTTGAAGGGCTTTTGCGAATTCTGGTCAAGATCTCCCGGGCACAAGCTAGGTCATCGCAATCAAGAATGATTCCATCAAAATGGCGGCTTCTCAGGACCTGGAGGGCCAGACTAGAGTCAGTGTCGAAATAGCAGCCCGGCACACCTAGGTCTTGCAAAACCGCACGAATGAGTCTCACCAGACTGGAATCTTGGCTGCAGATCAACAACTGCAGGCGCTCCATGCTAGCTCTCTTCCTGTTGATGCTGGCGCCTAGGCTTGTTTGAGGGCACGCCAGCATTTCCCAGGGGCTCCAGCAACGCCCTCAGCCGCCGCCCCTTGGAATAGCCTGATTGGCTCGGTAGATTTGGATTTACAGGTACCAAGTTGCGTTTCCTGAGCTCAACCTCGGACAGAACACGGGAGGAGTTGGTCTCGCTGTCTTATTGAGCATTATGAACTCTCCTCCAGCCTGCGAATGAGATGAGCCAGATCATCTCGCAGGACGGAGAGCTCGTTCCTGATTGCCTGAGGAACGATTACGGGATCGTATCGCGCACCCGAAACCGACGACGTCGGTGCGTCATACAGATCGTGGCATGCATTGATGAGTTTGGCGAGAATTCGTTGCCTCTCACTCGCGGACACCATGTTTTAAGGCCCTCTCCTCTCTGCCCGAGGACAGCCTTCATAATGATCAGTCTTTTTCGTGCCGGTATGGAACCGTTTTCTGTCCTTTCACCACTGCTTGAATCGCGATCCTTTGTTCGGCGCTCAACGCCATAAATTGGAATCCGTATTGAGTTCCCACCTGGCGAGACACCTTCGCGGCGACTACTTCTTTTCCAGAGACTCCCAACGGGATTTGAAGTGTAACCAGTTCACCAATCATGAGGTTCTCTGCTACGAAAGCTCCCAACCCACTTTCGCTCAGGTCGCGAGCCCAACCTTGGGCCGCAAACTTCTGGCTGCCTCGGCAGAACCGGATCAGAATCCGCTCTTCAAATATGTGGCGAGTTGCGATGCGGTTATCCGAATTCATGCAATCGGCGCGCCTATCCTTAACTTGTTTTAATGTTCCCCAGAGCAGATGACCATTCCCGACAGCAGCGATATTCCTTCAAGCTCGTGCCGCCGATGTATTTTGGGAGATGTAGATTTGAGACCATCCGTGTCGGCGGTCGCGCAAGTTCGGGCTCAGGTCGCTTCTTGCTTGCCCGGAGACTTCTTGACCAGCTTAGCGACAACGGCGACTAGTCCGGCAAAATCGGTTTTGGAAGCGACTTCGTTAACGTTTTGTCTCGCACTCTCGGGTATGTCATCGGGTATGCCCGTAAAGAGAATAATTGGAAGTTCTGGCCGGTATCGTCGAATAGCTTGCGCTACGAGATCGCCATTCATACCTGGCATGTCATAATCCAGCACAATCAGATCTACCGAGTTCTGAAGCGATAATAGAATCCCTTCGTTCCCGGATAAGGCGGTAAGGATGCCGTACCCAGAGGCCTGTAAGACTTCCCCAAGGGTTCCCAACACATCCCGGTTGTCATCGATGCACAGGATGCAGGCCACCGAGTCTCGTCTCCGTTCGCCGTCCTGAATTCAGACCAACCGATCTAGTGCAAATTCTCCACCGGCGAGCTCTGCAATAACGACTGAAATCCGGAGTCGAACCCTATCAATTCTCTAGAGCGTGAAAGTAACGCTGCCTCAATGGTGGGATATCGCTTCCACGGAGTAGCGATGGCCGACGAGGAGGGAACTTTCCTCAAAGCACCGCACGGACAGGTGGGCATGAGCGTACTTCGATCCGCACTGAAATCGTCAGCGAATTCCATCCCGCACTAGACAGCACAGCACTCAGACATCCGAATCGTCATGAATGCGCCCTGAGCTTATCTCTATGACCCGAGTCTGCTGGCGTGCCCAAGGAATATGCAACAAAACTGTTCGTGACCCCTGGATCACCAGCCAACACGCAGTAGGGAAAACAGTTAGGCAGATTGATAATCTGCAATGATAAAATTCTCCGCGAACAGGGGGGCTATACGCGAGCAGCACTGCAGCAACACACACCAACAGACCGGTTAGTTCGTTTTGGGTCCTTCGAGCTTGATCTCCAAGGGGGCAAACTTACCAAGACGGGGGCGCGGATTCGCCTGCAAGAGCAGCCGTTTCGAATTCTTGCGCTGTTGCTGCAACATCCAGGTGAACTCGTCACCAGGGAAGAGATCCGTCAGAAGTTGTGGTCGGACGATACGTTTGTAGAGTTTGACGCCGCATTGAACACGGCGGTACGGAAGCTCCGCGAGGCCCTGAACGATTCAGCCGACAACCCGAGGTTTGTGGAAACCGTTCCCCGCCGAGGCTACCGTTTTGTAGCGCCGGTGGCGTCGCTGCTAGAACCGCAAGCCGTGACCCCAATCAGGTCCCGAGTCCGTCGGCACCCATATCTTTGGCTCGCCGCCACTCTGATCGTGGCAGGCGCAATCATTGGAGGATTATGGCGTCTTCGGCGTCCTGGCTCCCGAATCGCTCCCGAAGACACCATCGTTCTCGCTGACTTTGCCAACAACACGGGCGATGCGGTGTTCGACGAAACATTGAAGACAGCGCTCGCGGTTTCCCTGCGGCAGTCTCCCTTTTTGAATGTGCTCCCCATTAGCAAAGTCGCGACCGCCTTGCAACAGATGACCCGCCCAGCCAGCACCAAGCTCACGTCCGACGTGGCCCGCGAGCTTTGCCAGCGGGTGGGCAGTAAGGCTTACATCGCTGGAGCGATCGGTAGTCTGGGCAGCGAATATGTGCTGGAGCTGAAGGCGGTGAATTGCCAAAGCGGAGACACGCTGGCGCAGGAGCAAGTGACTGCGGCCGCGAAAGAGAAGGTACTGGATGCGCTGGGTGAAGTGGCGTCGAAGTTGCGCGGCGAACTTGGCGAATCGCTGACCACGGTGCAGAAGTTTGATGTGCCGCTGGCACAAGCCACCACGTCATCGCTTGAAGCTCTGAAAGTGTACAGTCTAGGATTGAAGGCTTTTGGTCAGGGAGGTTCATCCGCTGCCCTCCCTTACGATAAGCGAGCCATCCAGCTAGACTCGAGTTTTGCGCTGGCATACGACGAACTAGGCCTCGACTACACCAACCTCGGCGAGGCCGGACGGGCCAGAGAATACTTCAGCGAGGCATTCAAGTTGCGCGAACATGCCAGTCAGTGGGAAAAGCTCGCGATTGCCGCCGACTACTACTTGAATGTAACCGGAGAATTGGATAAAGCGGCCCAGACATACAGGGAGTGGATTGACAACTACCCGAGGGATGACCAAGCACATTTGAGTTTAGGCGTAGTGTACGCCACGCAGGGGCAGTATGAGCAGGCCGCTGCGGTCACCGCTCAAAGCTCGCGCCTTGCGCCGTCGCTAGCGTCGTACGGAAATCTAGCCAGCTACGCCCTTGCCTTGCAGCGTTTCGACGACGCCCGGCGGATCACGCTCGATGCGCAGACGCGCAACATGGACGCTTTCGAATTCCACAGTTTTCTTTACGCCCTTGCATTCCTCGGGGGGGACTCTCGGGCGATGGCGGGTCAGCAACAGTGGTTTGCCGGCAAGCCCGAAGAGAACTTTGGACTGGCGCTTGCAAGTGATACCGAGGCGTACGGCGGCCATCTGGGTGGTGCACGGGAACTTACCAAACGAGCTGTAGATGCCGCAATTCGAGCCGATAGCAAGGAAAGCGGGGCAATCTGGCAGGCGAATGCCGCAGTCCAACAAGCGGCCTATGGCAATGCTGTGGGAGCACGGCAGACCGCGGCAGCGGCCCTGAGACTTGCTCCCGCCAGTCAAGGAGCCGAAGTCGAAGCCGCGCTCGCCTTAGCCATGGCGGGAGATACTACGCGGGCCGAAGCCCTGACTCAAGACCTGGGGAAACGCTTCCCGCTGGACACCCAGATGCAATCACTTTGGCTGCCTACGATTCAGGCGCAGCTGGCGTTGAACAGAAAGAACCCCGTCGCTAGCATCAATGCCCTGCAAGCGGCTACGCATATCGAGTTGGGGCAAGTTCTGTTCGTCGCCAATGTTTCCTGTCTCTATCACGTTTATATCCGTGGAGAGGCCTATTTGGCAGCCGGACAAGGTAGTGCAGCAGCAGGTGAGTTTCAGAAGATTCTGGACCACGACGGCATCGTCTGGAACTGCTGGACTGGAGCGTTAGCCCATCTCGGCGTGGCTCGCGCCAATGTCTTACAGGCGAGAACCTCGCAGGGCGTCGATGCCGATGCTGCCCGCGCTCGGGCACTCGCCGCCTACAAAGACTTCCTCACCCTCTGGAAAGACGCCGATCCGGATGTCCCCATCCTGAAAGAAGCCAAAACTGAGTACGCGAAGTTGCAATAGCAGGCGATCTTCGAACAATGCCTGATCTCTGAAATGCTGTTTGAGAATCCGCAGCTTCTGTCCGTACGTAGGGAAGGATCCTTGCGGCTAGCCTTCAAAATTCCCGCCCTCTTCTCCCTGTACTGTTTTCGACTTCTATTCCGAAGAGCTATTTGAGCATCTCGTACTGTCCGCGTGTCAGTCCCGGGCTCCTGGCGTCGGGGGGGAGCGCTGAAGGATGTGCACTCCCAGATCGCCACCAACCGAGGATAATGTGTTCGTCTTGCTCGGCATCGACAGCGAAAGAGTGTCAGAACAAGGTTCTTGGCGCAGCGAGACCATACTCCACGATGAAAGACGCCGATCCCGACATCCCCATCCTCAATGAAGGCAAAGCTGAGTACGCGAAGCTGCAAAGCAGTTACCTTTGAGAAGCGGGCGTGACCAGAAAGATCTAGACCTCGACTCTTCGTCTCTTTTGTACGGGGGCGGGGATCGGCCGCCCCCGGGGCGAACGCGACGGCCCCCCGCGACTTTGGTGTCCTCACGTCCACCGGTCATGGCGTTTCAACTGGGATAGATCTGCGTGGATGGCAATAAATTCAAGCGTCTGGCGTGGTCACGCGGCGTCGCTGAAGGTCGGATTTACGGTGATGCCCCATTCTGCAAGTAGCCGTTCGGGGATGTAGATTCGATTCCGGTTTTCTTCGCACCAGGCGCGGAGTTCACGCGAGGAGGTATCCCTGCGCGAGTACAGGCGCCATGGGAATAAGAAAATGAAGCACCAGATTGTTCACGCGCTGCAGAAATACGTGCTTAACCCGCCTATTAAGCTGATGTTCGCGGTGGGCCTGGCGGCACCCGGGTATGGGCTCCTTGAGACGATTGGGCGCAAGAGCGGAAAACCTCGCCGCACGCCAGTAGGCAACGGACGCATCGGCGGGCAGTTCTGGATCGTGGCAGAGCATGGCATGAAGGCCGGATACATCCTTAATATTGAGCGTAACCCCCGCGTGCGACTGAAGCTGCGAGACGGACTCCGCGCTCGGTGGCACACGGGCACCGCACACTTGCTGCACGACGACGATCCGCGTGAGCGCCAAAATTGGCTCGCCGGTCAGGTGCACCTGCGCCGCCCTCTCGCATCCCTACTGAACAGCTCGACATTCTCGCCGGTAGCCAGACTGTTTTCAAGCCCAGATGCGTGATTCCCGAAACGACGGGTCAGAGTCAAGTCCGGATTCGCGTAACGATCGGTTTGTGATCGCGTTGAATTCGCCGGATGGAGTCGTCCAAAGCAGACTGCAAATGGGCCCATCAGAGAAACGGGCCACAATACTCGCCTGGGGCGAACACGGTGAAACAGCATTTGCACTGCATCCAGTGTAGTTGATTTTGCGCGCCCTAAAGTTGCTCCTGTTTTTTGTCGATAGGCATTCCAGGAGGCACTTGTGAACCAATCGCTCGTTCCGGCTGCTCAATACCTGCGGATGTCCACCGACCATCAACAATATTCCCTCGATAATCAGGCTGATGCGATTTCACGATACGCGGAAGCCCACGGCTTCGTAGTGGTAAGAACATTTTCTGACGAGGCGAGAAGCGGCCTGTCGATCAAACGTCGAAGCGGGCTTAAGCAACTGCTTAAGGAGACTGTAGAAGCTCATGCGGATTTTAGAGCAATCTTGGTCTACGACGTGAGCCGTTGGGGACGGTTTCAAGATGCCGATGAGGCTGCCCACTATGAATTCCTGTGCAAGTCCGCAGGCGCTCCCATCTACTACTGTGCCGAGTCGTTCTCGGGCGAGAGCGGATTCTCGGCCACAATTCTGAAGGCTCTGAAACGGACAATGGCGGGGGAATACAGTCGAGAACTCTCCGTAAAAGTTCGCGCCGGGCAAGCGCGATTGGCCACTCTGGGATACAAGTTAGGCGGCACTGCGCCTTACGGCTTGCGCCGGATGTTGCTCGACGCTAACGGAAAGCCCAAGCAAATTCTCGCGCCGGGGGAACGCAAGAGTCTTGTTACGGAGCGGGTCATTTTTGTTCCCGGACCGGCGCACGAAGTCACCACTGTAGAACGGATTTTCCACGAGTTCACAGAGGAACATCGCAGTTTACGGAGTATCGCCAAAAGACTGAATGCTGATGGCATTCAATACTTCAGCGGGGCCAAATGGAACGCGAACACGGTAACGCGTGTCCTCCGGCATCCCGCTTACATGGGCATGCAAGTGTGGGGCCGGACAAGCATGATTCTTTCCAGCCCAAGGAGACAAATTCCTTCCCATCAATGGGCGACTTGCGCCTCCGCCTTTGAGCCAACTATCAGCAGAGACATTTTCGAGCGCGCCCAACGCGCATTCGCCAATTTCATCCACAATCTCACTAATGAGGACGTGCTTGAGCGATTCAGGGCGGTCCTCAACGAACACGGAAAACTTTCGGGAAAGATCATCCAGCAGTCGCAACTTTGTCCCGGCCTGACCACGGTCAGGTCGCGCTTTGGCGGCCTTAACGGTGTATATGACCGCCTTGGATTGCCTCTGCGAAGAGGCTTCTCCAGTCTGTTTAGAGAGCGTTGGCGGACTCTGCGCGCAGATCTCATAAACAGCATTGTGGGCACATTTCCCAACCAAATTGAAATATTCCGGCGTGGCCCACGATTTCGAGCATTGCTCAAATACCGAAAGACTGGGTTACTGGTGTCGGTATTGTTGGCGACATGCAGTCCAACCAAAGCAGGAAATCGACGTTGGCTTGTCCACCCACCGCGATACGAACGCAACCGCCCAACCGTTGTGGCATTCCTGAACCAGAGCAACACAGTTATTGAACGAACACTTATATTTGATCGCATCCCCTTCACAAAGACAAAAGTACTGGAAGATAGCGAATGGGTGCGCTCTGGAATCCCGCTCAAGAAAGCAACTGATTTCTTAAACATCATTCATGGACTTCGTGGAAATCGAGGCGTGTACGCCTCTTGATAAGGGAGACGCCCGCTTCTGTACCTCGCAAACGCTTCCGTGGATAAGTGTGGCCATCTTGCGCGCCGCACCTAGAATTGCTGACAGGTGCTTGGCTGCTCTGTGATCCTTTGAAACGAACTCGGCCATCAACTCACAATGCCCGATCACCACCCCAAGGGAGTTGTTTAGATCGTGTAGCATTCCACAATTCGCTGCCCTCGTGATGGCCTGACTGACCGTCTGGTTCTTGACTCGCACGCGGACGCCTTCCGAGTGCGGATTGTCCGAACGTCGAACCTGACTCAAATTCGTGTAAAACTCAGCGCGGACCTTTTCTAAGCGCTCTTGTCGCCGGAAATAGTCGGCGCGGTCCTCGACGGTAGCAGTCGATTTCAGATAGTAAGCTCGGTCTAGCAAGGCAAGTGCAGAGAGTTCTGCTGCGTAGCGTTCGCAAATCTCGGTTTCGCTGCCCAGCATATCAGTGAACGTGTCTTGCTTGTTCAGCACGCCTCTCGGCATGCAATCAGAGTTCCAACTCACAACTCTGGCTATCTCGTTGCTGTAGCTCGGAAGTGCGCTTATTGGCCGGGGGGTGCCGCCTAATCGGCAACAGTGCCGATGTATCGGCAACGCGGAGAGTGGACGCGGCTCATCGCTCATGGAAACTCTTGAACCCAGTTGACGGGCGGCCGAGATGCCCCACACATTTGCGGGGTCATCCAGTGGTATTTCCAGCAGCAGCCAAAGTTTTTCAGGCTCTCCAAAGGAGATACATTTTCGGAGATGGTCCGGGCGAAATCTCTCGCCAAGATTTCACGGGAGATGGGACCGTGCAGGACCCGATACCCGGAACCCACGTCGGAAACTTTGATCGCGGGAGCGCCGAACGCGGTTTCCCATGAGCTGTCAAAGGTCAACCCGCTCGCGCCGCATCCTCGAACTGTGATCGCATTGCATTCGCCTCATGCCCCTCCTCGAAACCGGACTGCCCATGTGCCCTTCAGAGAAACTCCGGCACATTGACGCCACTCCATCCCGAGCAGTCCGTTCTCTCCGGTCCGGTTTGACTAGGATTTATTGCGAAATGCGGGGCATGTTTCGCGTCATTTTCTGTGTATTTTCAGAGGAAGATGAGCGGACTTTCTCTGCAGTCCAGACTACATGGCGGAGAGGAGGGATTCGAACCTGCGGTACAGCTTTTGGCACCCTAAACCCCGGTGTGTTCGTAAGTTGCAGATAACAAAATGGCAGCAGAGAATTTTGGACCGAAAGGTGCCCTTCGCGCTTTCCGTCCAATCCGGTTTCCATTCGCTATTCCATCGACCCCAAGAGGCGAATGGTTGGCGATTCTGTGGCTGAAAGTGGTCCACGTGAAAAGCGCTTCTCGGTCAGCAAACTGTGTGGGCGGTGACTGCCCGCCATGCGGACAGTCAGTGCCAACTTTTTCTCCGATTCTAAGGGAGCCGCGCAGGATGGAATCCCTCTGCGTTGTTGAAAATATTTGTACTCGCTCTTCTAAGAGCGTGGGCCGTAATGAGTGTAATGGGGATGTGTCGCCAACTATAGAGGCAAGTGACCTTTGTAATTGTGGTGGTGAATCCAAGCTCGGCTAAACTAGAGCCAAGGTTGCGATTTGCTCAAATGTCTCTTCGCCTTAGTTTCGTTCTCCTGTTGCTGCTGCCGGTGGCATTTAAGGCTGCGTCCGCCCAGGATTCCGACACTCCACGGCAGGCACGCGAAGTGGTGCGTCGAGTACCTCCGACCTATCCTGATCTCGCGAGGCGTTTACAGATTTCCGGGATCGTGAGGCTCCGGGCTACAGTTGCTCCAAATGGTTCGGTGAAATTCATCGAGCCAGAGGGCGGCAATCCTGTGTTGATGAAGGCCGCCCAAGAGGCCGTAGCGAATTGGAAGTACGCCCCGGCTCCCGACGAAACGCGGGAGCTGATCGAGCTCCGCTTCAACACACCGCACTAAATCACCAGCCATCACTGGAACCGCTCACTATTCGGTCAAATGAGTGCTATCGAGATTTTTCGCCAACTAACATGCATCAGACTGCTGTGAACATTCAGGTCAGGCGCTTCGATAGGGATAAGGGAGAAAAAAAGTGAGAAGGGACTGGCCACATGGAGTAGAATCCGATGCGGCCAAAACGCGCCGCGAAAGCGGTTCTGGTCGTATTCTGAGGTGGAGTGTCCCATGGCAAAAGCTAATCGGCTAGCGCTCTTGGTGCTGGTTGTTCTTTCCCTCGCGGCGTTCGCCGCGGCGCAGTCCTATACCGTTACCGATCTCGGCCCGGGTGGAGCTAACGCGATCAACAGCCTCGGCGACGTCGCGATAGGCGTAGGCAATGGCACCAACTCGTTCGTCTGGAGTCCTGGCGGCAGCCTCCTCGCCCTTGCACCGCTAGCGGGAGACAGTTCCACAGTACCCTTGGGCATCAATCGTAACGGTCTCGCCGTAGGAGCGTCCTTTACCGGAAACCTGTCCTCCGCGGTGCTGTGGACGAACGGTGCGCCTCTCGACCTCGGCACGCTTGGGGGCACGACCAGTGTGGCCACCGGCATCAATGCGTCCGGGGAAGTCACTGGATCCAGCGCTATCCCTTCCAGTACCGCCGCCGAGGCTTTCCTGTGGACCAAGGCGACGGGCATGCAAGGTCTTGGCTTCTTGCCGGGAGACGATTTCAGCGCTGCCAGCGCGATCAACCGTTTCGGCCAGGTTGTCGGCACCTCGGCTGGCGCCAACGGCTCCTACGCCTTCATTTGGTCGAAAACTACGGGTATGAAGGACCTCGGCAAGCTCCCGGGTGGCGCCTTCAGCAGCGCCAGTGCGATTAACGACCTCAGCCAGGTCGCTGGCTAATCTAATTGCGGCACCGGTTGCGACCACGCCGTGCTCTGGAGCAAGGCCAAAGGCAGTATGCTCGACCTCGGCCTGCTGCCGGGGGAGTGGAAAGTTATGCCCAGGGCATCAACAATGCCAGCCAGGTCGTCGGTGTGGTCTATTACGGTCCTAACCGCTTCCACCCTTTTGTCTGGAGCCCGTCCACAGGAATGTTCGATCTGAACAATCTCATCCCAGCGAATTCTGGATGGTTGTTGCAGTTCGCCAATGCCATCAACGACCAGGGCCAGATCGTGGGTCAGGGCACGTTCAACGGCCAGTCAGAGGCTTTCCTATTGACGCTGCAGTAGACAAGGTGCGCGATTGGATCACGCGTCGAACACGTACCTGGGTGCTGTTAACAGGCGATTACACTCATTGACCTGGGATCAGTCTGCTACGCCATTTTCCAACCCATCTCCTCATGCAGATCACGGAAGCACCCATCGCATATCCAACGATTGTCCTCTGTAACGTAGCCTTCCGTTAGAGCATCTGGCGAGCCGGATTCCATGGACTTGTCCCAACATCCTTCGCAGTGGTCGTGATCCCAATCCTGCCTAGACGCGGTGTACTTCTGGAGCCGGAGCACCGCCCCGCGAGTCATTTTTGCATTATCTGTGCGCCAGTCCGCCATAGTAGGCAGCAAGCCTATCATGCACGTTTGACGAAAACAGGCGATAACGCTCGGTGAGGATCCCGCGAATTCACCCGCAGCGCTGAGCGCGCTTCTTTTTCGGCCTCGTGTTCTTTTCCACCCGCAGCCTACCGACGCGTGGAGCACACCGACCAGCACGGGCGCTGGGCTGCATGGTTTCGAAATCAAAAAGAGCGGGAGGGATGCTGATTCGAGCAATCTGAATACTCGGAGGAGCGGCGTATAGAGAGGGCGCCCAGAGCGCCAGAAACACGGCGACTGGGGCGGTTCTCAATCCGAGTTTCCTGCGGATCACAGAGCTGACCAGCATGGCCAGAAGAAGGTTAGCACGTCAATTGGCGCCAAATCGGAGCAAAGCCTCAAAAGAGAAGGTCGCCACTTTAGTTACCCAGAACGGACCATGAAAGTATGGGTAAAAAAGAAGTCGCCCGAGACAACCGGCCGGCTGTTCTCTATGCCGCCCGATAGAAAAAGCAGATCAGATTGTTCTAACAGTAGACATCCGGGTCGGCAGTCAAAAAGCAGTCGCCAGCCCCGCCTACTGGATCTTCCTCACTCGGGCTACGACATCGTCAACCAGATAGACGACACCAGTCACGGGATTCACAGCCAAATCGATCGGGTCGTCTATATTTGTGCTCAGCGCTGGCAAATTGTTCCCGTTGTAGCCTCCGTAACCCGTGCCCGCGATCGTGGTAATCACTCCGCCAGATACCTGCCGTACGCGCTCGTCTACTTCGTCCGTTATGTACAAATGGCCTTTCGAGAACGCCAGGCCCAAAGGAGTGTTGAGTTGCGCCAGCGTAGCCGCGCCGCCGTCTCCGCAAGCCGTGGCGCCTCCTGCGCAAGCCGTACCATCTCCGGCAAAAGTCATGATCGTGCCCGACGTGTTGACTTGTCGAACGCGGCTGTTGCCGGCATCGCCAATATAAAGATTGCCTGCGGTGTCAAAGGCCACACCATAGGGGAAATTCAGGAAAGCCGTAGTTGCCGGGATGTTATCTCCGTTATATCCGCAGTTATAAGGAACGCCGGCCGCGGCCGTGGCGTTCCCTGCGGAATCGAGCCGCCAGACCACGCAAGCGCCGCCATCGCCTACGTTCAGGCTTCCGGAGGGATCGATGGCGAGAAACGCCAGACCTCCTCCGAAATTAGGATCGGCGGAGAAAGTCTTGATGATATGAGTGCTCGCGTCGACCTCGCGAATGACGTTGTTTCCCGTGTCAGAGATGTAAAGGTTTCCCGCCCCATCAACCACCACTGCCTGCGGCAGATAAAGCTGTGCTGCAGTAGCCGGACCTCCATCGCCGGAGTAGCCACTGACGCCGGTCCCAGCGACCGTGGTGATCTTTCCCGAGGTATCGACTTTGCGGACTCGATGTCCACTCCACTCGACGACGTAGAGGTTGCCCGCCTTATCGAAACCTACTCCCTGGGGTTGGACTAATGCCGCTGCCGTCGCAAAGCTACCGTCGCCAATATAACCTCCGGCGACCGTAGTAACGATTCCGGCACTGAGCCGACGCACGCGGGCGTTGCCGACGTCGAGGAACAGCATGCCTCCATTCGGAAGAGCCTTAATCGCGCTAGGCCCATACAGTTGGGTGGCCAAGGGGCCGTGATTGTCCCCGTCGTAGCCGAGTGTGGATCCGATGAAAGTGTTGATGATCCCAGCGCTGAGCGTCACGTTGCGGATCCGGGCGGAACCCGCGTTGGAGATATAGAGAACTCCTCCGCTCACCGCCAGTCCCTTAGGATTGCCGATTGCAGCCAGCGTGGCCGGCCCGCCGTCGCCGCTGAATCCTGACGCACCACTTCCCGCCACAGTGCGAATCACGCCCGAGGGACTCACCGCGCGGATCCGACGGTTTCCACTGTCCGTCACATAGACGGTGCCTTGCAGATCAACCGCAAGTCCTTTCGGCACATTCAGACATGCCTGCGTGGCTTGGCCGCCATCTCCACAAAATCCTGCTGTTCCATTCCCTGCGAACGTACTGATAATCCCCGCAGTGTCCACCTTGCGTACGACGCTGTTGTAGACATCCGAGATATACAGATTTCCGGCGGCATCGTAGGTTACCCACAAAGGTATGTTCAATGTCGCACTTGTGGCCGGACCTCCGTCCCCGGTATAGCCAACTACCCCGGTTCCAGCAATCGTCGAAATAATCCCGGCTGCCGTAATCCTCCGGACCCGGTCGTTGCCCGCATCGGCAAAAACCAGATTTCCCGCGGGATCGATTGTCATCCCGGCGGGTGTACAAACCTGCGCCTGCCGCGCTTGTCCGCCGTCGCCGTTATAACCGCAAATCCCCGTTCCAGCATAGGCGCTGATCACCCCAGCCGCGGAAATTTTCCTGACGCGCTGTTCTCCTTCCTCGGCGACATAAATATTGCCGCTCGCGTCTTGCGTCATTCCTATTGGCGTTTCGAAGCTGGCCTCGGTCGCGACTTTGCCGTCGCCGATAAATCCTCCGGCGACAGTCGCCACCTTCTGCGCCAAGGCGGGAATGCTAAACGCAGCCGCTAGAAACAAAACAAGCAGGAACCCGGTTTTGCGTTCCATGTGAGCCTCCAGACTGAGTTGTGGAGCCCGAAACAACTGAAAAAAATAAAACCGGACGAGTTGTTCTACGGATGTCCGGACCAGAGGCGTCCGGAGAAGCAGATCGGCGGAAATATCCCACTGGTCGCTGCCAATGTCAATACGCAAATGTTTGCATGTCGGTAGCACATGATATGTCCGGTTGAGATAGCAAGTGATATGTCCGCTTTTCGGGCGGCGGGGGTAGGAGACCATGCCCAGCATGGATTTCTACACGAGGGCCGCAGTGGCCTGCCGTGGAGTGTCGGAATCTTGGGCGGAAACAGCCCTAAATGCCACCGGCAGCAGCAACAGAAGAACGAAAATAAAACGAACAGACATTTTGAGCAAATCGCAAACTTGCCTGGTTGTTCCGTGCGGTGTGTTGAAGCGATGAAGGCCGGCCAAGAGGCCGTAGCAAATTGAGGGAAGCAGCGCCGGGTATCCCCAACACACCCTCTAGACCCCGGCTGCGACTTCATCGGTGGAGTTTATGCCGCGGCGCAGTTGACTTGCCCGTGAGTGTTGCCATGCTGATGATGAAGCGTGGTGAGGAACCAGCATTCGACCGGTTCAGGTACGCCGGCGTTAAAGCATAACTGTCGCAACCAGGCGATGTCACAAGCTTGCGCCATCTGTTCGCCCTTTCTCGGGGATTTGAGTGT
>Ga0209698_10000585_pt1 | contig 41773 bp, 32 predicted proteins | sample LitLauG_LLR_2012_FD_187203 | JGI IMG/M metagenome (GOLD analysis project Ga0209698, IMG submission 187203) | Freshwater sediment microbial communities from Pennsylvania, USA - Little Laurel Run_MetaG_LLR_2012 (SPAdes) (version 2) | ecosystem: Environmental > Aquatic > Freshwater > Creek >... | reverse complement strand
ACGGTCGCCCTCCTGCGTCTTGATGCCTGGAAACACCAAGTTAGCAGTGGCGGCCGTGCGCCCGCCTATCCCCCGAAATTGGGCGAAGAACCAAAAAAATAGGGGTGGCTGCTGCCAGCCACCCCAAAGCTCGGTTACCCGAGGGGAATTTCGCTCGCGCGGGCCGCAGCCCGCATGCCGGTCAGAAGTGGAAGATGAAGTCCCCCGAAAGGATCACTTCCTGCTTCGTCGCGGTGGGAATGCCGGCATTGAAGTTGCCGTTGAACGCCGGCGCGTTGAAGGAGTGGTACAGCGCGACTTCCGGCCGCACCTCGAGTTGCGGGCCGAACCAGTGCTGCCAGCCGAAGGCGAGGTTGCCATAGTGCGTCGGCGTGCCGGACCGCTGGCCCTGCGCGTCATAGATCCACTCCGGGCGGATCGAGAAGTTGTTCAGCGGGTCCGGGGAGTAGTTGATGTACGCAACCGAGGCGGTCCAGTTGGCCGTGCAAGTGAGCGGGCCGCCCACCGACGAGAAGTTGCCCAGGCAGTAGGCCTCGTTCGGGTTGTTGAAGCGGATGCCCTGCAGCGACGAGAAGGGCGTGCCGCCGTCGGTGCCGTAGGTGGCGTTCAAGGCCTGCACGATCGGATTGTTCAGGTTGGGCACATCCTTGATGTAGATGTGGTAGCCCTCCCAGGAGATATGCCACTTGTCGTTGAACTTGTGATACGCGGTCAGGCCGGCCCACATCAGGTTGTTGTAGCCCCAGGTGCCTTTGTTCAGCGCGTCGACGCACACGTTGACGTCGTCGTCGCCGCTCATGCTCGAATAGCGGCCGCACAGGGTGTACGACGGCATCGCGCCCGGGTCCTTCTTGAAGCTGGCGTCCGGGAACAGCGGGTTCTTGATCGTGCCGTAGCCCGGCAGGGTCACGTACTGGGTCGGGTTGCCCACCGTCTCGTGCATGTGCATGATGGTCGCTTCGGTGCCCACCGCGACGGCCGCCTGCACGAAGAACTGCGGCGTCACGGCCAGGGTGCCGATGATGCCGGTGTTCGTGTAGTTGTCGAACGCGTAGGTCATCGAGTGCGAGTACATGTAGTTGTTCGGCGCCAGCTGGGCCTCGATGTCCGGCACCGAGATGTAGCGGCCGGCGCGCAGCATCAGGCCGTTGGCCACCTGCGGGAAATACAGTTCGCCCCAGATCATCGGGAAGTCGTAGCCGTTGGCCCGGTTCTTGTTGAGCAGCTGAAAGCTGTCGAAACCGTACGCCGTCGTGTAGCGGTAGGTTTCGCCGTAGATCGCCGACAGGCGCATGCCCCAATCCATGTGGTCCTTCTGGACGGTGTCGGGGAAGCGGTCCCAGTACACCACGACCTGGTCAAGCTGCACCTCGTTCGGGTTGTACGAGTAGGCCGCGGGGAAGTTGCCGCCCGGCTTGACCGTACTCGTACTGATGTTCGCGCCGGCATTGACCCAGCCGTAGAACTGGAAGTGGTTGTCGGCCATCCAGTTGCCCAGCGCGGTGTTCGCGATCGCAGTCATGAAGGGGCTGTCGATCGAGCCCGGCAGGGTGTCGCCCAGCGCCTCGGTGCCGCCGTAGGGCCAGTCGGTGAATGGCATCGGCGGCGTGGTGGTCGGCGAGTTGGGGAAGCCCTCGCGCCGTCCCGGAGGCGCTTTCGGGTCGGTCGGCGGACCGGCCTGGTTCCATTCGAGATCGTAGTAATTGACCAGACGTTCCCAGAATCCGGTACCCAGGTACTTGTCCAGGCAGCTGTAGTCCTTGTAGGGATCACAGACAGGCGCTGCGGGCGCGGCCGCAGCGGGCGCAGGCGCGGGCGCCGGGGCGTCGGCTGCTGCAATGCCCGGAACTGCTACAGCGGCCACGAAACCAGCCGCGACCAGCATGCGATTGAACATATCACTCCTTTATAAGAAATCATCGCCATCAGACGACTTCTTTACAAAGCAAATCGCATGCCTGCTTTGACTAAGGAGATTCCGAGAACCGGAGTGCTAAAAAGGACAATTCAGTGCCGTTGCCGCACCGATGAAATGCAGCGCCCCAAATCTCTGCACATAAACAGTGCGATCGCCGGGCGCCCAATGTCCGGTCGATGACGGGGAAGAATCGTCGCCGAAGAACGTCTTGCAACTCGAACAACCCGGCGATGACGCACTGTCCGTGGCCGTTCTCAGCGCAGATCCAGTCGGCCAGCGCCCTGGAGCCAGTTCGCGGCGGAATCGCGCAGCCAGGCCCGCGCCTGCGGATTCGCGCGCACATAGGCGTCGAAAAATGCCACCGACACGTCGTCGAAGCGCACTTCGTTCATCGCCCGGCGCGTCAGCTGGCGGTTCCGTGCCAGGGCGAGCTGCGCGTCGCGCTCCGCGCGGGTCGCCGCCGGTGCGTCGGGCAGCTCGGGCGGCTCGTCGTCGGGCGCCGGTGCAGTGTGCGCCTCGTTGCGAAAATCGCGGCCGCGATTGTCCACGCCCGGTTCGCGGAACACCGGCGTGCGCCTGGCGATGGCCTCGGCACTGTTTTGCTGGTCCGGCGCGATTCCCGCCAGCCAGCGATGCGACACCGGGCTGAGCTCGAGGAAATAGGCCTCGCCACCCACGGCCTGCTCGAAGGCCTGGTGGCGCTGCGCGGCATCGGGGACGACACCGTACGGGTCGACATCGGTCGGCGAACTGATCATGAGCATTGGCGCAGCCGCCGGCGCGCTTCCGGGCGCGGCGTCGCGCCGCGCATAAGGGCTGATCGCCAGATAGGCGCCGGGAATCAGGGTCCATTCGAGCGCCGCGCGCCGCTGCGGCGCCAGGGTGGCGATGGTCTGTACCGTATAGGCACCGAGGTCGGCTCCGGCGAGGGCCACCCGCGTCCAGTCCAGGCCGGCGAGCGGTGCCTCGCCGGCAGCGCCGCGCGCGCGCAAGTCTTCCAGGACGTGGGCCAAGCGGGTTATCCGGTCGGCCATCACATCGTCGCGATAGCGTGCGCGGCCGACGCGGGCAAAGTCGCCGCTGCGCGCCTCGGCGCTGGTCCAGATCTGCGCGTCGTCGTCCAGGGGCTGGATGGTGAGGACCGCATACCCCGCGCCGGCCCACAGGTCGATCCATCGGCACGGTGAATTGCCGGTGTCGCCCAGGGGCGGCAGGTAGACGATGACCGGCCGCCTGGCGCCGCGCTCGGCGGTCGTCGCGAGGGTATATCCGGCGCCGCGTTCGCGGCCGGCCGGCTCGATCGTGCGCCGGGCCACGCCGGCCTCGTGCGCATGGACGTAGCCCGCGCTGCGCAGGCGCGCCACGGCGCCCTGGTCGGCCTCCTCCTTTGGCGTATCAGTACTGCTGCAGGCCGCCAACAGCAGGCCCACGAGCAGCGCGCCGGCCCGCGCGCCCGCCGCGGCGGTACGGGCTGCCAGGCCGTGGCATGCGAGTGGCGTGCGGGGCGAAGTCGGAATGGGCGGGTGCATGGTTCGGCGGAAGTTGGAAGTGGGTCGGGAGTGCGGCGGCGCGGCGCCGGACGGCCACCGGGTTCAATCGGCCTGTCTCGCCGCACCCCGATGTGCGCTGCAGTCTATCGTCAATCGCCATCCAGACCTGCGCCGCCGCGGCACCCTGGCGCCCGATCGATGAATCAGGGCGGCAGCAGTGCGCTTTTTACGGAATTCTTGCAAATTCCGGTCGAAATATTTCGATCCCTTGATGGCACCATCGCTAGCATCCGTCGATCATGACCTCGCCGCCATTTCCCTCGCCAACCGCCGAATCGGCTGCGCGCCCCGCGGCGTGCGGCTTGCTGCCGGGTGCCCACTACTGGCAGGCCCGCCAAACGGATCGGATGATCGTCCGCCTGCTTTTTGCACCGCGCAACCGGATCGAAGTCGATATCTGGTGGAACCGGACCGGCCTGCACCCGGATGTCCAGCTGGAATTCGGCTTGTATCGCGATTCCGTGGAATTCGGCAGCCTGACCGGCAACGGCTACGATGCGCCCCATTTCCATCGCCTGGGTTTTGGCACCTTGGCGGTCAACGTCGCCGTGCTGGCGCTCAAGGCGACCTGCCCGGCCAAGACCGTCGTGCAGGGCGTGCTCTCCAATACGGCGGAGGAGCAATTGGCCGCGGCCGAGCGCCTGCGCCTCGAAGACAACCGCCGCGCCTTCTGGCGCCGTTTCGGACTCGAGGTCATGGCCTGCGGCGAGCCGCCGCAGGACTACCTGCGCGGCACGGTCGGCCGGCTGCGCACGGTCGCGACCGGACAGGTCGCCGGGCAGTTCCCGCGCTGCGTTGCACTGAATCAGTTCGTCACCGAGCCGCCGGCCGGTTTTTGATCGCAGCCTGTCGCCCGCGCCGGCTCGACTGCGCCAATTCGCCAACGCCGGCTCGCCCACGCCGACTCGCCCTGGCGGTCTTGTCGCGAACGCGCGCACGCCGTACCATTTCGGGCTGTCCACGATCGACGGCACCGTATTTTTCCCGGAGGTTCCCCATGAAGACTGCTTTGCAATGCTTCCAGCCTGCCGCCTTGCTGCTGCTCGGCGCGCTGGCGTGCCCGGGTTTCGCCAGCGCAGCGGAATCCTCCATGGCCGACGCCAAGAAGGCCGCCGCCAAGGAACAGGCGGTCGCCGTCTACACGCAGGACATCGTCGACGCGATGGACGCCGACAAGAATCACGAGGTATCCAAGGCCGAGTTCCTCGAATTCATGGGCAAGGAATTCGACCGCCTCGACGTCAACCACGATGGCAAGCTGCAACAGTCCGAGATCCTGAACAAGCCCTTCATGGGCCAGCAGAAGTCTTCCGTCTCCCACCGTTAGTGGCCTGTAACGCCCGGATCAAAAGCGCCTCGTCCGCGGCCACCCCATCCCGTTACAGCGCCTGGTCGATCGGGCCCAGACGCGCCCGCCAAGGTCCCGGCTGCAGTCGCCCGTGGCGCGGTGCGCGCCAGCGCCGGAGCGCGGGTTCATTGGCCTGGCGGCGCGGGCGCCAGCCGATAGCCCACGGCCGTTTCGGTCAAGATCAGCTTCGGGCGCGCCGCATCATCCTCCAGCTTGTGCCGCAGCGCCGAAACATACGAGCGCAGGTACTGCCGGCTGCCGGCGCGCGGCTCGGGCCCCCAGAGTTCGCGGATCAAGCTTTCGTTGCTGACCAGCAGGCCGGCGTTCCGGGCCAGCAGGGCCAGCACGCGGTACTCATTTTGGGTCAGCGAAACCGCGCGCCCGGCGCGCCAGACCTCGCGCGCCCGCAGGTCGATGCGCACCCCGTGCAGCTCCAGCGGTGCGTCATCCTGCGATTCGCGCGTGCGCGCCGCGCGGCGCAGCGCGGCGCGCACGCGCGCCATGAGTTCGGCCGGGGCGTAAGGCTTGGTCACGTAGTCGTCGGCGCCCTGCTCGAGGGCGGCCACCTTGGCCGCCTCGTCTTCGCGCCCCGATAGAACGATGATTGGCCGCGCCAGCCACCATCGGCGCAAGGCGCGGATCACCTCGACCCCGTCCAGATCGGGTAGCCCCAGGTCGAGAACGACCAGATCGGGCGGCCGGGCGGCAGCGGCCTGCAGGCCGGCCTGGCCGCAATCGGCCTCGCACACCTCGAGGCCGGCGTCGCCCAGCGTGCCGCGCAGCAGCCGGCGCAATTTCGGATCGTCTTCGATGACGACGGCCAGCGGGCGCGGCAGCCTCACGCTTCGGGCTCCGCGGCCAGGCAATAGCCGACGCCCGGCAGCGTCAGGAGGAAACGCGGCCGCGCCGGGTCGCGCTCGAGCTTCTTGCGCAACGCGCCGAGAAAGATGCGCAGATACTGCGTGTTCTGTTCCTGCCCGGCGCCCCAGATCTCGGTCAGCAGCTGCTCGTGGGTCAGTGCCCTGCCGCGCTGGCGCACCATGGTCGCGAGCAGCCGAAATTCGATCGGTGTCAGGTGCACGTCCTGTCCGTCGCGCGAAACCTGGTGGCGGGCGATGTCGATGCGGATGCCGGCGTCCTTGAGTTCGATGACCTCTTCGCGGACCGGGTCGCGGCGCGCGCGGCGCAGTGCGACGCGCACGCGGGCCAGCAATTCGAAGGTGCCGAAGGGCTTGGCCAGGAAATCGTCGGCGCCCAGGTCCAGGGCGCGGACCTTGATGGCCTCGGCATCGCGCGCCGAAAGCACCAGGATCTCGCGCGCGCCGCAGCGGCGCAACTCGGGGATCAGGTCCAGGCCGTCGCCGTCGGGCAGGTTCAGGTCCAGGATGACCAGATCCGGCGGATGTTCCGCCGCCCAGGCCAGCCCTTCGCGACCGCTTGGCGCGCCCTGCGCCTCGAAGCCGTGGGCCTGCAGCGTCGTGATCACGACGCGGCGGATCTGCGCATCGTCCTCGACCACGAGCAGGGCCGGCGGCGGCTCGATCATCGGGCGTGCAGCGGCTCGGCTTCCGCCGGGATCTGCGGCGGGGCCTCGGTGTGCGGGATCACCAGCGAGAATTCGGCGCCTCCGGCCGGTCCGTTGCGGGCGTCGATCGTGCCGCCGTGGGCCTCGACGAGCGCGCGGCAGATCGCCAGCCCCAGGCCGACGCCGGGCTGCGCGGCAGCGGCCGCGCCGCGGACGAATTTCCCGAAGATGCGCGACTCCTCGCCGGCTGCCAGGCCGGGCCCCTCGTCGGCGACCCACAGGCGCGTGCGGCCCGCCTCGACTTCGGCGCGGATCCCGATGCGCGAGCCCGGCGGGCTGTACTTGATCGCATTGCCGATCAGGTTCTCCAGCACCCGGACGATCATCACGGCATCGATCTGCGCCAGTCCGGTACCGGGCGGCAGCCGGGTCTCCACCCGGTGTCGGCACAAGGCGGGTTCCATCTGCGACAGCACCGCGCCGACGATCTCCTCGATCGGGTACCAGTCGCGCTGCGGCGTCACGCGACCGGACTCCAATCGGGCCATTTCGAGCGTGTCGTCGGCCAGCCGCGCCATGCGCCGGCTCTCGTCGAGGATGGTCTGCGTCAGCTCGCGGGCCTGCTGCCTGGACAGGCGTGGCGGATCGTGCAGCAAGGCGCTGGATGCGGCGACGATCGAGGCCAGCGGCGTGCGCAGGTCATGCGCGATCCCGCTCAGCAGCGAATTGCGCAGGCTCTCGGTCTGCACCCGCACGGTGGCCTCCTGCGCCTCGCGGGCCAGGTGCAGGCGCTCCAGCGCCTGGCCGACCAGGCTCGAGGCCATCTCGATCATCTGGCGCTGCTCGGGCAGGAGGAACAGCGTCGGTGTCTTGGGCTGCAGCATGAGCACGCCCAGCGGACGCGACGCGTCACCCAGCGGCAGGTAGAGGCGATCCTGCTGCGGGACGGTCGAGGTGCTCCAGCCGGCTGGCTGACGCCGCTCCAGCGCCCACTGCGCAAGCGCCGGATCCGGACCGGGTCGCGCCGGAGCCGCCGCGTCAGTCGCCGCCAGCAGGCGGCCGTCCGGCGCCGCCAGCGCGAGTTCGCAGCGCCACGGCGTGCCGGCGGCGAACTGCCGCGCGGTCGCGGCGGCCACCTCGTCAGCACTGCGCACACCGCCCAGCGCCCGCGTCAGCTCGTACAGGAAACGCATGCGCTGCTCGCGTCGCAGGGCCTGGTCGGCGCGCGTGCGCAGATCAGCCGTGAGGCGGCTGGTGGCCAGCGCGGCGAGCAGGAATACGCCCAGCGTGATGCCGTCCTGCGGCCGGGCGACCGCGAACGAATAGGTCGGTTCGATGAGCAGGAAGTCGGAGGCCAGCACGGACAGCACGGCCGCCAGGGCCGATGGCCAGAAGCCGTAGCGCGAGGCGATGAACAGGATCCCGATCAGGTAGACGATCAGGTAATTGGTCGGCGCATCGGCGCGAAAGAGCGCCGTCGACAGCGCCGTCGCGCCAGCAGTGATGCCGACACTCCACAGCGCAGCGCGCCAGGAAATCGCGCCGGCTCTCATGCCGCGCGGCGCCACCGAGGTGGCGCGCCCTTCGAATGCGCCGGCCGGCGCTCGCGGCGGTCCATGCAAGCTCCCGGCGATGAGATCAAGGTGCGGCGCATGAGGGGTTCGGGGTCCGGGTCGTTCGGCAGCCCGGCCCCGGGGAATCGGGCCGACCGCGCTGCGGATCGACCCATTATTCAACAAATTTCGACGGAAAAAAAAAGAGGCCCCGAATGCGAGGCCTCCGAATAGCCACCCTTGCAGGCGGCTTCCCAAGGAAAGAACCCCTTACGCCGGCGCGCTTCGCGCACCGTGCCGAATCCTCAAAGCGCCTCCTGGCCGGTCTCGCCGGTACGGATGCGCACGACCTGCTGCAGGTCGAAAACGAAAATCTTGCCGTCGCCGATCTTGCCGGTGCGCGCCGAGGCCTCGATCGCCTCGATCGCCCGGTCGAGCAGCTGATCGGGCACCGCGGCCTCGAGCTTCACCTTCGGCAGGAAATCGACGACGTATTCGGCACCGCGATACAGCTCGGTGTGGCCTTTTTGCCGCCCGAAGCCTTTGACCTCGGTGACGGTGATGCCCTGCACGCCAACGCCGGAGAGCGCTTCGCGCACCTCGTCGAGCTTGAAGGGCTTGATGATTGCCGAGATGAGTTTCATGGCTCGATTCCCGTACTTTCGTGGTTCGTTGCACCGTCCCGGCATCCGCGTGGCCGGATCCGACGGATGCATCGCGGTTCGTGACGACAATAGCAAGCAACTTATGTGCCATCGGTTCCGGGGCCATGGAAGCCCCCGGCGGACCCCGAATTACCGATTGCACCGCACTGCGTCGTCATGTTCGCACCAATTTGCGGATTCATTGCACCAAGCTGGTGATTCATCACGCGGACTTTACCAATGGATCGACAGAATCCTTCATGGCTTGCGGCGCTGAAAGACGAGCCGAAGTCCGGCGCGCGTTCGAGTGCAAGGACCGCTGCTTCGAGTGACTTGTTTTTGGCTGCGGCCGCGTCCGTGTCGGGTTGGTACACGATTTGCTTGGCGTTCCTTTCGAGACCCGGGGCGAAAGTCCTGGGACTGCTCGACCAAAACTTATAACGAGGGGAATGACGCAATGAAGACCGCTGAGTCAGTGGGTAGGGTTCCTATTGCCCTTTGCAAGCGAAGCAGAAAAAGAAACGCGGCGCGCGCCGCGCCGCGAAACGGGGGGCTGATCCGGCTCCTGCGATACGGCCGCGCGACCGCCCTGGTACTTGGCGCACTGGCCTGCGCGCCGGTCGCCATGGCAGCGGATGCGGCGCCAGCAGCGCCCGCATCCGCTGCCTGCGATCCGTACAAGAACTACAGCTGTCTCGACGAGTCCCTGGGCACGGGATTCTGGGAGCGGCTCGTCAACTACTACTCCCTCGAGTGGGGCCAGCCGTCCGCACCTTCGGATCCCAAGGCGCCGCCGTCGCGCCGCGACTACTATCCGCCGGCTGCGCAAACCACGCCTCCGATGCCGTTCACGGAATGGCCCTACGGCGGCACGACGTCGATCGGCGTGACCCGGCCCGGGTCGATCGACAGCCCGTTCATGGAAGCGATCGCCAATACGTCGATCGGCAAGTGGATGGGCGACAACGGCCTGCAGTTCTACGGCTGGATCGACGTCGGCGCCAACATCAGCTCGAGCACGGTCAAGCCCGGCGGCAATGCGCCGGCGGCGTATCTGTACACGCCGAACACCTTCCAGCTCGACCAGGCCGTCATCTATCTCGATCGCTTTCCCGACACGGTGCAGAAGGACCACGTCGATTGGGGGCTGCGGCTATCGGCGATCTACGGCGAGAACTACCGCTATACCACGGCGTATGGACTCGATAGCGGCCAGTTGCTCAACGACAACCGTGTGAACGGCTACGACTTCCCGATGTTCTGGGGCGAACTGTTCATTCCCCAGGTGTACGACGGGCTGATGCTGCGGCTGGGCCGATTCATCTCGCTTCCGGACATCGAGGCCCAGCTGGCGCCGAACAACTACATGTACACGCACTCGATGACGTACACGTTCGACAACTACACCAATACCGGCTTGCAAAGCACCCTGGCGCTGAACAAGAACTGGATCGTCCAGCTGGGCCTCACGGTGGGAACGGAAGCGTCGATACAGCACCTGCACAGCACGCTGGTCAACCCCTACCCCAACATTCCCGGCGTGCAATACAACCCGCTCTATCCGGACGCGACCTTCAAGCAGGACCCGGGCGCCATGCCTTCCTGGACCGGCTGTTTCCGCTACACCAGCGATGACGGCAAGGATGACGTCAATGCCTGCGCCGACGCGATCAACAAGGGCACCTACGGCTACAACAACCTGCAGTGGATCGGGGCCACGGCGTATCACACGTTCAATGACAAGTGGCACGTGTCGTGGGAGGGCTATACGCTGTACCAGAAGGGCGTCCCGAACGCCAACAATCCGGTCGTGCAGAACGTCTACGCCAATGGCGGCGCGCCGTTCTCCTCGAGATTCATTCCGTTCAACGCGCCCGGCCTCGCGATCTGCTCCAGTGTCAATCAGTTGTCCTGCACTGCCCGGGTCTACACCACCACGGCGTACTTCAACTATTCGCCGGATCCGCTGAACAACTTCTCGATCCGGCCGGAGTGGTACTGGGATGCGCAGGGCCAGCGCACAGGCGCCGCGACGCGCTACGGCAACTTCGCCGTGGGCTGGCAGCACTGGTGGTCGCCGCAGATCGAGGCGCGCCCGGAAATCGCCTACTACCACTCGTTCAACGCGGTCGCCTTCAATGGCAACTCCAACGCCGGGATCGCGCCCAACAAGTCGAACGAGGTGGTCGTTTCCGGCGACATCATCTGGCACTTCTGAATCTGCGCGAAGCGCGGTCCGGAGCACACGCCCGGACCGCGCTTCCGGTTTGCGGTTCTTCGGCCTGGCCCGCCACGGGTCCGCTCGGGAAGGATTTTCCAGAAGGGAAGTAAGCGCCTAGATCGATTCATGAATTGGGCATGGTTATTGCTTTTGGGTTGCTTCCGGCGCACGAAGGTTGCCATCGATTGATTTTGGCTGGCGGTGCGTCGAACAGGGCGATTGGATGGCATGAGCGTCCGGGTCGTCATCAACCTGACTGGAATTCAAGCAATGCCCAATGTAGATTTGCACCGATCTGGTGCGGTGCAAGGCGGAAGCGCGCGCCAAAATCGAGCACACTGGCCCATTCGGCTGAAATTCGGAATCCTTGGCCGATCTTTGCTGACCTGTGCGCTGGCAATGATCGGCACGACGGCAGCATGGGCCGACGAGGCCAAGGCGCTCGATCCTTTGCCCTGCGACGCCTACAAAAGGTACGAATGCATGGACGCGTCGCTGGGCACCGGCATCTGGGAGCGCCTGGTCAATTACTACGCGCTCGAATGGGGCCAGTCGACCGCACCGGTCGACCCGAAGGCACCGGCACCGCGCCGCGACGCCTGGCCACCCACCCCGATGAACACGCCGCCGATGCCCTTCACCGAGTGGCCCTATGGCGGCACGACGCCCCTGGGCGTGACCCGGCCCAACTCGATCGACAGTCCGCTGATGGAAGCCATCGCGAATACCGGCGTGGGCAAGTGGATGGGCGACAACAACCTCCAGCTGTACGGCTGGGTCGACGTCGGCCTCAACCTGAGCTCGAGCACGACCTCGCCCGGCGGCAACTCGCCGGCCGCCTACTTGTACACCCCCAACACGGTGCAGCTGGACCAGTTCGTCGTGTACCTGGACCGCTTTCCGGACACCGTCCAGTCCGACCACGTCGACTGGGGCATGCGGCTCTCGGCGATCTACGGCGAGAACTACCGCTACACGACGGCCTATGGCCTGGACAGCTACCAGCTGCTGATGCGCAACAAGGTCAACGGCTACGACTTCCCCATGTTCTACGGCGAGATCTTCGTGCCGCAGGCCTTCGAGGGGCTGATGATCCGCTTCGGGCGCTACATCTCGCTGCCCGACATCGAGGCCCAGCTGGCGCCGAACAACTACATGTACACGCACTCGATGACCTACACCTACGACAACTACACCAACACCGGCATCCAGACCACGCTGGCCCTGGACCAGCAGTGGATGCTGCAGCTGGGCGTGGGCGACGGCACCGAGGCCTCGCTGCAGCACATGACCAGGGTGATCCCGAATCCGACCCCCAACCTGCTCTATCCGGGCAAGACCTTCAAGCAGGATCCGGGTTCGATGCCGACCTATACCGCCTGTTTCCGCTGGAGCAGCAAGGACGGCAACGACGACGTCAACGCCTGCGCCAACGACATCAACACCGGCGAATGGGGCTACAACAACCTGCAGTGGTACGGCTTCACCGCGTACCACAAGTGGAACGACAACTGGCACATCGCCTGGGAGTTCTACCACGAGTCGCAGCGCCGCGTGCCGAACCTGAACAACGCCTACGTGCAAGCCTTGAACGCGCGCTATGGTACCGACGGCGGCACGCCGTTTTCCGCGCTGGCCTCGGGCATCCTGTACAACCAGCCGGGCGAGGCCTTTTGCGCCAGCCCGACCGTGCTCACCTGTACCGCGGGCTCCTACGGCACCACGGGCTACATCAACTACTCGCCCGAGCCGCTCGACAACTTCTCGATCCGTCCGGAGTTCTACTGGGACCCGCAGGGCCAGCGCACCGGGACGGCGGCGCGCTACGGCAACCTGGCCTTCGGCTGGCAGCACTGGTATTCGCCGCAGGTCGAGGTGCGCCCGGAAATCGCCTACTACCACTCGTTCAACAACCCGGCGTTCAACGGCAATTCCAATGCCAACATCGCGCCCAACAAGAGCAACGAATTCATCATCTCCGGCGATGTGATCTGGCACTTTTGAGCGCCGCATCATGCCGACCGAGGAACATCGCATGCGATCGCCATCCTTCGATACGGTACATTTCGCCGCCCTAGGCGCAAGCGCCATCGAGCGCCGCGCCGCCGTCGCCGCCGCAACCCCTGCAACCGCAGTGTCTGGAAAGCCCGTCATGCGCCTACGCCTACCAAGCCTACCGAGCCGCCAGTCCGACCGGGCTGCGCGAATGGCCGCATCGCGAGGGCCCGCCCGCTACGCCACGCCGTCGTGGCTGCGGCAGGCCGCGCTCGGTGCCTGCATCCTCGGGGTGGCTTGCGCCGCCTGCGCCGACGAGGCCCCGGCCGGCGCGCCCGCCGGCGGCCCGCCGACCTTCAAGCCGACCAAGGAGCAGCTCGCCAACCTGAAGATCGTCACGGCGGCGCGCGCCGGCTTTCGCGTCGAGCACATCACCGACGGCAAGATCGCCTTGAACCTCGATCGCACCACGCCGGTCTACTCGCCGTATTCCGGTCGGATCACGCAGGTGTTCGTCGGCCCGGGCGATGTCGTGCGCAAAGGCCAGGCGCTGGCCGCCTTGCAGGCCTCGGAATTCGTGCAGGGCCAAAGCGACCTGCTCGGCGCGCAGGCCGCGCAGTCGGCCGCCGCGGCGCAGCTGTCGCTGGCCCAGACCACCGAGAAGCGCAAGCACGGGCTGTACGACGCCAAGGCGGGCTCGCTGGCCGACTGGCAGCAGAGCCAGAGCGACCTCGCCGCGGCGCAGAGCGCCGCGCACACCGCCGACGCGGCGCTGGCTGCGGTGCGCAATCGCCTGAAGATCCTGGGCAAGAGCGACGCCGAGATCGATGCCCTGGGGCGTGCCGAGAAGATGGACGCCGTGGCCAGCATCGTCGCGCCGATCGCCGGCACGGTCACCGACCGCCAGGTCGGCCCCGGGCAGTACCTGCAGGCGGGCGCCGCCAATCCGGCCTTCACGGTCGCCGACCTCTCCACCGTCTGGCTGGTGGCCAACGTGCGCGAGACCGATGCGCCGTACATGGCCAAGGGCCAGACCCTCGAGGTGCACGTCGTCGCGCTGCCCGATCGGGTCTACACGGCGCACGTCACCATGGTCGCGCCGACGCTCGATCCGAACACGCGCCGCCTGATGGTGCGCGCCGAGATCGCCAATCCGGACGGCCTGCTCAAGCCCGAGATGTTCGGCAGCTTCAACGTCGTCGCCGGGGGGGCCGCCCAGGCAACCGCCGTGCCGACCAGCGGCGTGGTCTACGAAGGCGCCGAGGCGCGCGTCTGGATCCTGGGCGACGACGGCACGCTGGCGCTGCGCAAGATCCGGCCCGGGCGTTCGGCCAACGGCCTGCTCGAGGTGGTCGAGGGGGTCAAGCCGGGCGAGAAGGTGGTGGCCAGCGGTGCGCTGTTCATCGACCGGGCGGCGCAAGGCGACTGAGCGGCCGCCTCGACGAAGTCCCCACCGATCACCCCCAGGACTGAAGAACGCCCATGAATGCCGTCGTCGCCTATGCGCTGAAGCAACGGATCCTGATGCTCGCGGTGCTGATCGGCATGCTGATCGCCGGTGTCGTCAGCTTCCTCAAGCTCAACATCGAGGCCTATCCGGACCCGGTGCCGCCGCTGGTCGACATCATCACCCAGAGCAGCGGCCAGTCGGCCGAGGAGATCGAGCGCTACATCACGATCCCGATCGAGATCCAGATGGCCGGCATCCCCAACGTCAAGGCGATCCGCACCATCTCGCTGTTCGGCCTGTCCGACGTCAAGCTGCAGTTCACCTACGACTTCACCTACCGCGAGGCCGAGCAGTGGGTGATCAACCGCCTGTCGCAACTGCCGCCGCTACCCAACGGCGCGCAGCCGACCATCTCGCCATGGAGCCCGATCGGCGAGATCTACCGCTACCACGTCGTGGGGCCGCCGGGCTACTCGGTGACCGACCTGAAGACCATCGAGGACTGGATCCTCGAGCGGCGCTTCCGCGCCGTTCCCGGGGTGGTCGACGTCAACGGCTGGGGCGGCAAGACCAAGACCTACGACGTCACGGTCAACATGGAAAAGCTGGCCTCCTTTGGCCTGACGTTTCCGCAAGTGCTGGCGGCGCTGAACAATGCCAGCAGCAATGTCGGCGGCCAGACCGTCGAGATCGGTCCGCAGGCCGCGGTGGTGCGCGGCGTCGGCCTGATCCGGACCATGGACGACGTGCGCAACTCGCTCATCGCCGCGTCCAACGGCACCCCGGTGATGCTCAAGGACATCGCCACCGTGTCGGTGGGCAACATGCCGCGGCTGGGCATCGCGGGCGAGGACGACGACGACGACATCGTCCAGGGCATCATCCTCATGCGCCGCGGCCAGGAGAGCATCCCGACCCTGCAGCGGGTCAAGGCCGAGATCGAGAAGATCAACACCTCGGGCATCCTGCCCCCCGGCGTGCACCTGGAGAAGATCTATGACCGCACCGAGCTGATCAACATCACCACCCACACGGTGCTGCACAACATGGTCGAGGGGGTGATCCTCATCTTCCTCGTGCAGTGGCTGTTCCTGGGCAACCTGCGCAGCGCGCTGATCGTCGCGACGACCATTCCGTTCGCCCTGTTCTTCGCCATCATGATCCTGCTGGCGCGCGGCGAATCGGCCAACCTGCTTTCGGTCGGGGCGATCGACTTCGGCCTGATCGTCGACGCCACCGTCATCATGGTGGAGAACATCTTCCGCCACCTCATCGAATCGAGCCACGGCGGGGCCGACTACATGCTGCATACGCAGCGCTCCGGCGTCGGGCTGCGCGGCAAGTTCGCCGTCATCGCCAATTCGGCGACCGAGGTGAACAAGGGCATCTTCTTCTCGGCGGCCATCATCATCGCCGGCTTCGTGCCGCTGTTCACCCTGTCGGGCGTCGAGGGCCACATCTTCGGGCCGATGGCGCGCACCTATGCCTACGCGATCGCCGGCGGCCTGCTCGCCACCTTCACCATCACGCCGGCGCTGAGCGGCCTGCTCCTGGTGGGCGAGCTCAAGGAGACCGAGACCATCGTGGTGCGATTCCTGCGGCGGATCTACGCGCCGGCACTGCGCTTCGCCCTGCGGCACCAGTGGCCGACGCTGGCCGGCGCCGCGCTGCTGTTCCTCGGTGCCGTGTTCGCCGGCAGCTTCCTCGGCCTGGAATTCCTGCCCAAGCTCGAGGAGGGCAACTTCTGGATCCGCGCCACCATGCCCAACTCGGTCTCGCTGCGCGAGGGCAACCAGTACGTCAACCAGATGCGCCGCCTCATCAAGAGCTATCCCGAGGTGGTCACCGCGGTCTCGCAGAACGGGCGGCCCGACGACGGCACCGATTCGACCGGCTTCTTCAATGCCGAGTTCTACGTCCCGCTCAAGCCCTTCGACACCTGGCCGGCCGGGGTCGACAAGGAGAAGCTGACCAAGGAGATGAGCGACGCGCTGGAGGCGAAATTCCCCGGCGTCGACTTCAATTTCTCGCAGACCATCCAGGACAACGTCGAGGAGGCCGCCTCGGGGGTCAAGGGCGAGAACTCGGTCAAGCTGTACGGCTCCGACCTGGCGCAGCTGGAGAAGACCGCCAACCAGATCAAGGAGGTCATGGCCGCCATCCCCGGCGTGGTCGACCTGGGCGTGTTCCGTTCCCTCGGCCAGCCCACGGTCAAGATCGAGGTCCGCCGCGAGCGCGCGGCGCGCTACGGTCTCGCCCCGGGCGACGTCAACGCGACCGTGCAGGCGGCCATCGGCGGCCAGTCGGCGGGCGACGTCTACGAGGACGGCAGCGACCGCCACTTCCCGATGATGGTGCGCCTCGCGCCGGAGTACCGCCAGAGCCTCGACGCCATCCGGCGCATCACCGTGGGCGCCCCCAGCCCGACCGGCAATGGCGTGATCCAGGTGCCGCTCAGCGAGGTGGCCGATGTCAAGCTCGTCTCGGGCGCGTCCTTCATCTACCGCGAGCAGCAGGAGCGCTACATCCCGATCAAGTTCGGCGTGCGCGGCCGCGACCTGGGCGGCGTGGTGCTCGACGCGCAGCGCCTGATCGGCGAGAAGGTCAAGTTGCCGCCCGGCTACCGGCTCGACTGGGCCGGTGAATTCGGCGAGCTGCAGGAAGCGCTCGAGCGCCTGGCGATCGTCGTCCCGATCAGCCTGCTCATGATCTGCCTGCTGCTGTACATGAACTTCGGTTCGGTGGTCGATATGCTGCTGGCCGCCAGCGTCATGCCGATGGCGCTCATCGGCGGCATCTTCGCGCTCTTCGTTACCGGCACCCCATTCAGCGTGTCGGCGGCGATCGGCTTCGTTGCGCTGTTCGGCATCGCGGCCATGGACGGCATCATCGTCCTGTCCTATTTCAATTACCTGATCTACGACGGGCTGGAGGTCGGCGAGGCGGTGGTCAAGGCCTGCGAGGTGCAGATGCGGCCGGTCGTGATGACCTGCATCGCGGCCTGCGTCGGCCTGCTGCCCGCGGCGGTCTCGACCGGCATCGGTTCGCAGGTGCAGAAACCGCTGGCCCTGGTCGTGGTGGGCGGCATCACGCTGGCGCCGATCCTCATCCTGATCGTGCTGCCGGTGCTGATCCGCCGGTTCGCCAAGAGCGCGCGCCGGGCCGACGAGGACGACGAGGGTGCGGGCAACGAAGCGCAGGAGACCGGCTGATGAACCTACTCACCCATCGGGCGGCGCGCGGCGCGCTCGGCGCCGCGCTGGCGCTGCTGGCCGGCGGCTGCGCGGTCGGGCCCAACTTCCACCGGCCGGTGACCGACGCCGGCGAGCGCTACACCCGCGACGCCCTGCCCGAACGCACCGACAGCGCCGAAGCGCCGGGCGGCGCGGCGCAGCACCTGGCCGCCGGCCAGGACATCCCGGCGCAGTGGTGGACCGCCTTCCACTCGAGCGCGCTCGATGCGCTCATCAAGGAGGCGTTCCGCGCCAACCCGAACGTGCAGGCGGCGCAGGCCGCGCTGCGCCAGGCCAACGACCTCGTCTGGGCGCAGCGCGGTTTCTTCTTCCCGACCGTCCAGGCCTCGTTCGCGCCGTCGCGCCAGCGCAATGCCGTCGGCACCATCGCGCCGACGCTCACCTCGGGTGCGCCGGTCTACAACCTGTACACCACGCAGCTGAGCGTCGGCTACACGCTCGACGTGTTCGGCGGCAACCGGCGCCTGGTCGAATCGCTCATCGCCCAGGAGGACCAGCAGCGCTTCCAGCTCGAGGCGACCTACCTCACCTTGTCGACCAATGTCGTCAGCACCGCGGTGCAGGAAGCCGCGCTGCGGGCGCAGATCGCCGCCACCGAGCGCATGATCGCGATCGAGTCCGAGCAGCTGCAGATCATGCAGAAGGAGGTCGACCTGGGGGCCATCGCGGTCTCCGACGCCACCGCCCAGGAGGTCGTGCTGGCGCAGACCGCGGCCCAGCTGCCGCCGCTGCGCAAGCAGCTGGCGGTGCAGCGCGACGCGCTGACCGCGCTGCTGGGCCGCCTGCCGGCGCAGGAACCGACCGAGATGTTCGAGCTCGACGGCTTCACCCTGCCCACCGAGCTGCCGCTCAGCCTGCCGGCGCGCATCGTCGAGCAGCGGCCCGACGTGCGCATGGCCGAGGAGCAGATGCACGCGGCCTGCGCCCAGGTCGGCGTGGCGATCGCCGACATGCTGCCGCAGATCAGCCTGAACGCGAACCTCGGCGGGACGGCGACCGCGATCGGCCAGATGTTTGCCACGGGCAACAAGTTCTGGAGCGTCGGCGCCACCCTGAGCCAGACCCTGTTCGCCGGCGGCACCCTGTACCGGCGCGAACAGGCCGCCGTCGAGGCGCTCGACGCCGCGGGCGCCCAGTACCGCAGCGCGGTCGTCGCCGCCTTCCAGAACGTCGCCGACACGCTGCATGCCCTGGTGTTCGACGCCCAGGCGCTCAAGGCCGACCTCGAGGCCGAGCGTGCGGCCGGGCGCAGCCTCGATTACGCGCGCCGGGCCCACGAGCTGGGCTCCGTGAGCTATCTGGCGCTGCTCAATGCCGAGCAGGCCTACCAGCAGGCCGTGGTCAACCGCGTCCAGGCCCAGGCCACGCGTTACGCCGACACGGCAGCGCTGTTCCAGGCCCTGGGCGGCGGCTGGTGGAATCGCGGCGCGGCCGACGAACCGGGGGCCGGTGCGAAGAAAGAGGCCCGGCTGGACGATGGCGCGGCGCGCTAGAATCGCCGGGCCATACCGGTCGCGTCATCGCGTTCCGGTTGCGGAGCCGCGCCGCGGCTCGGGTCGCGTGCGGAGGCGGAATTGGAAATGCCCAACTTCCTGGAAGACCTGCAGCAGCGCCTGGCGGCGCTGTATGCCTCCAGCCCGGCGGCCGACGTGCAGCGCAACCTCAAGGCACTGCTGACCCAGCAGTTTGCCCGGCTCGATCTGGTCACGCGCGAGGAATTCGAGGTGCAGCAGGAACTGCTCGCCAAGGCCCGCGCCCGCATCGACGCGCTCGAGGCCAGGCTCGGCGGCCGCTGAGGGCAGGCCCGGGCGAACCCGGGCCACCGAAAGAGCCGCAGCGCAGCGCGCCACCCGCCGGATCGCGGTATCGCGTTCAGGCCTCGGCCGACGCCTCGACCCGGCGCAAGGCCGGGTTGCCGGGCGCCGTCTTTTCCTTGGCCGCGGGCAGCGGCGTGCCGGCCTGGCGGGCCCGGGTGCGCGAGCGCGCCGCACCGAGGATCTTCGCCGCCACGCGCACCTCGATCTTGCCCAGCTCGGCGCGGATTGCCGCCTCGTCGAAGACGCGCAGTCCGGAGGCCTGCAGCGCGCGCAGGCCCTCGACATCGCTGCCCGCTTCGGCGGCGACCAGCAGCCGCGCGTGACCGGCCGCCTTGGCCACCTTCAGCAGGGTGGCCGCACGTTCCACGCCCAGCCGCTCGCGCTCGGCCACGAAGGCGTAGATCCGGTCGCCATCGGACCGGTGGCGCAGCTCGAGCTCGATCGGGCGGAACTGCACCGACACGGCGCTGGCCCGATAGCCGCGGGCCTCGAACCAGGTCAGCACGAGATCGCGTACCGGGACGCGCTCCTGCAACGGGTCGGGCCGCTTGACAGGCGGTGTCGCGCTGCCGGGCACGGAAGCCGCGGCGGCTTGCGCGACAGGATGTGCGGCGGGATGTGCGGCGGATTGTGCGGCGGCATGACCCGCGGGCGCGGCCGGGCGTGCCGGCGCGGCGGCCGCCGGCGCGCTGGCGGCGGCGCTTGCCGCGCGTATCTTTTGAACGGCGTCGACCTGCGCCGCGGCCGACGCCATCGCCGCGCCGCTGCGCGGCGCTGCCGCGGGTGGCGCCGCGCGTGGCATCGGGATGGCGATGGTGGCCGGTGCCGGCGCGGCGGTGGCCGTCGACCGCGGCGCGATCGCGGCCGCGCCGGCAGGCGCGGCAGGAACCGCGGCGCGCGGCACAGCCGATGCCGCACGTGCCTGCGCCCGGGCGATCGTCGACGGACCGCTGCCGAGGACGTAGGGCAGCTCGCCCGCACCGGGCGTGGTAGAGATGTCGGTGCGCGCCGTCAGCTGCGCCCGGGCACGGGCGGCAACGGTATCGGGTTCGCCGCTGAGCAGCGAATCGATCTCGACGGAACTGGAGATCTCGACGGCCTGCTCGATGGTCGGCAGCGGCATGAAGTACGAGTCGCCGCCCAGGTCGACCAGCGCGGCTTCGCGCCGCGCCCGGTCGGCGCGCGCCCGCGCCGCGGCACTGCGCCGCTGCGCCCAGATGGCCAGCGCGAAGAACAGCAGGGCAAGGCCGCTCCAGAGGGCAACGGTATTGCCGGGCACGAACAGGTCGCTGAGGAGGGAGAAACGGTCTGAGCTGTGCATTGCCTGACCAGGTGATTGCGCCGTCGGGATGCGCGACGTCGCGAGGTCGCCGGATTGCGGTCCCGCCGACCGGAAAACCAAGCAGGAAATCCTACTGTTTTCGGCAGCTGGGTCGAAGGCCTATTGTGTCCCAATGTCATGTGCGGGATGGCAAAGAAAAGCTCGACCTTTCGGTGGAGCTTTTTCAACCAAGGCGTTACATTGCCCTCTGGCATCACCAAAACAGGTGAGGTCGCGTGGCCGTTTGACGCGCATGGGATATTCAGTTTTTCCCGGCTTTGAACAAGTGTCGGTTGCGCCGGCGCCCAGCCGGCGTGCGCGGCCCTTACGCTCCGTCCGCTTTCTCGAACCAGGCCATGAGTCTCGCCGTCGTACATAGTCGCGCCATCGCCGGCATGACCGCCCCCGAAGTGGTCGTCGAGGTACATCTGGCCAACGGCCTGCCGGCCTTCACCCTCGTCGGGCTGCCCGACGTCGAGGTGAAGGAATCGCGCGAGCGCGTCCGGGCCGCGCTGCAGAACGCGCGCTTCGACTTCCCAGCCCGACGGATTACCGTGAATATGGCGCCGGCCGACCTGCCCAAGGAATCGGCGCGCTTCGACCTGGCGATCGCCATCGGCATCCTGGCGGCCAGCGGCCAGGTCCCGGCTGGCTTGCTCGACCGCTTCGAATTCGCCGGCGAGCTCTCGCTGTCCGGCGAATTGCGCCCGGTGGTCGGGTCGCTGGCGATGGCGCTGGCCATGGCCAAGGGCGATCGCAGCCGCGCCCCAAGGCGCCTGTTCCTGCCCTTCGAGAATGCCGACGAGGCGGCCCTCGTCGGCAGCGTGCCCATCCTGGCGGCGCGCGACCTGCGCGAGGTGGTGGCGCATCTGGCCGCTGCGGCCGGGTTGCCGCAGGGCCGCGCCCTGCCGGAACACTACGCCCAGGTGCGCCTGACCCCGCCCAGCTATCCGGATTTCGCCGACGTGAAGGGCCAGGAGCACGTCAAGCGGGCCCTGGAGATCGCGGCGGTCGGCGGGCACAGCGTGTTGATGGTCGGCCCGCCGGGTACCGGCAAGACCATGCTTGCGCAGCGCTTCCCCGGCCTGCTGCCGCCGATGAGCGAGGACGAAGCGATGGAATCGGCCGCGGTCCTCAGCCTGGTCGGCAAGTTCGCGCCGCAGCGCTGGGCCACGCGGGTATTTCGCGCGCCGCACCACAGTGCCAGCGTCGCCGCGCTGGTCGGCGGCGGCGCCGACGCCGCCCCGGGCGAGATCTCGCTCGCCCACCACGGCGTGCTGTTCCTCGATGAACTGCCCGAATTCGAGCGGCGGGTGCTCGAGTCGCTGCGCGAGCCGCTCGAGACCGGCCGCATCACCATCGCCCGCGCCGCGCGGCACGTGGAATACCCGGCGCGCTTCCAGCTCGTCTCGGCGATGAATCCCTGCCCCTGCGGCAACCACGGCCACCCGACGCTGGCCTGCCGCTGCACCCCGGAGATGGTCTCGCGCTACCAGGATCGCATCAGCGGCCCGCTGCTCGACCGCATCGACCTGCGGGTCGAAGTCACGCCGCTGCAAAGCGAGGAGCTCGACGGCATGCAGCAGGGCGAGCCGACGCAGGACATCGCGGCGCGGGTGCTGCGCGCCCGCCGCCGCGCGATCGAGCGCCAGGGCAAATGCAACGACGAGCTGCTGTCCTCGGAGATCGAGCGCGTCTGCCGCCCGGAAGGCCCGGTGCGCCAGCTGCTGCATGCGGCAAGCTCGCGCCTGGGCTGGTCGGCGCGGGCCTACCATCGCGTGCTGAAGGTGGCGCGCTCGATCGCCGATGTCGAAGCCACCGACGCCCTGACGACGCAGCACATCGCCGAGGCGATCCAGTACCGCCGCTCGCTGCGCGAGACCTGAGCCGGCGCACTAGCGCAATTTGCGCCGCAGGATCTCGTTGAGCTGCTGCGGGTTGGCCTTGCCCTTCGTGGCCTTCATCGCCTGGCCGACCAGTGCCTGGAAGGCCTTTTCCTTGCCGCCGCGGAATTCGGCCACCATCGCGGCCTGCGCCGCCAGCACCTCGTCGACGATGCGCTCCAGTGCGCCGCTGTCCGAGATCTGCCGCAGGCCGCGCGCCTCGATCGCCGCGTCGACCGACGCGGCCTCGCCGCGCCACAGCAGGCCGAACAGGTCCTTGGCGGTCTTGCCGTTGATCGTGCCGTCGCCGATCCGGTTGACCAGCACGGCCAGCTCGGTGGCCGCGACCGGGCATCGCTCGATCGGCAGGTCTTCGGCGTTGAGCGCCGCGCTCAGCTCGCCGAGGATCCAGTTGGCCGCGGCCTTGCGATCGCCCGCCGCGGCCGCCACGCGCTCGAAGTACTGCGCCAGGGCGCGGCTGGCCGTGAGCGCGGCGGCGTCGTGTTCGGTCAGGCCGTAGTCCTGCACCAGGCGGGCGCGCATCGCCCCGGGCAGCTCGGGCAGCGCCGCGCGGATGCGCTCGATGAGCGCGCCATCGATCTGCAGCGGCAGCAGGTCGGGATCGGGAAAATAGCGGTAGTCGGCGGCGTCCTCCTTGGAGCGCATCGGCCGGGTCTGGTCGCGGTCGGGGTCGTAGAGCCGGGTCTCCTGCACCACCCGGCCGCCGTCCTCGATGAGCTCGATCTGGCGGCGGACTTCGTGGTCGATCGCCTGCTGCAGGAAGCGGAAGCTGTTGAGGTTCTTGATCTCCACCCGGGTGCCCAGCGTGCCCGAACCGGCCGGGCGCACCGAGACGTTGGCATCACAGCGGAAGCTGCCTTCCTGCATGTTGCCGTCGCAGATGCCCAGCCAGACCACCAGCGCGTGCAGCGTCCGCGCGTAGGCCACGGCCTCGGTGCTCGAGCGCAGCTGCGGCTCGGTGACGATCTCGAGCAGCGGCGTGCCGGCGCGGTTCAGGTCGATGCCCGACATGCCGTGGTAGTCCTCGTGCAGCGACTTGCCGGCGTCTTCCTCGAGGTGGGCACGGGTCAGGTCGATGGTCTTGACGTAGGGCTCGCCGTCGCGCGGCACCACGGTGAAGCTCATCCGGCCGCCCTGGACCACGGGGATCTCGTACTGGCTGATCTGGTAGCCCTTGGGCAGGTCGGGGTAGAAGTAGTTCTTGCGCGCGAAGACCGAGCGCGGCGCGATGGTCGCGCCGACCGCGATGCCGAAGGCCACCGCCCGCTCGACCGCCCCGGCGTTGAGCACCGGCAGGGCGCCGGGCAGCGCGAGATCGATCACGCTGGCCTGGCTGTTGGGGGCACCGCCGAAGGCCTTGCTGGTCCCGGAAAAGATCCCCGAGGCCGTCTGCAGCTGCACGTGGGTCTCGAACCCGATGACCGTTTCCCAGGCCTGCGCCATGATTCGTCCCTGCTTTCGTCCCTGTCGCGCGTCTGTGCCGCGATGCCCGTGCGGCCGTTCAGAAGCCCGGCGGCAGGCGGGCGTGCCAGTCGGTGGCGCACTGGAAACGGTGCGCCGCGCCCAGCATGCGGGCCTCGTCGAAATGATTGGCCATGAGCTGCAGGCCGATCGGCCGGCCCTGCCGGCCGAAGCCGCACGGCAGGCTCATGGCCGGCACCCCGGCGAGGCTGCTGGGCACCGTGTACAGGTCGGCCAGGTACATCGCCACCGGGTCGGCCGACTTTTCGCCGAAGCCGAAGGCGACCCCGCTGGTCACCGGCCCGGCGATCAGGTCGCACTGCGCGAAGGCGCGCTGGAATTCGCCGGCGATGACGCGGCGCACGCGCGAGGCCTGCAGGAAATAGGCGTCGTAGTAGCCGTGCGACAGCACGTAGGTGCCGATCAGCACGCGCCGCTTGACCTCGGCGCCGAAGCCCTCGGCGCGCGTCTTGGCCATCAGTTCGGCCAGGTCGGCGTAGTCCGCCGTCCGGTAGCCGTAGCGCACGCCGTCGTAGCGCGACAGGTTGCTCGACGCCTCGGCCGAGGCGACTACGTAGTACACCGGGATGCCCAGCGCGGCATTGGGCAGCTGCACCGTGACCAGGCGCGCGCCGAGCTTCTCGTATTCGTGCAGGGCCGCACGTACCGCCGCTTCGACCTCGGGTTCGAGGCCGGCGGCGAAGAACTCTTGCGGCACGCCGATGCGCAGGCCATCGAGGCCGGTCTCGAGGTGCCGGGTGTAGTCCTCGGGCGGCCGTTCGACGCTGGTCGAGTCGCGCGGATCGAAGCCCAGCATCGCGTTGAATGCCAGGGCGCAGTCGCGCGCATCCTGGGTCAGCAGCCCGGCGGTGTCGAGGCTGGAGGCGAAGGCGATCATGCCCCAGCGCGAGGGTCGGCCGTAGGTCGGCTTGGTCCCGGTGACGCCGCTGAAGGCCGCCGGTTCGCGGATCGAGCCGCCGGTGTCGGTGGCGGTGGCCAGCGGCGCCAGGCGGGCCGCCACGGCGGCGGCCGAGCCGCCCGAGGAGCCGCCGGGCACGGCGCCGCGGTCCCAGGGGTTGAGCACCTTGCCGTAGGCGCTGTTCTCGTTGCTCGAGCCCATGGCGAATTCGTCGCAGTTGAGCTTGCCCAGGCAGACCATGCCGGCCCCGGCCAGCCGTTCGACCACCGCGGCGTCGAACGGGCTGGTGTAACCCTGCAGGATGCGGCTCGACGCCGTGGTGTGCCAGTCGCGCGTGACGAAGACGTCCTTGTGCGCCAGCGGCACGCCCAGCAGCGGCCCGGACTCGCCGCGCGCGCGTCGTTCGTCGGCGGCGCGCGCCTGGGCCAGGGTGGCCTCGGGACGCACGTCGAGGAAGGCGTTCAGGTCGCGGTGCCGCTCGATCCGGTCGAGGAAAAGCCGGGCCAGCTCGACCGCCGAGACCTGCCGCCGATCGAGCAGCGCCCCGAGCTGCGCCAGGCTGGCGTGTTCGGGCCGGCCGGCCGGCGCCGTGGCGCTCACTCGACCACCCGCGGGACGAGGAACAGGCCGTCCTGGCGGGCCGGCGCGTTGGCCATCGTGCGCTCGCGGTCCGGGGTCTCGGTCACGACATCGGGGCGCAGCCGCTGCACGCCGTCGAGCGGGTGCGACATCGGCGCGACCCCGGCCGTGTCGACCCGGTTGATGCGCTCGATCATGGCCAGGATGTCGTTGAGCTGCCGGGCCGTTTCCTCGGCCTGCGCCTCGGTGATTTCGATGCGCGCGAGCCGCGCGATCCGATGAACGTCGGATAGTTTCAAGGACATGGTCTATTATGGCGCATTGGGCGCGACGCAGACCCGCCAACTGATCCGGTACACCCCGGCATTCCCGATGTTCGGTTTTTTCCGCAGCTATTTCTCGAACGACCTCGCCATCGACCTGGGCACCGCGAACACCCTCATCTACGTGCGCGGCAAGGGGATCGTACTCAATGAACCCTCGGTCGTCGCGATCGCCCGCGAGGGCGGCCCGCATGCCAAGGAGGTGGTCCGCGCCGTCGGCCTCGAGGCCAAGCAGATGCTCGGTCGCGTGCCCGGCAACATCGAGGCGATCCGGCCGATGAAGGACGGCGTCATCGCCAACTTCACCGTCACCGAGCAGATGCTCAAGCATTTTATCAAGGCGGTGCACCCCTCGAGCCTGTTCGCGCCCAATCCGCGGATCATCATCTGCGTGCCCTGCGGCTCGACCCAGGTCGAGCGGCGCGCGATCAAGGAATCGGCCGAGGCGGCCGGCGCCAGCCAGGTCTTCCTGATCGAGGAGCCCATGGCCGCCGCGCTCGGCTCCGGCCTTCCGGTCTCCGAGGCCTCCGGCTCGATGGTCGTCGACATCGGCGGCGGCACCACCGAGGTGGGCGTCATCTCGCTGGGCGGCATGGTCTACAAGGGCTCGGTGCGCGTCGGCGGCGACAAGTTCGACGAGGCCATCATCAACTACATCCGGCGCAACTACGGCATGCTGGTCGGCGAGCCGACCGCCGAGGCGATCAAGAAGGAGATCGGCTCGGCCTTCCCGGGCTCCGAGGTGCGCGAGATGGAGGTCAAGGGGCGCAACCTGTCCGAGGGCATCCCGCGCAGCTTCACCATCTCCAGCAACGAGATCCTCGAGGCGCTGACCGATCCGCTCAACCAGATCGTGTCGGCGGTCAAGATCGCGCTCGAACAGACGCCGCCCGAGCTCGGCTCGGACATCGCCGAGCGCGGCATGATGCTCACCGGCGGCGGCGCCCTGCTGCGCGATCTCGACCGCCTGCTCATGGAAGAGACCGGCCTGCCGGTCATCGTCGCCGAGGATCCGCTGACCTGCGTCGTGCGCGGCTGCGGCATCGCGCTCGAGCGCATCGACAAGCTGGGCTCGTCCTTTGCCAGTGGCTGAGCCTTCCGCCGCGGCGGCCTAGGACGGCGGCCCGGCACGCCCGCAGACCCGCCCCTGGCCGAACCGCGCTGACCCCATGGAGTACGGACCGCCGCCGCTCTTCAACCAGGGCGTCTCGGCGCGTGCCCGGCTCGCCTTCTTCTCGCTGGTCGCGGCGGTGCTCATCATCATCGATGCCCAGGTCAACGCGCTCGATGTCATCCGCAACGGCGTCGAGGTCCTGCTCTATCCGGTGCAGCGCGTGCTGCTCTGGCCGCGCGATGTGGCCGAAAACATCGGCGCCTACTTCGCCTCGAACCATGCGCTGCTGCAGGAGAACGCGCGGCTGCGCGAGCAGGCCGTGGCGCAGGCCCTGCGCGTCCAGGACGCCACCCGATTGCAGCAGGAGAACGAGCAGTTGCGCCGCTTTGCCGAGCTGCGCCAGCGGCTGGACGTCCCGGCGCAGGTCGTGAGCGCACTGTACGAATCGCGCGATCCGTATTCGCACCGCATCGTGATCGACCACGGCAGCCAGGACGGCATGCGCGCCGGCGGGCCGGTCCTCGACGAGGACGGCGTGATCGGCCAGGTGACGCGGGTCTTCCCGGTGACCGCCGAGGTCACCCTGGTCACCGACAAGGACCAGTCGCTGCCGGTGCAGATCGCCCGCAATGGCCTGCATGCGGTCGCCTTCGGCAGCTCGGAACCGGCCAGCCTGGAGCTGCGCTTCCTGCCGGCCAATGTCGAGATCGAGAGCGGCGACGCGGTGGTCACCTCGGGCCTGGACGGGGTCTATCCACCCGGACTGCCGGTGGCGACGGTGGTGCGCATCGACCGCGACGTGAAGGACCAGTTCGCCCGCGTCATCCTCAAGCCGGTGGCCGGCCGCAGCCGCAGCCGGCTGCTGCTGGTCCTGGTGGCCGAGCCGCCGCCGCTGCCGCCCGAGGCGCTGCGGCGCGACGCACCGGCCGGATCGCGCGCCGCCGCGGGCAAGGCGGTGCGGCGGTGAGCACGCGCTGGCAGCGCTTTTCCGGCCGGCGCCTGGTGCCGGAGAACCCGGTCGCCCGGCCGCCGACGGTCGGCCGCAATCTGCGCCAGGAACAGGTGTTGCGGCCGGTGCGGCCGGGATTCATCTGGACCACCCTGGCGGTCGCCTTCCTGCTCAACCTGCTGCCCTGGGGCCGGGCGATCTGGGTGCCCGACTTCTTCGCCCTGACCCTGGTGTTCTGGAACGTGCATCAGCCGCGCCGGGTGGGCATGGGTATCGCCTTCGTCTTCGGGCTGCTGATGGACGTGCACAACGGCGCGCTGTTCGGCCAGCATGCACTGGCCTACACGTTGCTGTCCTACGGCGCGATCACCCTGCACCGGCGCATCCAGTGGTTCCCCGTGGCCAGCCAGTGCATCTACGTCTTCGGCCTGCTGCTGCTCGCCCAGCTGGCCTCGGCGGTCGTGCGCCTGTGGGTCGGCGGCGCGGCGCCGTTGTGGTGGCTGGGGCTGTTCTCCAGCGTCCTGGGCGCCGCGGTCTGGCCCTTCCTGCACGCCTTGCTGCTCGCGCCGCAGCGCCGCCCGGCCAAGCGCGACGACACGCGCCCGCTCTGAACGGCGCACACGCGACGCCCGCGCCGCCGATCAGTAGGCGCCGTAGACCACGAAGGCGGCCCAGACCAAGGGGTCGGCGCGCCGCGCATCGGCCGACCGCATGAATTCACGCTGGGTCGCCGCCAGGGCGGCCGGCGGCGCGAGGCCGGCGTGCAGGTGGACGTACAGCCGCTGCATGAAATCGGCAGTGGTGTCGTCGGCCACCGGCCATAGCGACAGCAAGGCCGCGCGATTGCCGGCGGCCAGGCTGGCATAGGCCAGGCCAAGCAGGCCGCGCCCGTGCTCGAAGCGGCCCAGGCCGGTGTCGCAGGCGGACAGGACGATCAGGTCCGCCGCCATGTCCAGGCCGGCCAGCTCGGCGGCCGTGATCGCGCCACCTCGCATGGTCACGGCGGCGCCATCGGATCCGACCGGTGCCTCGGCCCCGGGCAAAGATTCAGCTCGGGCCGGATCGGCCTCTGCGGCCAGGGCGATCGCGGAGCTCTCGGGCGGGTCCGAGCGGGCCCAAGCGTGGGTCGCGAAGTGGACGTAGCGGTAGCCGCGCAAGGCGCCCGACTGCGAGGCTTGCCGCAGCCTGGACTTGCTGGCCTGCGCCCCGATCCAGGAGGTGACGCGGTCGCGCGGGAACAAGGTCGCGATCGCCGCGAGTTCGGCCCGCGCGAACGGCAGCGGCGCGGCAGCGGCGGCGACGTCATCGGCGGGCCGTGCGCCGCGATCGGCGTCGATCGCCCCGATGGCCAGCAGGTCGCGCTCGAAGCCCGCCTCCGGCCCCCGGCCCCGGCCGGAAGCGGCTGGCGATGGCGCGATCGGCCGTCCCGCCGCCCGCGCACCCGATTGCCAGCGCGCATACGTTGCCAGGGACGGCGCGTAGCTGAATTCGTAGTGGTCCAGGGCGCGCCCGCGGCCCAAGGGCAGCGCCTGCAGTGGCACGCCGACCAGTTCGTCGTCGCCGACGAAGACCAGCCGCCGGGCGCCGCCCAGCGCATCGCGCAAGGGTGCAAGAAGGCTGCCGGCGAGCCGTGCGCCTAACGCCGCCGGCGACAGGTAGGGGCCCGTCGCGGCATCGGGCCGCGTCCACTGCACGCCGATTCGTCCGCCGGGAAGCGGCCAAGCCCGCGCCGGCTCGCCGCGCAGCCGGCGCAGCCAGGCCGCGGCATTGCGTCCAAGATCCGGATCGGCAAACGCGACGAACCGCGCCGGTGCGTCGCGCCGGATGACCAGCGCCCACCACGTGTCGCCCGAGTGGGTGACCGCCACCAGCGCCGTGCCGGCCGCCAGGACCTCGCGCAGCTCGTCGAGCGTCGGCGGGCGGAACGCCGGCATGGCGAGCTGGAGTGCGTCGCGCAGCCGCCGCTCCAGGCGGCCGCGCTCGCCGACCGCCAGGGTACGCCCCGATTCGAGGCGGACGCGCTCGACGATGTCGTCCGCAGCGGCAATGCGCTCATCGTAGGCCTGGATGCGATCCACGAGCTCGTCCAACTCGGCCCTTGCGCTGGCCGGCAGATTCGATTGGCGCCAGGCCGCTTCGGTGAATCGGTCGCCGAGCAGACGATCCCGCGCCAGTTCGGATACCCGCAAGGCGCTTTCGAGCTCGCCGTCTTGGGCGTGGAGGAGGGCTAGGTCGCGGTAGCCGGCTATCGAATCGCCGACGCCAATATCAGAGATAAGCCAACGCGCAAACGCATCGACTCTAATTGTGGAGCCTTCGATGGATTGAGCCCGCTTTACTTCAACATCTTGAACGAGCTTGCGGAGCGCTGATTTCGCTTGATCGCTCCGCCCCGCACCCAAGCAGACGCTTGCATAGGTTGCGAGCGCCGCTAGTGCTTCATCGCTAAATTCCCCGTTGTGACCAACAATCTTTTGCCAAGATACTTGCATCGAATCCAATATATGCGCCCTTGATCGATTGTCTAAATGTTGATCAAGTTCGCATTGCATCATCCCATTACGGGCATATTCAATACTCCAGACATCATCAGGCCGCAACAAATTCGCCCTCTCAAAAATCTTGCTTAGTAGGGCACACCCTTCTCTCGCATTCTCGGTCCTCCGAAGGGCCATTGCAAAGTTGATACCTTCAATTTGGGTATCCGGTGCATCGTCACCGTAAATCGCAATTAGATTTTCATAAACGCGCCTTCGCTTTTCAGCTTGCTCGCTATGGCGCCCGTACAAGCCGGCTATCTCAGCGTCCAAGCTCAATATTTGAATCAACAATTGTGGCTCGTACTTTTCAGGCTGATCTTGAATTGCAGATTCAAGAAACTCGACTATCTTCGCCGCCGTTTCATATCGAGCGTTTTCAAAATACAAAAAGCCCAATTGCCAAAGGGCGCGAACGTTCTCTGGATCGGCCACCGGCGAGAATTTGACGCGAGACAGAAAAACGCGAGATGAAATTTCAAGTGCCTCTTCTTGTCGATCAAGTCGACTCATTATTTCGCTTGTTAGCTGATCGATGCTAAGGAGTGCGTCTCCGTTTGGATCAAGCGAACCCGCCAGCGACGAACGCGCGTCTTGCAACCGATCGATTGCCTCACTCTCCTTACCGCTCGCCGAAAGCCCCGCTGCGATTGCTCGTATGGCAAGAATTTTGGTCTTTAAGTGATAGGTTGGATGCGCCGAAATTTCGCGCCATAGGTGACTCAAGCTAGAAAGTGCAGCTTCGATCTTTCCCTTTTCAATTTCGAGATCACAGATGCGAACTAGATTGATGATTGATTCATCCGACAATTGACCAAATTCCATATCAATACTTGGTTGCAATTGTCGGCGCAAATTCAATGCGTCGTCGTTGCGATCGTCGAATGAAAGTAGTCGCGCGGTCGCCAATTGAAATCGAATTTCCACCGGACCCTCATTTGAGGGCGTTATTGACTTTCTACTGCGTTCCATGTCGAAAATGTTCCTAGCAATTTCTAAATGGTGGCGATCAAGCGCAAACTCGATCGCGTCCGCCGCAGCAATTCGTCGAAGGGAGTCATCGCCTCCCTTCATGAATTCATTGCAGTAGGCCAACAGCGCGAACGATTCTTTGAGTCCGGGCCAATCGGGCGATGCGTCTTCCACGGAACTGGAAGGGCCGCGAAAATTGATTGGCCTGTCGAGAATTTGAGGCTCTCCATCTACAAGGCTCTCTCGTTGACTCGCCAAGCAGTGAGAAACCGAAATTGGTCGTTCAAGCCGATCGCTATTCGAAGCAGCGGCCCGCGAATTCAACGATGCAATGAACGCGAATAGGGACCAGAAGAGAAAATGCCGAATTTTCACATTGACTCTGTGATAGTCGAATGAAAGACTGCGTGCGTGTGACGTCACACGATTCGTTTCACCCTTCAAGTTCGGTCCGCTACAACAAAAATGCGGCGGTGCCTTGTTCACAGGAGAAGTTATGAATCAGAATTCCAACAAAGTTGACTTCGAGTTGGTATCCGCATCAGTGATGGACGAAATTTTTCCCATAAATTTTGAATCGCTAGGGTTTGTTGGCGGCGGCTTGGTTCAAGGTTCGGGCGTGATTCAAATTCCGAAATGAGCTGATGTCAACGCGACCAAAATAATATTGGTCGCGTTGATCAATCACATTGCATCGGACCCGCTTCAGTGCACCTCCAACGCCCCACTCAAATCCCCCATCCGCCACCGATCATCCGGTAGCGGTTCCAAATGAAAACGCCGCGTCAGCAGGCGCAGGATCGATCCGGTGTCATACGGCGTGTGGTCGACGTAGCCTTTGCGCACGAGCGGCGATATCAGGATCGTGGGTATGCGCGTCCCGGGGCCCCAGCGGTCCGACCACCCGTCGCCGCTGGGCGGCGGCACGTGATCCCAGTAGCCGCCGTTCTCGTCATAGGTCACGATCACGAGCGTATTTTCCCAGGCCGGACTGTGGCGGATGAGGTCGATGATCATGGCCAGGTGGGCGTCGCCCGAAGCGATGTCCGTGTAGCCCGGGTGCTCGTTTAGATCGCCCGGCGGCTTGTAGAACGTAACTTGCGGCAGGCGGTTGGCGGCGATGTCGGTGAACAGGCGCGCGCCGTCCTGCAGATGCTCGGCGCGCAGGGCCGTGCCGGGTGCGTAGCGGCGAAAATAGTTGTAGGGCTGATGGTGCGGCTGGAAGTCGACGCTGCGTGGACGATTGGTATAGATCACGCCGCGCGGTCCAGGGCCGGGCAGGGCGCCGTCCGCGCTCGCCTGGTCCCAGCCCCCGGCATACCAGATCCAGCTCACGCCCTTCTCGCTGAGGCGATCGCCGATGGTCGGCGCCTCCTGGGGCGGCAAGGGCCACCGCGCGGGATCGGCGGTTAGCGGATCGCCGCCCGCAGCGGGCGCGATGCCGCTGGGCTGGTACGGCGGCTGCACGGTGTTGACGGCGTACCCGTCCGGCGTCAGTGCGCCATCGCGCACCCAGCGCGGCGGCCCGTCCAGCGCGCTGCGCGGCGAGTCGGTGCGGCGCCCCAGCCGGCCATCGGGTCCGAGAACGCTGCGCATCGACTCCGGCGCATCGGCAAAGCGCGCGACGCAGGCGCAGGCCAGCCACAGGTGATTCATGTACGAGCCGCCGTAGGTGCCCATGAAGAACCGATCGGCAAGCGTGAATTCCCGCGCCAGTTGCCACAGTGCGAGCCGGCTGCCGTCGTAGTGGCCCATGGTCAGGCCGCCGGCATCGGAGACCGCGGCGTAGCGGTCGTTGCGCCCGCCGTCGATCTGCTCCTGGTTCTGGTAGTACCGATGAACAAGATCGCGCGTCGGCTCGGTCAGCGGCCGTCGTGCCGGTTCGCCGTCGATGGCGAACGGGCCGTTGCGCAAGGCGTGTCCGAAGACCGGATCCTCGCCCTGCCCGCCTTCGCGCCATACGGGCGGCAAGCGGTCCAGCAGCGTTCCGTCGGTATCGCGCTGGGCGGTGCTGGCGGCGTCGGCCTGGGCGATGCCGTCGGCGCCCGGAAAGGCGCCGAACAGGTGATCGAAGCTGCGGTTCTCCCCGTAGAGGACCACCACGTGCTCGATCCGCGCCAGCGCCCGATCGATGGCCGGGCCGCGCGCTGCAGCGTCCGGCGCCGATGCGGGCGGCGTGGCCGCAGGTCCGGGTGGCGTGGCGGCGCAGGCGCTCAGCAAGGCCAGGACCAGCGGCGCGCCGTGGCGTGCCAGGGCGCGGCGCGGCGGCGCGGTGTTGCGGATGGCGGCGTCGGATCCGGATGGGTTCATGGTGGTTACATCGCGTTACGAAGGTGGCGGCGCCAGTCTACGCGGCGCGTGTCGCCGCCGCATCGCCGGGAGTCGTTCGGCCGGACTCGTAAGCAAACATTTCCGGATGTGCAGCCGGTGGCGGCCGCTGGCGGAGCGTAATGCCCTGCAGTGGCTTGCACCGATTGTTACCCTTCTTGCATTTGTCTCTCTAGTTATGCCCCGCGGTCGCTGCCTAGACTGCGCCGTGCCATTCGCCATGGCGCGTCGACGGACTGCGGTCCGCGGTGCGCCGGTAACGATCAACGCGTCTTCGATCCGACCGGATCGAAACACCTAGGGAGCGCTACATGCATTCGATTCGCGATCTGATCCTGGCCGCTGCGCTTGCCGCGGCGCTCGGCTTGACAGCATGCGGCGGCGGCGGGTCCGCCTCCGGCAGCAGCGGAGCCACGTCCAACGGCACGGTCAACGTGGCCGTCACCGATGCGCCCACACGGGACTTCGACCACGTCTGGGTCACCGTGCAGGAGATCCGCTTCCACACCAGCAATGCCGTGGCGGCCAACGATCCGGGCTGGTTGAATTTTCCGTTGCCGGCGGCGGTCACGGTCGACCTGGCGGCGCTCGACAATGGCGCGATGAACCCGCTGTTCGCCAACCTGAGCCTGCCCCAGGGCACCTACCAGCAGATCCGCCTGGTGCTGGTGTCGGATACCCAGCCGCTGGCCAACTCGGCAGTCCAGGCCGGCCTGATCTACAACGACCAGGTCAACTACACCGACGCCGGCGGCACGAGCCGCGTCGCGCCGCTCGAGATCGCCGCACCCGCGGCGGGCATCGGCCTGAACGGCACCTTCAGCGTGTCGTCGACCGCGCCGCTGAATCTCGCGATCGACTTCGACATCGGCCATGATGTCGTGCCCTTCCTGCACAACGGCAACGCGGCGTTCACGCTCAAGCCGCGGCTGCAGTACTTCGACCTCGCGCAATCGGGCGCGGTCAACGGCCAGGTCGACCTCACCAACATCTGTGCCCCGACCGCTTCCGGGACGCCAGCCAACTGCGCCTTCAATCTGGTCATCAAGGCCGAACAGCCGAGCGCCGACGGCACGTACCACGCCGCCACGCGCTTCACGACGATCCGTCCGGACGGCACGTTCACGTTGTATCCGATCCGCGTGCCGGCCGGCCAGACGGCAACCACCATCGATGTGCTGCTGCGCGGGCGCAACATGGACACGATCCTGGTCCGCGGCGTGCCGGTGACGGCCGGCAGCACGCCGACGAGCAACCCGACCCTTCTTTCGGCGCAGCCCCTGCCCACCATCATCGACACGGAATACACCGCGCAGGCGGCGGCGCCACTGAGCCCGACCGGCAGCTGGCTCAACTTCTACCAGACGCTCAGCGCGACCGGCCAGGCCGAATTGCCCTATGAGGTCCGCTATCGCCACGTCAATCCCTTTACCGGCGTCTTCACTGACCCGATTCCGCTGTCCAGTGGCCCGATACAGGTCGGCAGCTATGTCGCGGCGGGTACGCCGACGCTGCTGCCCAATACGCCGCTGCCCGGCGCGATCCCGAACGCGACGCCGGCAAAAGGCAGCTTCCAGGTGGTCGCTGGCGCACCCGACTATGCCCGCACGCCCTACCTGACCGCCTTGACGCCGAACGCCCCGACCTTCTCGATCGCGCAGCTGGCGGTGAATCCGGCGGTCGGCGTGGCCGATACGATCTCCGGCACCATCGGGCAATCGACCGCCAACCAGTACGATTCGGGTTACCTCGTCGTCGTCCGCATGGGCGTCATCGTGCAGACCATGCCGCTGGCCACGGTGCTGGCGCAAAACGGCGGCATGGGCGGCGCGTACAGCCTCGGCAACCTGCCCGGCGGATCGTCGACGCAATCGCTGCCGGGCGCCTACTACTATCTGTACGCGCGGGTCTGGAACTCGGCCAATCCGCTGACAACGCTCAAGCGCATCGACTTCAGCGGTTACGCCGATCTGCGCGCGGGCAGCGCCACCGGCATCAACGCGACACTCTGATCCGCTGGCGCACGCAAGCCCCGCTCCCGCGGTGCCTGGCATCGCGGGAGTTTCTTTTTTTGGCGGGGTGGCCCGGTGCGCGCCGGGGTTGCGCGGTCAGCGCTTGGCGATGGCGGCCGGCTTGGGCGCGGCCGCGCTCTTCTTGGCCGCGACCCGCGGTGCGGCCTTGGCCGCCGTCTTGGCGCTGGCGGGCTTGGCCGTCGTGCCGTTTTTCACGGCCGCCACGGCCTTGGCCGCGGCGGTGCGCACCGCCGGCACGGGAACCTGGGCCGCCTCTTCCTTGATCGCCCAAAGCTTGAGCAGATCGGCCTGGGTCAGCAGGGTGCCCTGCTGCGCCCGCGTACGCCGGGCGGCGACGGAGTCGCGCACGATCTTTTCGACGACATCGAGCGGCAGGCGGTTCAGGTCCGAGAACTTGACGAAGCTGCGCGCGGTATTGACGCCGGGCAGGGCTTCCTTGTGCTTGATGACCACGTCCTGTTCCGCGACATACAAGGACATGTGGCGCCGTCCGGATTCGAGTGCGAACAGCGGACCGTCGAGCTCATAGAATGCCAGGCCATAGCGCATGCTTTCCCGCACGCCCCGCGCCGAGCGGCGGATCATGCTGCATACGCGTGCCATGGCAACCCGGCGGTCCGGCGGCAGATCCCGCAAGTAGGTGCCTACCGTCGTGGCTGTTTGATTCATGCACTGCCCCCCGGCTTTCTGCGTCCGAATTTCCCTATTTTAGCCGAGCGTGTGGTCACTCGCTCCCCGGGCGGTGAGAAGTGTCGAGTCCGGCCCGCACGGGCGGTCGGCGGACCGTCCGAGCCGAGGCCTAAATCAGCCCGGCGTAAGGCCGAAAGAGGGGGGGCGTTGGGGCCCCATCCAGGTCTTAAAGCCGAGGAAAATTGATATAGTGGCCTTGCGGATACCGGGGATGGTATGGTCCGTTGACCCCAATTCGGCGACCTTCCCCGGCCCGGTGGCGCCCGGCATGGCGAAGTTCGGGCCTTGCTGGCCGACTCCCCGGTGCCTGTTCGGCGACCCGGCGGTGGCCACGGGTCGGTATCCGGTCCTGGTTCCTTCCGAAAGCTAGACGCGCGGGCAGCTTACTTCGAGTATCGGGACAAGACGTGGTTTTCTCGTTTTTCAAGAAGGATGCGAAGGACGTCAAGCCTGGAGGCGACCGCGCGGGTGCGCGCGGGGCGGCCACCAAGCCGGGCGGGCGCCCTGAGGCCAAGGGCCGGGTCCTGAACGGGCCGGTCAACCGGTCGATGAACCGCACCACCGGGCTGGAAACCGGGGGCGGCGGTTTCGCGGTCACCGAGAATGCCCTGCCCGATCGTGAAACCGCCCGGGCGGCCGCCATGGCCACGGCGGCCAAGATCGACGCCATCGAGTCCGAAATGGCGCGCGATTTCCTCAAGCCGCGCCGGCAGCCTGGCGAACCGGCGCCGGAGTCCAATCGCGAGGTCATCGACGTCGAAGCGGCGCCGCCGCCGCCCGAGCCCGAGCCCGAGGCGGTGCGGCCGCCGACCGCGTCGGGCAACGCGGTCGCGCGCGCGCCCGTGCCGAAACCCTTCGAAACCGAGGAAGAGGCCTTCGACCCGGGTTCCGACGTGCTCGATGGCAGCATCAATGCCATCGAGGTCAACGGTGGCAACTCCTCGGTGCTGGACGAAACCGCGATCCTGTTCGCCAATCGCCAGGACCAGGCGGCCGAGGGCGGCCTGCGCACGGCCCTCATCGCCGAATCCCTGGGTACGGTCACCGAGCGCGGCTGGCTGATGCTGCTCGAGTTGCTGCAGCAGCGCAACGATCGCGCGGCCTATGAGCAACTGTCGACGCAGTTCGCCTTGCGTTTCGGCGTGCCGGCGCCCGGGTGGATCAGCTATGCCGAACCCGACGCCCGTCCGGCGGCGCCCGCCGGCATGCCCATCGTGCCGCTGCCGGCGACCATCGATGCCAACATCGTCCGCCCGCTCGAAGAGTTCAAGACCCTCGCTTCCACCCATCCGGCGCTGGGCCTGGACGTGAGCGCCACCCGCGAGATCGACCTCGTCGGCGCCGAGTTGCTGCTGCGGGTGTTCAACGCCTTCAAGCGCGCCAGCCACGAATTGACCCTGCGCGGCGCCGAGCAGTTGCTGGTCGCCCTGCGCTCTTCGGTCGAGCCCGGCCGGCGCGATCCGACCGACGCGGCCTGGATGCTGCTGCTGGAAGTGCAGCGGCTGCTCAACCTGCAGGCCGATTTCGAGGAAACCGGCATCCAGTACTGCATCACCTACGAGGTCTCGCCGCCGTCCTGGGAGCCGCCGCTTTCCAACATCCGCGTCGACGGCGTCGTCGAGCGGCCGGCGCCGCCGGTGGGCGAAGATCCGCTCACCTGGAAGGGCGAGATCATGGGCGATGGCGAACCGGCGCTGGCCGGCCTGGTCGCGGCGGCGCGCACCAGCCCGCAGCTCGTGGTCGAATGCCGGCAGCTGCGCCGCATGGCATTCTCGACCTCGTCGGCCCTGCTGGGCCAGCTTTTCAAGCTGCAGCAGTCCGGCATTTCGGTCGAGTTCCGCAACGTCAACTGCCTGGTCGCCGCCCTGTGGCAGCTGCTGGGCGTCACCGCCGTCTCCGACGTCCGCGTGCGCCGGGCCTAGCGCCCCGGCGCGCGGCGGCGCCCGCCGCGGAACCATCCGGGCCGCGTATCCTCCAAGCGTTTATTTCCGGGCAAGCGCATGGAATCCTTTCATGGCACGACCATCGTCTCGGCGCGGCGCGGCAGCGCGGTCGCCATGGGCGGCGACGGCCAGGTGACCCTGGGCGCCATCGTCATCAAGCAGAGCGCGCGCAAGGTCCGGCGCATCTACCATGACCGCATCCTGGCCGGATTCGCCGGCGCCACGGCCGACGCGTTCACGCTGTTCGAGCGCTTCGAGGCCAAGCTGGACAAGCACCAGGGCAACCTGCTGCGCTCGGCGGTCGAGCTGGCCAAGGACTGGCGCACCGATCGGCTGCTGCGCCGGCTCGAGGCCATGCTGGCGCTGGCCGATGCCGAGTGCTCGCTCATCCTCACCGGCAACGGCGACGTGCTCGAGCCCGAGGGCGGCCTGATCGCCATCGGCTCGGGCGGCGCGTACGCCCACGCCGCGGCGCGCGCCCTGATCGAGGAGACCACGCTGGGCGCCGAGGCCGTGGTGCGCAAGTCCCTGCTGATCGCCGCCGACCTGTGCATCTACACCAACCAGTCGATCGTCGTCGAGACCATCGGCTGAGCGCGGCGGCAGGACACGCCCATGATGACACCGCGCGAGATCGTCCACGAACTGGACAAGCACATCGTCGGGCAGGAACGCGCCAAGCGCGCGGTCGCCGTCGCGCTGCGCAACCGCTGGCGCCGCCAGCGCGTCGCCGAACCGCTGCGCCACGAGATCGCGCCGAAGAACATCCTCATGATCGGCCCGACCGGCGTCGGCAAGACCGAGATCGCGCGGCGCCTGGCGCGCCTGGCCGATGCGCCCTTCATCAAGGTCGAGGCGACCAAGTTCACCGAGGTCGGCTACGTCGGGCGCGATGTCGACGCCATCATCCGCGACCTCACCGAGATCGCCGTCAAGCAGGCCCGCGACGGGCAGACGCGCAAGGTGGCCGCGGCCGCGGCCGACGCCGCCGAGGAGCGCCTGCTCGATCTGCTGCTCGCGCCCGGCGCCGAGCCGCCGCCGCGCGCCGCCGGCGAAGCGGGCGAAGGCGCCTCGGCGACGCGCCAGCGGCTGCGCAAGCGCCTGCGCGAAGGCCAGTTCGACGAACGCGAGATCGAGATCGACGTCGCCGTGCCGCCGCCCCAGATGGAAGTGCTGTCGGCGCCCGGCATGCAGGAGATCTCGCAGCAGCTGCAGGGCCTGTTCCAGGGCCTGGGTCCGGCGCGGCGGCGCGCCCGCCGCACCAGCGTGCGCGAGGCCCTGCGCATCCTCACCGAGGAAGAGGCCGGCAAGCTGCTCAACGAGGAGGACGTGCGCCGCATCGCCGTCGATTCGGTGCAGGCCAACGGCATCGTCTTCCTCGACGAGATCGACAAGATCGCCAACCGCTCCGAGGCCCAGGGCGCCGACGTGTCGCGCCAGGGCGTGCAGCGCGACCTGCTGCCGCTGGTCGAGGGCACCGCGGTGAACACGCGCTACGGCCTGGTGCACACCGACCACATCCTGTTCATCGCCAGCGGCGCCTTCCACTTCGCCAAGCCCTCCGACCTGATGCCCGAGCTGCAGGGCCGCTTCCCGATCCGGGTCGAGCTCGACGCGCTGGGGGTGGCCGACTTCGAGCGCATCCTCACCGGCACCGACGCCTGCCTGACCCGCCAATACGAGGCCCTGCTGGCGGCCGACGACGTGCGGCTCGAATTCACCGCCGACGGGGTGTCGCGCATTGCCCAGGTCGCCTTCCAGGTCAACGAACGCACCGAGAACATCGGCGCGCGCCGGCTGTACACGATCATGGAAAAGCTGCTCGAGGAGGCCGCCTTCGACGGCGGGACCCGCGGCGGTCTGCAGATCCGGGTCGATGCGGCCTACGTCGACGCGCGCCTGGGCGGGCTGGCGGCCGACGAGAACCTGTCGCGCTACGTGCTCTGACGACCCTCGCCCCGCGGTGGCGGGGTAAAATCGCTTTTCGCCTGGCCCGCCCCCCATGGATGCCCATCCCGCTGCTGCCGACCGGCCGTCCCTGGCCAAGCCGACTGCCGAACTGACGGCAGCGATCCTCAACGAGGCGCTGCCCTACATCCAGCGCTTCCATGGCAAGACCATCGTCGTCAAGTACGGCGGCAATGCCATGACCGAACTGCCGCTGCAGGAGAGCTTCGCGCGCGACATCGTCCTGCTCAAGCTGGTCGGCATGAAGCCGGTGGTGGTGCACGGCGGCGGGCCGCAGATCGACGAGGCCCTCGGGCGGGTCGGCAAGAAATCCGAGTTCGTCCATGGCCTGCGCGTGACCGACGAAGAGACCATGGAGATCGTCGAGTGGGTGCTGGCCGGCCAGGTGCAGGGCGACCTGGTCACGCTCATCAACCGCTACGGCGGCCAGGCGGTCGGGCTCACCGGCAAGGACGGCGACCTGCTGCGCGCGCGCCGCATGCGGGTGGCCGATCCGAAGGAGCCCGGCACGCTGCACGACATCGGCCAGGTCGGCGAGATCGAGTCGGTCAACCCGGCCGTGGTGAAGACGCTGCAGAGCGACGGCTTCGTGCCGGTGATCTCGCCGATCGGCGTGGGCGCCGACGGCCTGTCGTACAACATCAACGCCGACATCGTCGCCGGCGCCATCGCCGAGACGCTGGCCGCGGAAAAACTGGTCATGCTCACCAACACGCCGGGCGTGCTCGACAAGTCCGGGCAGCTCATCACCGGCCTCACGGCGCAGCGCATCGACGAGCTCTTCGCCGACGGCACGATCTCCGGCGGCATGCTGCCGAAGATCTCCTCGGCCATCGATGCCGCGCGCAAGGGCGTGAACTCGGTGCACATCATCGACGGCCGCGTCGACCATTGCCTGCTGCTCGAGATCCTCACCGATCGCGGGGTCGGCACGATGATCCGGCGCAACCCGTGACCGGGCCGGCGCGGTCCGCCCTGGTCTGGTTCTTCGACCTCGACGACACGCTGCACGACGCCTCGCACGCCATGTACGCGGCGATCGACGCCCGCATGACCGAATACGTGCAGACGCACCTGAGCCTGGACCGCGCCGGCGCCGATGCGCTGCGTCGCGACTACTGGCGGCGCTATGGCGCGACCATGCTCGGCCTGATCCGCCACCACGGCATCGATCCGCACCACTTCCTCGACACGACGCACGATTTCGACGTTGCGGCACGGCTGCGCGCCGAGAACGGGCTGGCGCACTGGAGCCGGCGGCTGGGCGGGCGCCAGATCCTGCTGACCAACGCGCCGCTGCGCTACGCCGGCGAGGTGCTGCGCGGCATCGGATTGCACCGCCATTTCCCGGAACGCTACGCGGTAGAGGACATGCGGGTCCATGGCCAGTACCGCCCGAAGCCGGCCCGTTCGATGTTTCGCGCGGTGATGGTGCGCGAACGGATCGGCGGGCGTCC
>Ga0209698_10000584_pt1 | contig 41789 bp, 41 predicted proteins | sample LitLauG_LLR_2012_FD_187203 | JGI IMG/M metagenome (GOLD analysis project Ga0209698, IMG submission 187203) | Freshwater sediment microbial communities from Pennsylvania, USA - Little Laurel Run_MetaG_LLR_2012 (SPAdes) (version 2) | ecosystem: Environmental > Aquatic > Freshwater > Creek >... | reverse complement strand
GCTGTGGCTCTCGTTCCTGTTTGCCGGCTATAACGGCGCGATGGTTGTGCACCTCACGGAGATTGTTCCCTCCGCCGTGCGAACCGCGGGATTCTCGGTCGCCTACAGCCTCGCGACCACGATTGGCGGCGCAACGCCGGCGCTGGCAACTTGGCTAATCCACACGACGGGCGACCGTGCGATGCCTGGTGCATGGCTATCGGCGGCGGCCGGGATCGCGCTCGCTGGAATCCTGGTCGGACAACGGTGGAGAAGCGCCCCGGTCGAGGCTTAGCCCGCCCGCCGCGCCTCTTCGATGACGACGCCACCCTGTGGCGGATGATGTGACGGGTCGCGCAACGTCCGCGGTGCGCCGCGCACTGGGGCCCCTGGTGTTTGCCCTCGACGCGGCATCGGTAGAGGCGGCGCCGGAGGAGATCCAGGTGTACCTGGATGACATTACTGCGCCCGGGCACGCGGGCCTTGACGTGCACAACAATTTCGCGGTCGATTCGAGTCGGCTGCCGGACTACCCGGGGGCCCGGCCGGATGACGACGTATATCGGCTCACTCCGGAGTTCTACTACGGACTCACGCCTGCGCTCGAACTCGCGGTCTATGTGCTTTCGGCGCTTGATCGCGCGCACGCGGCGCACGTCGATGCGGAGAAGCTGCGCCTGAAGTTCATTGCGCCGCACGATGAGTCGCAGGGTGCATTCTGGGGGGTCAACTTGGAGCTCGGGCGCAGCGACCGGGCGGCGGCCGAGCAGCCGTGGAACTACGAACTGAAGGGCATCTGGGGCGATCGCATCGGCCGTTGGCTAGTGGCGTTCAACGTCAATGAAGACGCGTCACTGCCTTCACATGGCGAGCCTGCCACCCTCGAAGTCGACGGCAAGCTCGCCTACGAGGTCACGCGCGAGACGCAACTGGGGATCGAGGCCTACAGCGAGCTTGGCCAACTGCGGTCACCGGGTGGACTGTCGGGCCAAAGCGAGGTCCTGTATGCCGTTCTCGATGGCACATTCGCGGGGATGGACTTGAACGCGGGCATCGGGCGGGGGCTGACCACGAAATCCGACGGTTGGGTGTTTAAGGCCGTCCTCGGCTTTCACTTCTAAGCGCACTTGCGCGGAATCTCGGTTGTGACGAAAGCCCGGCAAAGAGATTCATGCGATCGAACGTCGGGGTTGCAAGTGCCTGGCCGACCAATTGATCGTACAAGTGACGCAATGTAGTCAGCTCCTCCTGCGGCGAGCGGACGCGATTCAATGCCTGGATTTCGATCCATTCCTCGAAGGAGGGTAGCTCCTCCTTGTTGACGAAATCCTGGGGCTTCTTTGCCATGGTGTCGCCGGCAAGGGGTCTTAATTGTTGTGCCACTAGGGGTGCGACGCCCTAGTATGTTTGCGTTGTACGCGGCTGGTGCTTTGGGTCGAAAAATAGTGGAATAGTGTGGCAATTTACTAGTTATTTGGTATGCAACAAATGTAGTGATATAGTATAACGGAAAACTAGAGATGCAGTGGAGACGACAAGCGTGGCGCAACCCAGCGAAAAGCTTGCGCAATCGCTTCGCGTGCTCAGCGCGATCCAGGTGCGAGCAGGAAACGCGATAGAGATCGCCGCGAACCCCGAGCTCACCCGAACGCACCGTGAGCGGCTTCGGAGAAGCGGCTTTCTTGCGCCCATCATCAATGGTTGGGACCTGGTTACCCGTGCCGAAGACAGCCAGGGAGACTCGACCACCTGGTACGCGAGCATGGAAGTCTTCGTCGCTGCGTACGCCAAGTCGCGCTTTGGCGATGCGTGGCAGGCGAACCCCGAGCTCTCACTCCTTCGCCATAGCGGATACACCGGCATCTTGCCGCAAATCGTTCTGCACTCGCCGGCGGCCAATAACCAAGTTCTGGGGCTGCCCCATGCTTGTTCGGTAGTGCTCGCGCGCTGCGAGCCGGCAACGCTCGTACCCGACGCGGTCGTTTCGAGCTCGGGCCTGCGGCTCATCCCCGTGTATCGGTCCTTGGTGACAGCCAGTCCAACGTTCTTCGAAAAGTACCAAGACTCGGCGCAGATCTGCCTGCGGATCGTCGACGCTACCGACATGACTCGCGTACTTCTTGAGGGCGGCCAAACCGTCGTCGCTGGGCGAATGGCTGGAGCTCTTCGCGCGGTGGGTCGCGGGCAAGAGGCCGATCAACTGCTCGCCACGATGCGCGCCGCGGGGTACCGCTCGCAGGAGACAAACCCTTTCGTCGCCCCGGTGCGGGAGATTCTGGGCGCACGCGCCGAGTCGCCGTACGTTCAGCGCCTTCGCTTGATGTGGAGTGGGTGGCGCGAGACCGTCGTCGAAGTCTTCCAGGGCGTGCCACGCGCGCGGGTCGCGGATGTCCCTGCTTGGATCGCAAACATCGAGGCGCGGTACACGGCCGACGCCTACAACTCGCTGTCGATCGAGGGCTACCAGGTGACCGAGGATCTTATAGAGCGCGTGCGCGCCGGCGAATGGAATCCAGACGACGACCCGACCGACAAGGACACCGTCAATGCGATGGCGGCCAAGGGATACTTCGAGCTGCACAAACGGGTAGTGGATCTCATCCGCCGCTCGTTCGGTGCGGGTCAATCGGCGCAGGGGCTATTTCGTGCCGATTTCGATCAGTGGTATGTGACGCTCTTTTCGCCGAGCGTGCAGGCGGGTATCTTGAAACCCGAAGATCTAGCCGGTTATCGCAACAGGCCCATCTTCATCCGCAATGCGCGGCACGCGCCTCCATCCCCCAAAGCCGTGCGCGATTGCATGCCGGCTTTAATGGAGCTCATCGTTGAAGAGCCGGAACCTTCCGTACGTGCCGTGCTGGGGCACTTCGCGTTTGTCTTCATCCACCCGTACGTGGACGGCAACGGGCGGATCGGCCGCTTTCTCATGAACTACATGCTCACCACGGCGGGCCATCACTGGACGATCGTGGAGGTCGAACACCGGGGAGAGTACATGGCCGCTCTGGAACAGGCGAGCTCCTGCGGCAACATCAAACCCTTCGCCGAGCTCGTCGCGAACTTTGCAATCGAGCAGGCCAAGCGGGCTCCGGTGCGCAAGGCGCAGCCTGCAAGGCCCAACGCCTGAAGGGATTTTGAAGGGACTTGCCTTCTACTGCACTGTCTTGTTCAGAGCGAAAGCAGGGACGAACGGTTGGCAGAAAGATTAAAAAAACCAAAAAGATAGATGTACCGGCCAAGCTACGAGCCTAGGGGTCGTGGATTCGAATCCTGCCGGGCGCGCCAAATAAAACAAGGGCTTGCAGAATTAATTCTGTAAGCCCTTGTCCTTTTCTGCGGGCCAAACTCACTTTCGTTGCCGTTCGTTGCAAGCTTGCAGGAGGAAGGTCACTATGCCATGCGCTTGCCCACGACGGTATAGCAGATCGCATTCGTGAAGAATGTACCGATGGCATGACGCGATTCCAGGCTTGCCTGAAATGCGTTGGCTTGTTGTTGCGAGATTGCGCAATCCTGAACGGCTGCCGCGAGCTGGTCGTTGAGCGCAAATGCGAGGCGAAAATCCGGATAGCCCATTTGCAGGAAACGCCCTTGCACCCGGACGATGGCTAGGCCCGCAGCTTTCATCATGCCCGCGAGGCGAGTTCCGCTGTGCGGGTTTGCGATCGATTTGAGGAATCGCGTGCGCAAGGTCTCCCAAGTCGCACGGTCTGCCGGATCATCCAGCGCGATTCCGCATTGTCCGTGATCGGGGTCAAATATCGTGACCTGACCGCCAACCCGGGTGACTCTTGTCATTTCCGCGAGTGCGCTGACCGGGTTCGCGAGATGCTGGAAAACCCGTTCGGCGCGGGTCACGTCGAACGACTGATCGGCGAACGGCAGGCGCTCCGCGCTGGCCACCTGAAACTCGAGCGGTACACCGGCCGCCGCTGCGCTCTTTCGGGCGGCCTCGACCATGGCATGGGAAACATCAACGCCAACAACGCGGCCAGTAGGCCCTACGCGGCGCGCCAGCTCCACGCACACTTCGCCGGCACCGCAACCGACATCGAGCACCGATGCCGAGGATTGCAATCCAATCTGATCGAGATCTTCCCGTCGAAGCGTCGCAAGAAGCGCAGCCGCCTGGCCCAGATATTGGATGAAATAGTCGGAATTGCCGGTGGCGTCGACATCCGAAAAATTTGCCGGATTGGGCCGGTCCGCCGAATCAGTCATCATTCATGGTCGCCGAAAAGGCGACTGCTGCGAGTTCGGTGACGATGTTACTTGAAACCGTTGGTTGCGCTTAGTGCATTGTCCTATTGATTGCAAAGTTTTTGCGGGGAACTTCCCATATTGCATCGGCTGCCGGGCCGTCGCATCAGCATGAGGCGCGTTTGCCGCTTTGTTTTCCGCCGGATGGAACGGTCGAGTGGAATCCATCGAGAAAAAGAGAGACGGTGGCATGAACCCAGGGCTTGTGTTCCGCCGGTTCCACCGGCTGGCCCAATCCCATCGCACGCATCTGCGGCGTTGAGACGATCATTTGCAGAAACTGCTCGGCGGCAAAGCGCAGGTCGCGGGTGCCGGGGGCGCCATTGACGTGGTGGCGCCCGAGCAGACCGCTGATTAACGTCACCGCCTCTTCACGACCACCCGCCTTGGCAACGGCGGCGGCGAGATCCGGAAAACGATGAGCTTCGGCAACGATTAAGCGGTGCATCGCAAGCACTCTTGGCATCAGGGCGGCTTCCAGGATCAGCGAGCCCAGGTGCACCAGAATTTCGTGAAGATTCCTGCCTTCGACAAGCGCAACCTCGGCCGGCGGGCGCACGCTGTTGATGAGTCGTGCGATGACCGCCGCTGTCAGGTCGGATTTGTCTCGGAAGCGGTCGTAAAAGGTTCTTTTGGAGACCTGAGCGCGGCGAACGATCGCCTCAACGCTGGTCGCGCCGTAGCCCTGCGCCAGCAGCAATTCGGTAGCAGCAACCAATATGCGCTCGCGCAGTTGCGCAGCGTCTTCAAAGGATGGCCGCCCGGCGCGGCGCTTTGGCGTCGAAGCGGCGGTTCCTTGCGTTGCCTGTTGTGTTCGAATGCTCAATCGATCTTGCGAATTTTATTGCTGCGGGTAGTACCCCGAGGGCGGCGCGAAGTTCGGAGCTTGCGAAGGATAGTATGCCGGCGGCGGCGAGGCATAGCCGCGCGGTGCGGGCGGCGGGGCATATGCCGGCTCGGTATACGTCGGCGCCTGCCGGTAATACGCCTGAGGCGCAGGATAGTAGGCGGGCGGCGGGTAGTAGCCGCGGGCAGGCGGGTAGTAGGCCGCCGGTGGGGGATAGGGCGATTGCGGGTAATAGGACGGCGGCGGGGCATAAACAGGATCGGGCCCCTGCGCGGCCTGGACCACTGCTCCCAGGATTACAAAAGGCGCCGAGATCACTGCCGCGGCAACTCCAACGATCGCCGCGACCGGACCGTAGGACCCGTTGCCACGCCCGTAACCATGACCATGGCCGTATCCGTGGTCTCGGGCAGACGCATCCGCGGACGCAAGGCCCAGCCCGATGAAGGCCACCATGACGTACAGCAGGGTTCTTGGTTTTCCCATCACGAAATCTCCCAAGGTACATCGACGATCCGGCAGACCGCACAGGGAGCATAGGTTGCTGGTTAATAAAACGCAACTGTACCGTTGCATTAATTTGTAACGGCATTTGCCATTACTACTACTTGTCCGCTTGGTGTTTCATATGGGATCCAACGCCGTGCTCGGCCCCTGGCAGGCAACCCGAACAGGAAACTCTGAACCCCGGCGGCCCTCGCGGGCTATCGCCCTAAGCGGCGTATTGCTTCGCGCAGCGCGAGGAACTGCCGCTCCACGCGAACGCAAAAATCGCAAATTGCCAAGTGCAGCGCTAGGCGCGACTTCTCCGCCGGATCCAGAGAGGCGTCCAGCTGCCGGGATAGCAGCTCGTGGGCCTTGCGGCAATCGATCTTTTTCGTGGGCTCAGGCACCAGCGGTCCTAGTCTGGAACCAATTGATCTCGATGCATTCGCGCAGTCGCAGGCGCGCCCGGTGCAACAGCACGAAGCAATTGGTCGGCGTAACTCCCGTTTCCTTACAAATCTCGCCGGTATCGAGTTCGAGCCACTCCCGCATCATGAATATGCGCCCCTGGGTTCGGGGCAAGTTGTCGACGCACATCTGCAGGATGTCAAAGAACTGCACGCGTGACAGCGTTTCCTCCGGATCGCCCCAGTCCAGCGGCGCGACGGCCTTGTGTCCCGTTTGATCGTAAAGCTCGTCCAGGGTCTCGATCTGTTCGGTATCTACCTGGGCATCGATGGACACTTCGCGCTGACTGCGGCGAAAGTGGTCCAGAATCTTGTTCTTCAGGATCCCGATAGTCCAGGTCTTGAGTTGCGAGCGTCCCTCAAAGGAGGTTGCGCCTTCGAGCGCCGCCAAGAGGGTTTCGGAAACGACGTCTTCGGCCCAGGCCTGTTCGCGAAGTTGCATTCTCGCAATCCGTAGCAATACCGGCCGCAGTTCGGCAATTTCCTCGCGCATTTTCCTCCCCAAATATTGCCTACCGGCGGACGTGCTGGCCCACGGGCTTTGCGGGCGCGCGCTTCCGTGAGAATCATTTTACGGTTGTTGGCAATAAAACATTCGCGACCTCGCCATGCCGTGATACTTCGAGGGCCCAACGAGGCACCAAGACTGGCGCGACCGCACCGTCGCCGATGCAGCTGCGGACGTCGCCACGTGGAAAGGATATTTGCCGGAAAGTCTGTGCGGTACGGGCAAATGGCCGATCGGGCCGTAGCCAATATATGCGTGAAAACGCTCTCGTTTCCCGCTTTACAAGCGCAAAAGGTCTGCCAAACTGTATTGACACGCTCTGTACCGAGGCCCAATGTCGATAGGCTACTCATGATCAGCTTACTGGACCCGACTCTGCTCTATCGGTATTTCTTTTACGGCTGGCTCTTTCGGGATGCCAGTCGCGGCAGCATGTGGGAGCGATCGGCAGCATGGAATCACAACCGCGAACAGTCGCGTTGGCTTCCAACCTACCTGCGGCGCTGGGGTGCCATTACCGTTCTGCTGTTTTCCCTGGGGGCCGCCTGCGAAGTCACCCTCGCCGGGCAAATTAGCGCCGCCTGTTTCTACTTTGTCGGTGTGCTAACCGTGCCCTATCACGCCGTGACCGGCGTTTGTTGGTGGTTCTTGCACACCGGATGGCCCGGTAGTACGCGCTGAGCCTGGCTGGCGAACTCGCTTTCCAACAAAAATTCGATCGACACCGCTGTTTGTTGGCAAATCCGCGATTCAGTGCGGATCGCAATTGCAGGCGTCGCAGCCCGAATCAAAGACGATGCGCCACACACCTGGCGCCTCCTGGCGCCAGATTGAGGAAAAGGTGGCCACCTGATGGCCCCCGCCGTCAAACACCGGGCCGGAACTGATGGCCAGGGATTGCGAATCAAGCACCTCGACTTGTTCGGGCCGCCAGGAAAATGGCGCCTCCGGGGCGACAAAGAGCTTGTGCCAGCGTTTGGTGATTTCCGCGGGCCCGCGCGCAGCGGTTTTTCCGGAAAGAAAGACCGCGTCCTGCGACAAAAAGCCGGCAAATGCCCTCGCATCGCGATGTGCCATGGTGGCGGCAAATGCCCGCTCGGTAGCAAACACCTGTTCGCGGGCAAGGCCCGGATCGCTAGGTGAGGGCAGGGTGGCGCAGCCGGCCAGAACCAGCGTGCCCAGTGGAATTGCCAGAGCTGTTTTCCTCATCGCACGCCCTCCCGTTTCCCCAAAAAATGAATTAATGGCCTTGCGCACCCACGCAATTAAACGATCCCCGCGCGCTGTAATTCCTCATGGGCCGCGGCATCGATACCGATGTCCGCTAGCACTTCTGCCGTGTGTTCGCCCAGTGTGGGCCCCAGCCAGCGCGTACGCCCCGGGGATGCCGAAAGTTTGGGGACAACGCCGGGAAATTCCACGAGCTTTCCGTCCGGCAGCGCGTGCTCCTCGAGCATGCCGCGCGCACGGTAATGCGGGTCCGCGTGTATTTCGGCCGCGGTGAATATGGGGCCACACGGCACCGCCGCCGCTTCCAGGGTGGCCAACACATCCTCGATCGCGTGCGTGCCCGTCCACGCGCAAATGGCCTCATCGATCAGTTCAACGTACGCCACCCGGCCATCATTGCGCGCCAGGCGTGGGTCATCGGCAAGATCACGTCGACCGATGGCGCCCATCAGCCGCCGGAAAATATTGTCCGCGTTGCCCGCGATGATGACGTAGCGTCCGTCACGGCACGGGTAGGTGTTGGAGGGCGCAATTCCCGGCAGCGATGCACCGGACCGCTCGCGTACGTAGCCAAAGGCGGAATATTCCGGGATCAAGCTCTCCATGACACCGAATACCGCCTCATAGAGCGCGACATCGATGAGCTGGCCGGTGCCGCCGTTCACCTTGTGGTGGTGCAAGGCCAGTAGCGCGCCGATGACCCCATACAGTGACGCCAGGCTGTCGCCCAGGCTGATGCCCACGCGCACGGGCGGCCGGTCGGGGTACCCGGCAAGGTAGCGCAAGCCACCGACCGATTCGGCAATTGCAGCAAATCCCGGCCGCTCCTTGTACGGGCCGCTCTGGCCATAGCCGGACACCCGCACCATGATCAGCGACGGCTTGACGCGCGCCAGATCGTCCCAACCCAGACCCCATTTCTCCAGGGTTCCCGGCCGGAAGTTCTCGATGACGATGTCGGCGCCTCGCACCAGGTCGCGCACGATCTGCTGGCCGCGCTTGTCCTTGAGATTGACCGTGATCGATTTCTTGTTGCGACTTTGCGAATACCACCAAAGGGAGGTGCCTTCATGCATTTTTCGCCAAGTACGCAAGGGGTCGCCCTCACCGGGGGACTCGATCTTGATGACTTCGGCACCAAATTGGGCTAGCAGACCAGCGGCGTACGGACCCGCAATCAGTGCGCCAAGCTCGATTACACGGACTCCCTGCAATGGCATCGGCTTGTCTTTGGATTCCATAATCCGTGCTCCTTGGGGGTTGCGCAAGATGGCAGCCCATCAACGTACATCATCAGCGTTGCCAGCGGCTTCCTGCGAGCGATTGTGACCTGACAAGGGCTCGGAGAATACTGCCCTGGACCATTGTGGAGCTTGCCGCCACGTTTCGTTCGCGGCGCCGCATGCCTTTGGAAGTGCCCGGGAAAACACGGGCTATTCGCGGTGTTCGCCGCTTGTTGGCCAGCGCAAACTGGGGTCACGTGCCGGCCCCGCGGCTCATTCGGCATGCGCGGTTGCGTTCGGTCCGGGGTTGGATCCCCGAACCGCGCGCAGCACCTGCGTTTTGCGCTTCTTCTGGAAGCCAATCCTGGCGGCCGCCGCCGCTTTTGACATGGCATGGCAATCCCGATGACTGAATCGCAGAACGGCCGACCGCGGGGTGTGTTCCAGAACCTGCGCATCGTCACGACCGTCGTGCTGTTCCTCGCCTTCGTGGCATTTGCGGCGGTCCAATGGGTGAGCGCTCGCTGGTTGTATGAGGCGAGTTTTGGCAAGGCCGAACGGCGCGATGCGCTGGCGCAGGCGCGCCACGCGCAGGCGGTGGCCAACTACCCACGGGACTATCTCAAACGCATGGCCATCGACAACGCAATGTGGGACGAGGCCTACAACTTCATGCTGGGCCACAATCCGCGTCACCCGCAAAGTCTGCTGGCGATGACCGACAGCTTTCGCATGTTGCGGCTCAGCGCGTTCGGGTTTGTCGGGATCGATGGCAAGGTCGTCTATGCCCGGCAATTTGACAGCGCGCGCGAACGGCTGTTACCGGCGAGTCCTGATATTGTCCACGCCCTGCAGCTGCGCGGCACGATTGGTCGACACTACCGCCCGGGCAGCGATGTCGCCGGGTATTCGCGCGTTGGTACGAACATCTATGCCTGGTGTGCCGCGCCCATTTTTCGCACCGATGGATCCGGACCATCCAACGGCTGGTGGATCCTGCTGAGCGAGCTTGACGCCGCCTTTCTCCAGAACACCTCACAGGCGGTCAGCGCGCACGCCACACTGGCCATTCGTCCCCTCGCGGAGGGCCAGGATGTGGCGGTGCAAACACCCCTGGATGCGCAGGACCTGCGCATCGTCCTGACGGACGATTCCCGGCTGGACGCGCGCTTTGCGCTCGGCATGCTCGACGATCACAGCGAACTCGATCTGGTCGTGTCGATTCCCCGCGAGGTCCATGCCGCGGCGACCCGCGCCTCGGTGTTCCTATTTTGGATCGCCTTGCTGTTTGGGACGGCGCTCAGTGCCCTGGCCCTTTGGTTCATCGAACGGCGATTGCTGCATCCAGTGGAAGCGGCGAGCAAGGATCTGGTGAAGATCGGGCGCTCGGGCGATCTGTCCTCGCGCCTTGCCGCGGCGCCGCGCGACGACGAGTTGGGAAAACTCGTGGACGCAATCAATCGCATGCTGACCGAACTCGAGGGCAAGCAGGACGTGGAAATTGCCATGTTGAGTGCAATTCCGGACGCCCTCCTGCGCGTTGACAGGGCTGGCACGGTGCTCGAGGTGCGTGTGCCCGAAGAGGTGAAGTCAGGCCGATCGTGGCCCGTCCCGGGTACGGAATTGACCCTCGGGTACCCGGCCGCCGCAGCGCAACGCATGCGCGAAGCCTTGCAGCGTGCATTCCAGACGCGCAGCAACCAGCATGTCGAGTATTCCCTTACCCGCAGCGACGAGCGTCTTGCGTATTTTGAAGCGCGCATTCGCATGATCAACACCGCGCAGGCCTTGGTGCTGTTACGCGATATCACGGAACGCAAAGACGCCGAGAGTCGGGTATCGCGCCTAGCCTATTTTGACAGTTTGACCGGGCTGCCGAACCGGGCCGCATTCATGGACCGGCTGGCGCGCGAAGTGCGGCGCGCCCGGCGCAGTGCACGCCAGTTTGGTCTGTTGTTCCTTGATCTCGATGGATTCAAGCAGATCAACGACACGATGGGACACGATCGCGGCGACCAGGTTCTGCTGTGGGCGGCCGAGCGGCTGCGCGAGGCCTTGCGTCCCGCGGACGCTCTGTCCCACCTTCCCATGGTCGAAGGCAAGGGCGCCCTGGCGCGCCTCGGGGGCGATGAGTTCACGCTTTTGATTCCCGACATTGCGGGGCCGGAAAATCTGCTTGCGGTTGCGCAAAGAATTGGCGCGACCATGCGCCGACCGTTCTCCATCGACGGGCGCGAATTCCTGCTCACCACCAGCATCGGTGTTGCCATATATCCGGACGACGGATTGGATGCACAGACGCTGTTGCAGCACGCCGATACGGCGATGTACCACGCCAAACGCTCGGGACGCGACAACAGTCAGTTCTACAGCGCCTCGCTCACGGTCCAGGCGATGAAACGCCTGGACCTGGAAAACAACTTGCGAATGGCGTTGGTGCGCAACGAATTTCAGCTTGTCTACCAGCCGATCATCGAAGCAGCCTCCGGACGCATGGTGTGCGTCGAGGCCCTCCTTCGCTGGCACCATCCAAGCCGTGGTCTGATTGCCCCATTGGAATTCATCTCGCTGGCAGAGGAAAACGGACTGATCGGCGATATCGGGTATTGGGTGTTGCAGCAGTCCTGCCAGGACCTGGCGCAATGGCACCGTCTGGACCTGCCGCTGCGAGTTGCCGTCAATCTTTCCCCCAAACAGTTCAGCCGCGCCGATCTCGTCGCCACCGTCATGAAAATCATGGCCGAGTGCGCACTGCCTCCCGGCGCCCTGGAATTGGAGATCACCGAGGGGGCAGTCGTGGAGAATTTTGCCAAGACGATCGCAACGCTCAACGAGTTTCGCAAAGCGGGCGTGCGCATCGCCTTGGACGATTTTGGCACCGGCTACTCATCCCTGAGCTACCTGCTGCAGATGCCCATCGACGCCATCAAGATCGATCGCAGCTTTGTCGGGCGCCTCTCCGACGAAGGAATGGGCGGCTCCATCGTGCAGGCGGTCCTGGGGTTGGGCGTGACGCTGGGCGTAAGCATTACCGCCGAAGGGGTGGAAACATTGGAGCAGGCCTTGACCTTGAAGGCCATGGCCTGTCACCACATGCAGGGCTATTACTTCAGCCGACCGCTTCCCGCCGCGCAGATCGCTGCATTGGCACGCCGCGTCTGGACGTTCCTGGATCAGGCCACCGAAACCTCGAAGATGCCGGCAGTGGCCGATTAGGGCAACGTGCGTCGAGCATCAAGACAATGGGCCCCAAGGGGCCCATTGCGGTTTGTCGGCGGCTGTGCGCCAATGGTGTTGAACGCTCAGAGCTTTTGGTGGCTGCCGTCACACAGCGGGCCGTTGCCGCTTTGCTTGCAACCGCAAAAATAGACCGTTCCATCCTTTTGCGCCTGGTATTCGATCGGGGTAAAAGTGGAACCACGGTGGCTGCCGTCACAAAACGGCTGGGTCTTGCTCTGCCCGCAGGCACACCACCAGTAACTCTTGCCAGCCTCGACCGATACCGGGTAGGGCGCCTTTTGTGCAACGTTGGGCTTGATCATCTCTTTTCTCCTGGCGCGCAATGCGTCAATTATTCCTTGATGGCTTCCATCGTGATGTTGATCGTCACGTCGTCGCCCACATAGGGCGCGTACTTGCCCGCGTTGAAGTCGGTGCGCTTGACTGTCGTGGTGGCCACCGCGCCGATTGCGTCCTTCTTCAGCATGGGATGGGGCATGCGCAGAAACGAGGTGACCTTCAGCGTAACGGGCTTGGTGATCCCCTTGATGGTCAGGTCGCCATCGATGCTCACCGGCTTGTCCCCGTCGAACGTGACCTTTGTCGACTTGAAGGTTGCGGTCGGATATTTCGCCGTGTCCAGGAAGTCCTCGCCCTGGATATGCTCGTTGAACTTGGGCGATCCCGTGTCGATGGATTGGGCGTCGATCCGCACATCCACCGAGGCCGTCTTTGCCGCCTGGTCCAGAACGATCTTGGCATCGGTCTTGTTGAAGCGACTGGTCTGGATGGAATAGCCAAAGTGGCTGTAGGAGAAACTGGGGAAGGTGTGGTTGTTGTCCGAAATGAACGTTTCGGGCGCAGCCAGAACGGGCGCGGAAATTGCGAAGGCGACAGCGAGCAGGGCAATGCGTTTCATTGGCGGGTTCCTGTTGAGTTGACGGGACAGCGTTGTTGCGGGTTGAGAAAAAATTCTTCTGGCGCTATTTGCTGGCGCTGGCCAGGAAGTGAAACTTGATCTGAATTTCGTTGGCGACGGAATCAAAATCGGCCCAGATTCCTTCGCCGATTGCAAAATCGGATCGCTTGAGCACGAAGCTACCGTCAAAGACCGTCGTGCCCCCCTGGCTGGTCGCGGTAACGGGTGCGGACACGTCCTGGGTGCGGCCCTTGATGCTGATCTTGCCATTGACTTGATAGCGATTTCCCCCCAGGGGCTTGACCGTGGTCGAGACGAACTTTGCCACCGGAAATTCCTTCGCATTGAACCAGGCCTTGCCCACCACGGCGTCATTGGCCTCGTCGGATCCGGCGTCGATGCTGCCTACGTCCAGGTCGATGCTGGCTCTGGCCGCGTCGGGCTGGCGTGGATCAAAGAACAGTTGTCCCGTGAATTTCTTGAACTGGCCGTCGACCGGCACGTTCATCTGGCGAAAGACGAAGGTAAGGGAACTCTTGTTGGGATCGACAGATTGCCATTGAAGGGCCTGCGCCGGGGGCGCCAGCAACGCGGCGGCGAGCAATGGTACGGCAAAGGTTCTACGCATGATGAGTCTCGGTATGGGGGTTCAGGCGCCTGCCCGCGGCAGCATGCGGCGCAGCACGTCGTCCTTGTCGACCAGGTGGTGCTTGAGCGCGGCGCCGGCGTGGCCCACGACCACGGCCGCGAGCAGGTAATTGAGGCTTTCGTGGACTTGCTGCAGCAGGTTGCCCATTTCCTTGTTCTTGTCCAGCAGGTCGGGAATGGGCAGCACGCCAAAGTACACGGTCTGGAATCCCTTGGCCGAACTCATCAGCCAGCCCGAAAGAGGGATGGCGACCATGAGCGCGTACAGCGCTGCATGACCAAGATGCGCGGCTAGGCGCATCGCGGCGGGCATCGTTGCGGGCAAATTGGGCGGCGTGTGGGTTACCCGCCAGGCCAGGCGCGCCAAAACGAGCAGAAAGGCGGTTACGCCGGCCCATTTGTGCCAGGAAAACACCTTGAGCTTCCACGGACTGAGCGGCAGATCGTGCATATAAAGGCCGACACAAAACAAGCCGAGCAACAAGGCGGCCATGAGCCAGTGCAATCCGATCGCGGTAGCCGTGTAGCGGATCCTCGCCGTCAGGACGTTCATGATGATTGCTCCGGACGAAATGCGAAGGCGTCCATCGCGATGACGTAGTCATCGACTCCGGCATGCAGTCGCTCGGGTTTGTTCGCGGGCGCGGCGGCCCCAAGGGCCACGTACAGCGGCAGCAGGTGGTCGTCGCGTGGCTGCGCCCGCACCGCGTCCGGCGCGCGCTGGCGATAGTCCAAAAGCGCCACTTCGTCGTGGGCCTGCAGGCGCTCCCAGATCCAGTCGGCAAAGCCGCGCACGTATGCCGGCATTGCGCCCGATTGGCGCGAAGCGCGCTGAAAGTCGCCCAGGTTGTGGGTGAGGTTGCCGGAGGCCACCACCAGGAAACCCCGTGCGGCAAGCGGCGCCAGCGCCCGTCCGATTTCCAGGTGATGCGCGGGACCACGATGGGCCTGAATGGAAAGCGGAATCACCGGAATATCGGCGTTTGGATACATGATCCGCAATGGGATCCAGGCGCCGTGATCGAGTCCGCGCTCCGCGTCCACGGTCACGTCAAATCCGGCCGTGCGCAGCGCGCCAGCCACTTCCTGAGAGGCTTCCTCGCAGCCCGTTGCCGGGTAGCGGAGGGAGTAGAGCTCGTCCGGAAACCCCCAAAAATCGTAAATCGTCTGCGGCTTTCGGGCCGCGCCCACGACCGGGTTTTCCGTATCCCAATGCGGGCTGACGACGACCACGGCCCGAGGCCGCTCCAAACTCGAGGCCACGCGCGCTATTGCGGCTCCGGCCGCGCCCGGTCGCAACGCAAATGTTGGCGCTCCGTGCGGGACGAAAAGGCTGGGCTGGACGGCTGGCGCGTTGAACACGTTGGCTCCCGAGGTGATGCAGGAGTTTGACTGTTTTCATCGGTTAAAAATAGTAGATAATAAGCTATTCTTTGTTGCTAAAGGAGCAACAATGGATCGTCTTGAGGCGATGCGGCTGTTTGTACGGGTTGCCGAGATGGGCAGCTTTTCGGCGGTGGCCCAGCAGCAGGGTGTGGCCCGTTCCGTAGTCACCCGGCAAGTGGCAGCCCTGGAATCCCACCTGGGAAGCAAGCTCATCGCCCGCAGCACCCGGCGCCTTGCCCTTACGTCCGCGGGCGCCGAGTACCTGGAAAAATGCCGTGTCATCCTGAATCTGGTGGAAGTTGCCGAAGGCGGGGTGGCTGCGGAGCATCACGTGCCGCGCGGCCCCATCCATCTAAGCGTTCCATTGGCTTTCGGTCGTCGCCATTTGAGCCCACACCTGCTGGCATTTGCGCGCCGCTATCCGGAAGTGCGCCTGGACATCGACTATATCGACCGACGCAGCAATCTCATCGAGGAGGGAATCGACCTGGCTGTGCGCGTTACCAATCAACTGGAGCCCGGCGACGTTGCGCGGCGCATCAGCGCGAGCAGCATGGTCGTGACCGCCGCGCCAGAATACCTGGCCCTGCATGGGGAGCCGGCCCACCCCAAGGAATTGATCCATCACGAATGTCTGGTCTATACGGTTGCGGGCAGACCCAGCAGTTGGGAATTTCTTATCGATGGCAGGCCGCAGCACTTTCCGGTCAGCGCACGCCTGCAAGCCAACAACGGCGACGCGCTCTTGCAGGCGGCAATTGCCGGTTTTGGACTCACCTGCTCGCCGCTGTTCATCGCGGCTGACGCATTGCAGGCAGGACAGGTGCGTCGGGTATTGGCCGGCTTCGCAACGCCAAAGCCAGGCATTTACGCGGTACTACCCAGCAACAAGCACGTGCCCCATCGCGTGCGCATGCTGATGGACTACCTGGCGCAATGCCTTGGACCTGAGCCGCCCTGGGAGGCGATAGTGCCGGCGCCCTGAGCGTGCGGCGCCCATCCGCGGCGCGCCCATGGCGCCGGCAGGCGAGTGCGGCACGGGTGTTCACAGTCATGACCATGCTGCCGATCCGTGTCACGTTTGGGTCTTCGTGCCCGTTGTATTCTTCCCGCTTCGTTCCCGGGAGTTGCCATCATGAGAACCCGCCGTCTAGGCCTTTCCGATTTATACGTTTCTGCATTGGGCCTTGGCTGCATGGGCATGTCCGAGTTCTACAGCGGGCGCGATGACACGCAATCGATCGCCACGATTCACCGAGCCCTGGAGCTGGGCGTAAATTTTCTCGATACCGCGGACATCTATGGCATGGGCCGCAATGAAGAACTCGTCGGGCGCGCGATCGCCGATCGGCGCGACCGGGTGATCCTGGCCACCAAGTTTGGCAATGTGCGCGGCCCGGACGGCGCGTTTCTCGGTGTCAATGGCCGACCCGATTACGTGCGCGCTTCTTGCGAGTCCAGCCTTAGGCGGCTGGGGGTGGATGTCATCGACCTTTACTATCAGCATCGCGTCGATCCCAATACGCCGATCGAGGACACCGTCGGCGCCATGGCCGACCTGGTGCGTGCCGGCAAAGTGCGATTCCTGGGGCTTTCCGAGGCCGCCCCCGCCACCATACGCCGGGCGCATGACGTGCACCCGATTGCCGCTTTGCAGACGGAGTACTCGCTTTGGTCGCGTGAGCCGGAGGACGAGATTCTTGCCACGGTACGCGAACTGGGCATCGGCTTTGTGGCCTATAGCCCGTTGGGCCGAGGTTTTCTCAGTGGATCATTTCGTTCCCTCGAGGACCTTGCGCCCGATGACTACCGGCGCAATTCGCCGCGCTTTCAGGGGGAGAATTTCCAGAAGAACTTGAATCTGGTTGGTGAAATCGAGGCGATCGCCAAGCAACTCGGCTGCACGGCGGCACAGCTGGCGCTTGCCTGGGTGCTGGCGCAAGGGCAGGACATCGTGCCGATTCCCGGAACCAAGCGGCTCGCCCTGCTCGAACAAAACGTTGCCGCGGCCGACATCGCGCTCGCGCCCGACGTTCTGGCGCGCATCGATCAGATCATGCCCGCTGGCAGCGCGGCGGGGCTGCGCTACGCGGCCCCGGCAATGCAGGCGCTTAACCGTTGATCGTCGGGCCGCCTCTGGCCATATCGCGGGCGATGGCACTTGGCGCGCGCTGATGCGCGAGGTAGAGGGCGGTCAATGTCAACAGCGCGCCGCAGGCAAGATACCAGCCGACGACGCGCAGGTCGTAGGTGCGCGCCAGCCACGTTGCGATGTACGGGGCAAGCGAGGCGCCCACGATGCCTGCCAGGTTAAACGTCAGCGACAGTCCGGTATAACGAATCTCCGTGGGAAAGAGCTCGGCAAGAACGGCTCCGAGCGGGCCGTAGGTTGCGCCGATCAGGGCCATCCCCAGGGACAGGAACAGGCCAATCTGCAGCAGATCGCCGGTGCCGAACAAGGTGGAAAACAAAAGGCCGTACAGACCGATTGCCACCGTCACGCCCATCATCGTACGACGTCCACCCAGGCGGTCGGCAACGAGCGCCGAAAGCGGAATGAATAGCGCGAAAAAGAGTACCGCGAAGAGCTGCACGACAAGAAGATCGGAACGAGGCACCTTGAACTCGGTGGTTGCCCAGCTCTGCGAAAAAACGGTTACCAGATAAAAGAGCTGGAACGTGACGGTGGCCATGAAGGTTCCCAGGACCAGGGTGGCCAGATGTCCGCGCAGCACGGCAAACATGGGAACGCGCACGCGGCGGTTCGATTGCATCGCCCGTTCGAATGCGGGCGTTTCGGAGATCTTCAGCCGCACGTACAAGCCTAGCGCAACCAAGACGGCGCTTGCCACGAACGGAATGCGCCAACCAAAGTCGAGAAATTGGGAATCGGTCAGTTGGCGGCTCAGCAGCAAGAATATGCCGCCAGAAAAAAGAAATCCGATCGGTGCTCCCAATTGCGGGAACATGCCGAACCAAGACCGCTTGCCATCGGGCGCGTTCTCGGTTGCCAACAGCACGGCGCCTCCCCACTCGCCACCCAGACCCAATCCCTGGCCGAAGCGGCATAGTGCCAGCAGCATCGGTGCCAGGGAGCCGATCGCGGCATACGTTGGCAAGAGGCCAATGATTACCGTGGATATGCCCATCGTAAGCAAGGCGGCCACCAGCGTTGCCTTTCTGCCGATACGATCGCCAAAGTGACCGAAGAAGGCCGAACCAATCGGGCGGGCAAAAAAGGCGATGGCGAACGTTGCCAAGGACTGCAGCATTGCGGCGGCGGGATCGGAGGCGGGAAAGAAGAGCTTGGGAAAAATCAGCACCGCCGCATTGGCATAGGTGTAAAAATCGAAGAACTCGATCGCGGAACCGATCAGGCTGGCAAGCAGGATGCGGCGTACGGGATTGGACAAGGTGCTCTTTTCCTTTGCTTACGGGCCCGAGTGCGGACTGTCCGCCAGGTGCAGCCAGATTTCGTTGCGGCGCAGGAACCAGGGCGTAAATGGCGGGTTATACCGCGCCAGAACAGGTTCTCCGTCCCAGGAAAGACCGGCAGAGGTCAGCCCGGCCTGCAGACGCGCAAGGTGCTCCTGGTAATTGGCATCCGACCAGAATCCGGAATAGCGGATGACGGCAACACGCGCGCCGGACTCCTGGCGCAGGCGAACGCGCGCATCGACGGGCACAGGGGCCGTTTCCAGCGTTACGTCCGCGGGCAGCACGAACTGCACCCGGTACGAACCGGTACCTTGGGTCTGAACGACCGGCGCGGTCATCGCCATTTGCCGGGACTCAGGAAATTGGGTGACGGGGGCGGTCATCGCCAGCTTCCTTTCCCCCTGGTTCTTGCCGAAGATATAGGCCGCGAGGATCCGGAACGCTGCATTGCCGGCGTCCTCCGCATTGCCGGCCACACTGACCTCGGCGACCAGGTATGGCGCGTACTGGCGCACTTCGAAGTCCGTGTAGGTTTTTTCGACAGTGAAGCGGGGTTCTTCGATCGCGTGGGCTCCAGTAAAGGCGGTCAAGGTCGCGATGGCCAAGAACAAACGGCGCACGAAGGGGCCCGCGGGTTTTTGGCATTCAATACATGGCGCGCAATGCATTGCGGAATACCTCATTCGCACGGTTCCGGCCACCACCCCGGGGACTTTGCCCGCCGGGGCGCTTTCTCACCAGCGCGGCAGAGCTTTACCACGCGCCCGAAGTTTCACCCGTTTCGATGCTAGCAAATGACCAGATGATGCCGAGTGCGGCGATTGCTGGATACTATTGCGAGCATGAGGACCATTCCTTGCGATTTTTCCTTGCGCGTTCGGCAACTGATGATGGTGGCGGTGATTTCCGGCTTGGGTGCCTGCGGTGGCGGTGGTGGTGGCGGTGGGGGCGGCAATAGCGGGAGTACAAGTGGCGCGGGCGCCACGTGGAGCGTTGCGAATCTTGCCCCCTGGCGCAGCCTTGCCGCCCATTGCGCGGCCCCGCGCAGCGGGCTTGATCCGTATACCGGCGTCCCCTATCCGGATCAACCGGGTACGCTGCTTTCGGAGCAGGACTGGTTGGCGTCCTGGACCAACGACACCTACCTTTGGTACGGCGACGTGAATTTTGTGGATCCATCCGCGTACGCCAGCGCAATCGACTATTTCAACGTGCTCAAGTCGCCGCTGACGACGGCCAGCGGCAAGCCCAAGGATCAGTATCACTACACGTATTCGACCCCGGCATGGGAGGCACTCGCCAGCTCCAGCACCCAGGCCGGCTATGGCGCGACCTGGTCACTGGTGAGCGTAACGCCCCCGCGCCAGGCGGTTGTGGCCTATACCGAACCCAACTCGCCGGCGACGCTGCTGCCCGTGCCCCTGGCGCGCGGTGCGCAAATCCTGACGGTGGACGGCGTGGACCTGGTCAACGACGCCACCACCGCGGGGGTCAACACCCTGAATGCCGGCCTTTTTCCGGCCACGATTGGCGAGACGCACACGTTCGGCGTGCTTGACCTGGGGGCCAGCGCAGCCCGGACCGTCACGCTGGGTTCCGCCAACATCGGCTCCACCCCGGTACAGAACGTCAAAACGCTGCCCGCAGGAGCATCAGGCGGATTGCTGGGCTACATGCTGTTTAACGACCACTTCGCAACCGCCGAGCCGGGCCTGATCAACGCCGTGAAGCAGTTGCAAAGCGCCGGCATCACCGATCTTGTCCTGGATATGCGCTACAACGGCGGCGGCTATCTGGACATTGCCAGCGAACTTGCGTTCATGATCGCCGGACCGGCGGTCAGCGCGGGCAAGACTTTTGACGCCCTGCGGTTCAACGAAAAGCATCCTTCCATCGATCCGGTCACCTTGTCCCCGATTACCCCGACACCGTTCATTTCGGCAAGCTTGGGTTTTACGGCCTCCCCGCCGGCGGGCCAGGCCCTGCCGCACCTGAACCTCTCGCGGGTCTATGTACTTGCGGGGTCCAATACCGCTTCGGCAAGCGAAGCGCTCATGAACGGCCTGGTCGGCGTCGGGATCCAAGTCGTCCAAATTGGCTCCACGACCCGAGGTAAACCATATGGTTATTACCCGACGGACAATTGTGGAACCACCTACCTCACGATCCAGTACCAAGGGGTGAATCAGCTGGGTTTTGGCGATTACGCCGACGGCTTTGTGCCGCAGAACGGCAATACCAGCGGCATTTCCGCCGGCGCCATTCTGCCGGGCTGTTCGGTGGGCGATGACTTTACGCATGCCTTGGGCGATCCAGCCGAATTGCGTCTTGCCACGGCCCTGCAATACCGGGCGGGCGGCACTTGCCCGGCGCCTACGGGATTTGCCGCTGCCGCGCACCGGCGCGCCCTGTCCGACACGGAGGGACTCGTGGTCAAGTCACCCTTTCAGAGCAATCGTATCTTGCGGGCGCATCCGGGCGGCACGATATCCCGTTAGCCCTGGGCCAGGGGCGCGCCCAGCAGGCGAACCTCGAGTTGCGGCGATGGCAGCTCGATTCCCTGGCCGCGCAATGCGTCGATAATTTCGAGGTTAAGCTCGCTTTCGATGGCCCCCAGGTCCTGGACGCTTACCCAGGGGCGCGCGGCAATTTGCACCGCCGAATCGCTCAGCGAAGCGATCGTGATGATGGGCGCGGGGTCGCTCAGAGCTCGGCGGTTGGCCCGGACCAGATCGGTGATGGTTGCCAGTGCGCGTTTGAGGTCCGCGCCGTAGGAGACCCGCACAGTCACCTCGGCCTGGCGGATGCGGCCATAGTTGTGCAGGATCTCGCCGACGATCTTGCGATTGGGAACCACCACACGCGATCGATCCGCATGGCTGAGTACGGTGCTGAACAGGCTGATTTCTTCAACCGTTCCTTCCACCCCGACGATCGCAACGAACTCGCCGACGCGAAAGGGTTTGGTGAAGATGATGGTCAGTCCGGCAACGACATTACTCAAGACGCCCTGGGTGGCAAGCGCCACGCCCGCGCCGGCAACCCCCACGCCGGCAATCAGGGGCAGCAGTTCCACCCCGAGATTTTGCAAAGCCATCATTACGAAGACGGCCAGCGTCGCGATCCGTGCCAGGCGCACGAGCAGCAGACGCACCGGCGGCTCCATCGCAAATCGCGCCAGACCGCGCTCGCTGGCCCGTGCGATCCAGCTCGCCACCAGAAAGCCCGTAACCAGGATGAGCAAGGCGACCAGAAGTTTGGGGCCAAAGCGCAAGGCCATGTCCTCCAGCGTCGTTTGCACGTGACTGAGCGATTTCAACTCGGTTTCCATGCCTTTTTCCTCTCAATGGTTGCGCTCGCGTCGGTCGCCCTGCGCGTTGCCGGATTGCGAAGCGCCCGGCCCTTTTGCTCTTGGCAAATTCGTTCGGAAAATTCGCCAGGGCCGCGGCCACAGGGCGGTTGGTCGAAGAACGCTTGTGCGCTACCGCGTACAGGCCTCCCGCAGTGCCTCCTGGAGCAGGACGGGCGAATCGGGAAGCAGGATTTGCGGCCCCACATTGCCGATGTCGGTGTGGCCGCAGAAGGCCATCGTGATGTCCAGTTCGTTGTGAATAATTTCCAGGCATTTGCGCACACCTTCCTCGCCTAGCGCACCCAAGCCATACAGGAAGGGACGCCCGATCAAGGTACCGCGGGCCCCGAGGGCAATGGCCTTGAGCACATCCTGCCCGGATCGGATGCCACCGTCCATCCACACTTCGATACGCTGTCCTACCGCGGCGACAATTGGCGCAAGCGCCGAAATCGAGGAGGGTGCGCCGTCGAGCTGGCGTCCGCCGTGGTTGGACACCACCAGGGCATCGGCCCCGGTATCGGCCGCCAGTTTGGCATCCTCGACGTCCATGATCCCCTTGAGAATCAGTTTTCCGCCCCAGCGCTTGCGCACCCATTCCACGTCGTCCCAATTCAGGCGCGGATCAAACTGGCGTGCGGCCCATTCGGCCAGCGAGCCCATGTTATCGACCCCGCTGACGTGCCCGACAATGTTTCCAAAGCCATGTCGCCGTGTTCCCAGCATGCCCATCCACCAGCGCGGCTTGGTCATGATGTTTAGGAGGTTGGCCACGGTGAGTTTGGGCGGCGCCGTCATGCCATTCTTGATGTCTTTGTGGCGCTGGCCCAGCACCTGCAGGTCGAGCGTGAGCATCAGCGCCGAACAGCCTGCCGCCTTCGCCCGGTCGATGAGCCTTTCAATGAAGGCCCGGTCGCGCATAACGTAGACCTGGAACCAGAAGGGCGCGCTCGTGTTCTCGGCAACGTCCTCAATGGAACATATGCTCATGGTTGACAGGGTAAACGGCACGCCAAATGCGTGCGCCGCGCGCGCCGCGAGGATTTCTCCATCGGCGTGTTGCATGCCCGTGAGCCCGGTGGGCGCAAGCGCGACGGGCATGGCCACGTCCTGCCCGATCATTCGGGATCGCACCGTGCGCTGCTCGATGTTTTGGAGAATGCGCTGGCGCAGGCGAATGCGGGCAAAGTCGCTCTCGTTGGCCCGATAACTACTCTCCGTCCAGGATCCCGAATCGGCGTAGTCATAGAACATGCGTGGCACGCGCCGCTGCGCAAGCTCGCGCAAATCCTCGATGTTGGTGATCACGCTCACGACGAACCCCCGCTAGATAGGACGGCGCCCGGTTGCCACGGCGCATGTTACCCGCGCGTTCCGCGAGGACGCGCACCCCCCCGGGCCAGGCGCCGCGCCGCGTCGGCTAAGCTTCGGCGCAGCCGGGCGAATGGTCCTCGGCGTTGGCCACCATGGAACTGTCAAGATGAATTCTGACTCGCCCGCCACAGCCGAACCGCGCCGCGAGTTGACCTTGCGGGCGCTGGTGCTGGGCGGTTTGATCACGGTCGTTTTCACGGCAGCCAACGTCTATTTTGGTCTCAAGGCAGGCTTGACGTTTGCGACCTCGATTCCCGCCGCCGTGATCTCCATGGCGATCCTGCGCCGGTTCCAGGGCACGACAATTCCCGAGAACAATATCGTGCAAACCGTCGCCTCGGCAGCCGGAACACTCTCGTCGATCATTTTTGTCCTGCCGGGTTTGGTCATGATCGGCTGGTGGAATGGGTTTCCCTTCGATGTCACCTTTGCCATCTGCGCGCTGGGCGGGATCCTGGGGGTGATGTATTCGATACCCCTGCGCCGGGCCCTGGTGACGCAATCGGAGCTGCCCTATCCCGAGGGGGTGGCCTGTGCCGAAGTTCTGTTGGTCGGTGGTCGCGCCGCTGGCCAAACCGATCCGGGTGTCCAGTCGTCCGGCAAGGCGGGCTTGCTCTCGATCCTGGTGGGCGGCATCGCCTCGGCGGCATTTTCCCTAGTCGTGGCAACCCAGGTGTTTGCCAGCGACGTCGTCCAATTCTTTCGGGTGGGCAAGGGTAGCGGCGCATCGGGCTTCGATTTCAGCCTTTCCTTTGCCCTATTTGCCGTTGGACACCTGGTTGGGCTTTGGGTGGGAGTGGCAATCCTGGTTGGCGCTCTGATTGCGTGGGTGGGCGCCGTTCCTTATCTGACGAGCCTTTCGTCCGCAGGCGGTTCGGCCGCCGATCTGGCGCACAACGTCTGGAGCCACAAAGTTCGATTCATTGGCGCTGGGGCAATTGGCGTGGCCGCTGTTTGGACCCTGATCACCTTGATCGGGCCGGTTGCTTCCGGGCTGCGATCGGCCTTTGCCGCGGCGCGTTTGCGCAAGGCTGGGCAAAGTGCATCCCTGGCGCGTGCGGAACAGGACATTCCCATCGGCGTCGTCGCCGTGGTGACCTTGCTGTGCCTGGCGCCGATTGCCTGGCTGCTGGCAAGTTTTGGTGCCGCGAGCGGGCTGGGCGGGCAGGCGGCAATTCTTGTTGTGGGCGGTGTGGCCTTTGTGGCACTCATGAGTTTTTTCGTGGCGGCGGTGTGTGGCTACATGGCCGGGCTGATCGGCTCGTCCAACAGCCCGTTGTCCGGCGTTGGCATACTGGTCGTCGTGGCGGCGGCATTGCTATTGGTGATCGCCGTCAAACCTCTCCTGCCGCAATCCGCCGGAGGCGCGCTGGTAGCCTACTCGCTGTTCATCACGGCGGTCGTCTTTGCCGCCGCGACCATCTCCAACGACAATCTGCAGGATCTCAAGACGGGACAATTGGTCGATGCAACTCCGTGGCGCCAGCAGACCGCGCTGATCGTCGGTGTGCTGGCCGGCGCAGCGGTAATTCCGCCCGTGCTGAACCTGTTGGGCAACGCATACGGCTTTGCCGGCGCACCCGGTGCCGATCCCGCTCGTGCGCTGTCCGCGCCGCAAGCTGCGCTGATTTCTGCGCTGGCGCAGGGGGTAATTCAAGGGAGCCTGGACTGGGGTTTGATCGGCGCTGGCGTCCTGATCGGCGTGCTCGTCATCGTTATCGATGCGGTCCTGCGGCGCGCGGGCGCCGCATCCTTGCCGCCACTTGCGGTCGGCCTGGGCATCTACCTGCCTACGTCGACGACGCTGATGATCGTGGTCGGAGCGCTTGCCGGCTGGGCGTATGAACGGCGCGCACGGGCAACCGCCGATCCCGCGGGCGCCCAGCAGCTGGGCGTGCTGCTGGCTTCGGGAATGATTGTCGGTGAGAGCTTGATTGGTGTTTTGCTTGCGGCGGTGGTCGTGTTTTCGGGCGAGGCCGCTCCAATCGCCTTGGTCGGAGCCGATTTTGAAACGGCCGCTGCGGTCTTAGGTGGCGGCGCTTTTTTGCTGTCGATGGGCCTTTTGTATCGCTGGTTGAATCGCGTGACGGGGCCCTCGACCCTTCCATGATTTTTACCGCCACATGTCGAGCGGATGTTGGTGATGCGCTGGTGCGGTATCCTGCCGGGCCCCGAGATCGGCCGTAGCTGCCGGGAGAATGCGCATGATCGTTGTTTGTCTGGACCTCGAAGGCGTACTGGCACCGGAAATCTGGGTTGAATTTGCCGTGCAGGTGGGTATCGAGGAGCTGCGGCGTACGACGCGCGACGAGCCGGACTACGACAAGCTCATGCGTCAGCGCCTGGGAATCCTGGAGAAAAACGGCCTTCGCCTGGGCGACATCCAGCGCGTTATCGAACGCTTGGGTCCTTTGCCCGGGGCCAGCGAATTTCTCCGGGATCTGCGCGCGCGCTACCAGGTCGTGATTTTGTCCGACACCTATTATGAATTTGCCTTGCCGATCATGCGCCAGCTCGACTGGCCCAGTCTGTTTTGCCATAACCTGGAAGTGGACGAATCGGGCAGGATCACCGGCTATCGCTTGCGTATGAAAGAACCCAAGCGTGCTGCCGTTGCCGCCCTGCGCGGCCTGCATTTCGGAACGATCGCTGTGGGGGACTCCTACAACGACACCGGCATGCTGATGGAGGCAGATGCCGGCATCTTCTTTTGCCCTCCGGCCAATGTTGTGGCGCAGTTTCCCCAGTTTCCCGTAACGCGAAATTATTCCGATTTGCGCGCAGCCGTCGACGCCGCCGCCCGGCCGGTTTAGGCAGTACGCGACGCACGCTTGCCGCACTGCGACAGCGCGGCCGCTGCCGTGCCTGTCGGGGCGGTCAATCCTCGGGTGCACACCGCGAATGTCTGGCGCAATCGGGACGGAGTTGAGGGTCTTTGACCTGCGTCATATTCGTTGCCACCGAACCTCGCGCATGATCGTGGCACTTCCGGCCGCAACGTTTTGGAAGAAGTGCCGGGCGCAACCGGCGAACCGCAAAGATGCTCTGGAAACCGCACCTCCCGATGCGTTTGTCGCTGGCGCGCCGAGCCGGGGCAGGAATGCAAGCGTGGAAAGAGGAAGAAGAACCAATGGCCGAGGAATTTTGGCTGACGCTAGATCCGTCACTGCTCATGGGCGTACCCGAGCTCGACCAGCAGCACCTGCGGATCGTGCATATCCTGAACAATTTGAATACCGCGGTAAAACAATCGCGCGAGTCCTCGGAAGTGACAGCACGACTGTATGACGAGATGGTGGAGTACGTACGCTTTCATTTCCGCAATGAAGAGCGCCTGATGGAGAAGCTCGGGTACGCCGATGAGCTCGCCCATACGATCGCCCATCTGAGCCTGCTCGATGAGGTCATGCACCTGCGCTCGCGGTTTGTCGCCGGTGAGGAGGCGGCCGTGCTCCAGGCGCTCAAGGACTGGGTAGTCCTGCATATTTCCAGTTCCGACAAGCGCCTGGCCGAATTTCTCGCCGGTCACCGCGCACAGCAAGGCTCGGCCGTCCTGGCGCGATAGTTTTCCACACGGTAAGGATTGCGGGCCAATCCGTATCCTCGCCTCGGCGCCCGAACCACGGTGCGCGCCGTACGTGCGGCGCTCCGGAATCGCCGTGCAAGCGCGCCAAAGCGGTGTCCGCGCCCCGCTTATTCATCGATAAATCAAGGTACTGCCGGATAAAATGCAGTGTCGAGGCGCCTTTTTCTGGGCGCGGGAAAGACCTACTTGCATGGGTGGCCGGGCCGGGAAGCCGACATCACGTTCGCGAGCCATCAAGCCGGCGGCCCAATCATCGACAAGGCAGGGCGTAGCCCGAGAAGCCAACGAATCGGAATCACGGTCACATGCTGTATCTGATCGACTTCGAACACGACAACGTGCTGGGTGCCGTATTTTGGTTTCATATGGCCAGCGTTGCCATTGGCCTCGTGCTTGGAGCGCTGCAGTTACTGGCCTGGCGCCGTCTTGCCGCCCAGGAGCAGCCCTTGAGTGGCCTGGCGGTCGATGATTGGGCCTTCGTCTGGTCCCAGCCGGTGCTGATCGTCGACATCCCGTGGGATGAGCGCAGCGGGCCTCCGCGACTGTCACATATTGCCAAGACGGTGTTTATCTACCTTGTGCCGGTATTCAGCGAACTGTGCGTGATCGGCGCCGCGCTGGGCGCCATCGCCGATATCGTCAAGCTCATGCGCCGCAGCGTACGCCGTATCTTGCGCCTGCGCGGTCCGGACGCTTGAAATTGGCGCCGCCCAGGAACGCTCGCGCACCCGCCGCCCTCAGTCCAGCTTCTGGCATTGCCAGGATGTCTTGCGCGTTTCGCGATCCATGGTGGCACTACAGGAACTTGCGTGGCTGCGTATGCCCATCGGCGTTTCACGCTCGAAGGTGACGACGCCGGAAGCCTGGTACGCGGAATCGCGACTCAAGGTGATATCTGTGACCCGCAAATCTCTTCGCGCATATTCGGCGCGGATTTCCTTCTTGACCGCGTCGAGCTCCGCGTCGTGAAAGCCCTTGTTCTCGCAACCGCCCAGCAGCGTCACGGCCAGCGCCAATAGGCAGCCGCCTGCCGCCGCACGGCGCGCGCGCAGCGCATTGCCTGAGCACCAGCGCATTTGGGCTCCCCTTTTTTTGCACCGTGCCGGCCGCCCCGCGGCGCACACCTCAGTGGAGGCCGTAGGATAGCAAGCGGCCAAGTTTGGCCGCGTACAGCGCGTGGGCGGACTCAGTCGTGCTGTATTCGACCGCGAGAGCGACCTGCCGGCGCGCCTCGTCAACGTCCCCGAGGCGCAAATTGGCGATGCCCAGCCAGAAGTGAAATTCACTGGAATAATCGGCGCGATCGACTTCCCGGGCGAAAAGCGCCTTGGCGGTCAGAAAGTCGCCGCGCTGCAGTGCCTGCTGACCCTGAAAATAGAATGCAAACGGCGGCTCGGGATCCAGTTGTGCCAGGCGGGCACGCAGTCGCGCGGCGAGCTCCAGGTCACCAAGGCGCTGGGCCACAATCAGCAGATTGGACAGGGCCGAGATGTTGCGCGGATCTCGCTGCACAAGTGCACGCAGAACGGTTCCGGCATCCCGAACGTCGCCGTGGCGCAGGTAAATGATTGCGAGGGTGTTGTAGGGGGCGAGGTAGTCCGGCGTGCGCAAGATGGCAGCCCGCACGCGCCAGTAGGCCTCGTCGATCCGGCCCAGCGCGAGGGACTCGGCGGCCCGGTTGTTCCAATACATTGCGACAATCGTTTCCTCGGATACGGTATGGGTATGCTTCACGGGAATCAATTCTGGCGGAACAAAGTCGACCGTCCAGGTCGGGCCCCGCTCCAACAGGCCTGGCGCGCTCATGGCGCTTGCCTCTAGTGTCACGTTCACATGAAGACTGTGGATGGCAAGATCGTCCGCACGGCTCCACGTGTCCTCATCGGCGACCGTTTTGTAGCTAACGTGCAATCCGAGTTCCTTGGCCAGAGCAGCGGTCATGATAACGAGCGAAAGGCAGTTTCCCTTGCGCGCGGCGAATGCCTGCGCCGCAGTGCGGGTCTGTTCCGTGTCGTAGTCCAGTCGCAGGCGGTCATGGCGTTGCAGCGCGTTGAGTAGACCGCGGGCCGGGCCCTCGTCGCGCAAATCTCGCGCGATATCAGTATGCAGATAGCGGCGCATGTCCTCGCTCAGTGCAAAGACGTCGACGTCCGCAACCGGCTCCGTAGCCGGGAGGAAGGCCTGGTCACGCAACAAGGTTGGCATGCGCGGCGGGGGAGCTTGCGTGGCGCAGCCGCCCAAGGCCACACTCAAAAGCAGCAGCAAACAGCTTCGCATCTTGCGCTCCCTGACAAAGGACCTGCGGATCGGGGAAAGCTGCGCGCGCGCAAAACGGGCCAAGCAGATTGCCCGCTCCCGGGCAGAATGCCAGAAATCAGTTTGTTCGGTCAATGTGCGGCGCCATTGCTACCAAGCGTGGACGCCGGGGCGCGTTATGCTGCTCCGTCGCATGGAAGGACAGGTCGATGAAACCGAGCTCAATTGCCGTGATTGCGGGTGACGGAATCGGTAATGAAGTCATGCCCGAGGGCTTGCGTGTGGTGGAGGCGGCCGCGCGCAAGTTTGATATTGCATTGCAATGTACGACAATGCCTTGGGCCAATTGCGACTACTACCTGGCGCACGGTCGAATGATGCCGGAGGACTGGTTCGAGCGATTGCGTGGCTTCGACGCAATTTATTTTGGCGCAGCGGGCTGGCCGCAAAAGGTCCCGGACCACGTTTCCTTATGGGGCTCCCTGTTCCGCTTCCGCCGGGAGTTCGACCAATACGTCAATCTGCGTCCCGTCCGATTGATGCCGGGCGTGCCGTGTCCGCTTGCCAACCGCAAGGTCGGTGATGTCGATTTTTACGTGGTACGGGAAAATACCGAGGGAGAATATTCTGCAGTCGGCGGCCGAATGTTCGAGGGCACCGAGCGCGAGATGGTATTGCAGGAGGCGGTATTTACTCGCAAGGGGGTGGACCGGATCCTGCGGTTTGCATTTGATCTAGCCCAAACGCGGCCCAAGAAACACCTGACATCGGCCACCAAGTCCAACGGTATTGCCATCAGCATGCCGTATTGGGACGAACGCGTCGCGCACCTGGCAAGCGCCTATCCCGACGTGCGCTGGGACAAGTACCACATCGATATCCTGGCAGCGCGCTTCGTGCTAAGCCCGGAGCGCTTCGATGTTGTCGTGGCTTCCAACCTTTTTGGCGATATCCTCTCGGACCTGGGCGCCGCCTGCGCGGGCACCATCGGCATTGCGCCATCGGCCAACTTGAATCCCGAGCGCACGTTTCCTTCGCTCTTCGAACCGGTGCACGGTTCGGCGCCGGACATCTTCGGCCGCAACATCGCCAATCCGATCGGCATGATCTGGTCCGGCGCGATGATGCTCGATTTCCTCGGGCGTGGACAGGGACGCCACCGCGCGGCGCACGACGCGATCGTGCGCGCGATAGAAATGGTGCTGCTCGAGGGTCCGCGCACGCCGGACATGGGCGGATCTGCCAGCACTACCAATGTGGGACAGGCGGTGGCCGCGGCTCTTTACGCGTAAAGAGGCTAGAGGCCAAAGTAGGCGCGCTGAATCTGTGGATCATCGGCCAGTTCGCGTGCCTTGCCTTCCTGGACGATGGCCCCGCCTTCCAATACGTAGCCGCGGTCGGCGAGATCGAAGGCAAAGAAAACATCCTGTTCCACCAGCAGCACGGTTACTCCTTGGGCACGGATGGCCAGCAACACCTCCCGCAGCTGTTCGACCACCACCGGCGCCAGTCCCAAGCTCATTTCGTCGATCATCAACAGGCGCGGGGCGGCCATGAGTGCGCGGGCCAATGCGCACATCTGCTGCTCGCCGCCGGACATGCTGCCGGCGAGTTGGGTGCGCCGCCCCGCCAATTTCGGAAAGAGGGCGTAGACCCGATCCAGGCTCGCGTCGACCTCCCCCTTGCCGGCGCGCAAATGCGCGCCCATCAGCAGGTTCTCGTGCACGGACATCCGCGAAAACAGCTGGCGCCCTTCGGGAACCTGCACCAGGCCCAGCGCAAAGGTGCGCTCCGGGGGTAGGCCCTGAATCGATTCGCCCAGGAACTCGATCGTTCCCGTGGCCTCGATCAAGCCCGAGAGGGCCCGCAGCAAAGTGGTCTTGCCGGCTCCGTTGCTGCCGACCAGCGCAACAATCTCGCCTGGGTCGATGGCCAGCGTGACGTCCCGCAGCATGGGCATGCCGCCGTAGCCGGCGGAAAGCTTGCGTGTCTGAAGTAACACGCCGTTCATACGCGCCGCTGCCCCAGGTAGGCGGCAATTACCTGCGGGTCGGCCAAAACAGCCTCGGTTGGACCCTCCGCGATCTTTTGGCCATGGTGCAGTACCAGCAGTCGGTCGCAAAGACTCTGAATTGCCTTCATGACATGTTCGATGACGAGAATGGTGATGCCCCGCTCGCGCACCTTGCGAATGACGGCGATAACTTCGTCGACCTCGGTGTGATTGAGTCCGGCCATCACCTCATCGAGCAGCAGCAAGCGTGGCCGCATGGCAAGCGCTTTGGCCAGTTCCAGGCGCTTACGGTCCGGCCCCCCCAGATCATCGGCTCGTTGTGCCTTTCGATGACCCAGTTCGACGAAATCGAGCCAGTACGCTGCATCGTCCCGCGCTTGCGTCAACTTGCGCTGACCCGAGCCAGCGCCAAATAACGCGCCAAGGGCCACGTTGTCGAGCACGTCCAGACCCGGAAACGGCTTCATGAGTTGAAAGGTTCGACCGATGCCCAGGTGCGCGCGGCGAAAGGCCGGCAGTTGGGCGATCGGGGTTCCGGCAAATTGCAAGTGGCCACTGGTGGGCCGCAAAGTCCCGCTGATCAAGCTGACAATGGTTGTCTTGCCGGCGCCGTTGGGGCCGATCAGCCCAAGGATTTCGCCTGTTTGAATGTCAAAATCGACCTTGTCGACCGCAACCAACCCGGAAAAGCGCTTGCTTAAATCCCGGATCTGCAGCAAGGGTGGCATGGTCACGCTCAAATTCTGTGATTGCGTACGTTCTGCGCAAAATAGCGCCAGCGCAAACGGCGAAAATTTTGCTGCACATGAACCAGACCCCGCGGCATGAATACAACTGCCAGCACGATCACGGCGCCGAAGAACAGGCTCGCCATGTTGGAAACCTCCGTGGAAAGCAGGTCGGATACTCCGGAGAGAATGACGGCGCCGATCAGAGGGCCAAAGACAGAACCGGGTCCGCCGAAAATTGCCATGATGATCATCTTCACGTTCAGGCTGATGTCAAATGCGCTGACCGGATCCACGAAGGTGATCCAGTAGGCATGGATGCCGCCGGCAAGGGAACTGAAGAACCCGGAAAGTGCGAATGCGGTGATCTTGTAGCGCGTCGTGTTCACGCCCATGACGGCGGCTGCGTCTTCGTCCTCGCGAATGGCGATCAGGGCACATCCGAAACGGCTGCGCGAGATCCAGAAGACGACGGCGGTCACCAGAACCACCAGCACCAGGGCCATTTCGTAGAACACCCAGTCCCCCTTGAGCAGGGGCAGCACCAGGCCGATGTTGCGGCCAGCAATTTCCAGGTTGGACACGATACCCGTGATGGCCAGTGCCAGCGCGAGCGTGGCAATGGCGAAATAATGGCCACGCAGGCGCAGCAAGGGGAATCCAAAGAGCAGCGCGCACAATATGGCCAGCACTGCGCCCAGTGCCATGCCTACGCCAAAAGGCAAGTCAAACTGGGCCATCGCCACGGCGGTGCCATAGCTGCCCAGGCCAAAGAACACCGAGTTGCCAAACGACGCATAGCCGGTGTATCCGCCGATGATGTTCCAGGATTGCGCCAGGGCGGCAAGAAGCAGCGTCGTGATGCCAAACTGCACCAGGGTGGGCGAGGCAATCCACGGCACTAGCGCGAGCAGCGCAATTGCAGCACCCAGGCCGATTCCGCGCGCGGCGCGCATCAGGCTGTTCTTCCCAACAGTCCCGTCGGGCGAACGATGAGAATCAGCACCAGGACGCCGAAGCTGGCGACGTCGGTGTAGGTCGGGCCAACGTACAGGGCCGTCAGGGACTCCAGCAGACCCAGGAAGAGACCGCCAATGATGACCCCCACGGGGCTGTCCAGCCCACCGATAACGCAAATGGCAAAGGATTTGGCGGTCAGCGAGTTGCCGATGTAGGGATTGAATTGAGATACCACGCCGTACAGGTCGCCCGCGGCTCCCGCCAGCGCTGCGCCCAGGCCGAAGGTGAGCGCATAAATCGTGCGCGGTTGCACCCCGTAGAGCCGCGCCGCCAGCAGGTTTTGGGCGCAGGCGCGAATCGCGCGTCCCAGGCGCGTGCGCGCCAGCAGCAGCCAAAGCGCCGTGGTGAGCAAAAGGGCGGCACCGAAGGCGAGCACACGCACCAGCGGTAGTGTGACACCCGCCACCGCAAAGTTGGCTCCCGCGTAGACCGGATTGACCGCACGGAAATCCGCGCTGAAGGCAATCTGTGCAAGATAGGTGAGCACGACATCAAAGCCGAAGGTGATGAGCAGCGTATTGAACATGGGTGCGCGCACGATCAGGTTAAGCACATAGCGCTGCAGCAGGAAACCAAGGCAAAACAACGCCAGCATGCACACGGGCAGTGCCACGAACGGATCGATCTGCAGCAGTGTGTACAGATAAAATGCGGCGTAGGCGCCCAGCATGATGAAGGCGCCGTGCGCAAGATTGACGATGTTGAGCACACCCCACACCAGTCCCAGGCCCAGCGCCATGAGCGCGTACAGGCCGCCCAGCAAGATGCCGTTGGCCGTAACCTGCAACAGCAGCGACATGGAAACGGCCCGGTGCTGCGAACTTGGGAATCAGTACTGGCGCCGAGGGCGGCGCTGCGCAAGCCTCACGGGCGCTTGTCCCAGGCCGGCATGGGGTAGTGCGGCTTGGCCAGGAAACCCTTTTGACCATAAATCGGTACCACGTTGCCGCCGTCGACCTGGATGACCGTCTGCGGCAGATTGATCTGCCCGGCCGGATTGAACTGGATGCGCCCATACAGGCTCTCGAAATCAACCTGCGCAATGGCGTCGCGCACCTTTTTGGGATCCACACTGCCAGCGGCCTCGATCGCCTTGGCAAATGCCTCAACGTCGGCGACCGCCGAGGCGGCGTGGTAGTCCGGGTCATAACCGTATTTCTTGCGGTAGTCGGCCGCAAAAACTTCCGCATTGGTGAAGTAGTCGTCCTTCCACTGCGGTGAGGGCAGCCAGGACGTCATGCCGAAGGCATAGTTGGCGTCATTGCCCAGGGCGCGGCGAAAATCCGCGGTCGGCACGCCAACGGTAAAGGCGTAGAACTTGGGGCTGAAGGCCAGGCTTTTGGCCTGGCGAATGAAATTGAGCGCTTCGGTCTCATGGCCGGCAACCAACACAACATCCGGTGCCGAGGCCTTGAGTTGGGAGATCAGCGAAGTGAAATCGGTCGTGTTGGAGCTGTAGCGCTCATCCTGCAATATCGTCAAGCCGGCGGCCTGCAGGCGTTCGCGCGTGCCCTTGGCCACCGCGACGTCAAAGGCGTCGTCGGCAAACAGCAGGGACACGGTTTTGGGCACCGGATCGAGTTTGCCCAGCGCTTGCACGGTACTTTCAAAGTAGCGGCTGGCCACGGGCAGCGTGCCAAAAATGTACCTGTAGCCCCGGCTGAAGATCTGGTCCGACGCGCCGCCGCCTTCGATCATCGGAACTTCATACTTCTCGGCAACCGAGGAATCGGCGAGGGCAAAATCGCTGGCGAATGGTCCGAGCAGCAAATCGACCTTGTCCTGGGTGAGCAATTGCGTGTACTGACGCACGCTCAGGTTGACCTCCGACTGGTTGTCGTAGATCTTGAGGGCCAGCTTGTACGGCGTCGTGCCAACCCGCACGCCACCGCGCTCATTGATGCGCTGCACCGCAAATTCGTATCCGTCACGGTAGTAGCGGCCGGTGTTGGCCGTTGGCCCCGTTTCCTGTACCGAGGCGCCCAAGGTGATGCTGGGCTCGCCGAGCGCGGGCCCCGCCACGCTTGCGCCCATGATCAGCAGTGTGCTGGCCGTAGCAATGTGGCGTAGCAGCATCGACGTCCTCCCGGATATGAGAGCTGCGATGCTAACAAGATTTCCCCGGCACGGGGACGCGGTCCTTTTACTGCTGCACCTGCTGGCGCCCGATGGCGCCTGTCTTGGGATCAATCGCGGTGAAATGCTCCCACCGCGTCACCCAGCATCACTGACTGATCTTTAAGGCTCGCCGCAGCGGCGGCCGATTGCTCCACCAACGCTGCATTTTGCTGCGTCATCTGGTCCAGCTGCGTTACCGCCGCGTTGACCTGGCCGATGCCATTGGATTGTTCCACGGTCGAGGAGCTGATCTCATTGATGAGATCCGTGACGTGGCGCACCTGGGCGACGATTTCACTCATCACCTGGCCGGCGTGGTCCACCAGCTTGGCGCCGCCATCGATCTTTTCCACGCTATCGTGGATCAGATCCTTGATTTCTTTTGCCGAATCGGCGCTGCGGCGTGCAAGGTTGCGGACCTCGCCGGCCACGACCGCAAAGCCCCGTCCCTGGTCTCCGGCGCGCGCCGCCTCGACGGCCGCGTTCAAGGCCAGGATATTGGTCTGAAAGGCGATGCCGTCGATGACGCCGATGATTTCGGCAATTTTTTTGCTCGATCCGGTGATCTCCTGCATGGTGTTGACGACCTCGCCGACGACGTCGCCACCCTTGCTCGCCGCCTCGCAGGCAGAATTGGCCAACTGGGCGGCGCGCTGCGATGCGTCCACGTTGTTCTTGACGGTGGCGTTCATCTGCTCCATCGAAGCGGCTGTTTGCTCCAGGCTGGACGCGGCCTGCTCCGTGCGCGCGCTCAAGTCCAGGTTGCCCTGGGCGATTTCCGTGCTGGCATTGCGCACGCCCGAAACCTGCTCGCTGACGTCGTCGACCAGTGATCGAAGGTTGTGCCCTGCCTGGTTGACCGCTCGCAGGATCATGCCGATCTCATCGACCCGGTTGAGCCGCACGTCCTCGCCGGGCTGGCCTTGGGCGACGCCCAGCGCCTGACTTTCTACCAGCGCCAGCGGGCGGGCGATCTGCGCTTCCAGAAACAGTGACGTCGCAATTGCTGCGCCGGCAACGACTGCGATATAGACCCCCAGTGCGGCGCCGCCCGATCCGAGCAAGGCCCCCGCCGCGAGGGCGCAAAGCGCCAGGAAGAAAATGCCCAGGCGCAAGCGCCAGCGTACCGGCATGACCTGGAACGCCGAGACCCACGCCATCCAGCCTGTGCGAACGATGAGTCCCTGGTGAAACCGGCGGCTGCCGGCCCGGCCTTCACGAAAGGCGCGGTACAACTCCTCGGTACCGGCAATTTCCGCACGTGACGGTTTGGTGCGCACCGAGAGGTATCCGGTCGTCTTGCCATTGCGCACTACCGCGGTGGCATTGGCACGCACCCAGTAGTGGTCACCATTCTTGCGTCGATTCTTGACCAGCGCGGTCCAGCTCTTGCCGCTCTTTAGCGTCGCCCACATGTCGGCGAAGGCCTGCACTGGCATGTCCGGATGGCGCACGAGGTTGTGCGGCTGGCCGAGCAGTTCGCCGCGATCAAAGCCGCTCAGGCTGATGAAGGCGGCATTGGCGTAGGTAATGTGACTTTGCGGGTCGGTGGTCGACATCAATGTCGTACCGCTAGGGAAGTCGACTTCGCGCTGGGTCACTGGCTGGTTCACGCGCATGACGGGAAGCTCCGGAGAAAAGGGCGTTGGGCCTTTGAGTTTTGTGATGGCTTGGACGCAGATGCGGATCGGCAAACCGCGGGAAGATTTTTTAAGACTACGGCTTCGGTGAAAATCCCATAAGGCCAATATGGTGCATAAACCGGCCGCCTTTCGCCCAGAACCTGACCCGTGCGGAGTTGAGCGTGCGGAACGGAGGAAGCGAGACGTAATCTCAACTAGACTCGCCGCTTAGCATCCATCCGGTCCAGGGCAGCCATGCACTTTCGAGCAGTTGGGACGGCAACGCCCGCCGCGCGCTTTACCAAAGCCCAATGCCTGCAGGCCTTTCGTGAGTCAAGCTGGTTTGGCCGGCTGGATGCGCGGGCGCATTTCATTGCGGAAAGGGTTTTGCGGCACGACAACGGCATCGAAGCGCGCCACCTTGCGCTCGACAGCCTGGCGGATGTCTTCACGATTGAACCCGATACGCTGGCACGGCGCTTTTTAGCGCATGCGCCGGTCCTGGCGGCCGATGCCGGAGCGCGTGCGCTGGCGCAGGCGGGACTTGCGCCCCAGGCGATCGGTGCCGTGGTCGTCAGTACCTGCACAGGCTACCTATGCCCGGGACTGTCCGGCTACGTGATCGAGCGCCTTGGACTTGCAGCCGATGTGCAGGCCTTTGACCTTGTCGGTCAGGGTTGTGCCGCCGCGCTTCCCAACCTGCAACTGTGCCGCTCCCTGCTGCGGGCCGGTGGTATCGATCACGTGCTTTCGATCTGCGTGGAAGTGAGCAGTGCGGCGATGTACCTGGACAACGACCCGGGCGTGCTCATCAGCGCGTGCTTGTTTGGCGATGGTGCTGGCGCTGCGGTGCTTTCCCGCAATTGCGCCGGCGCCGCGCGGTCGCTCGAATGGATGGATACGGCTTCCCTGATGGATGCGCAGCGCCGGCGCGAACTGCAATTTGAATTGCGCGGCGGTTTGCTGCGCAATATTCTCACCCGGGCCGTGCCTACCCTCGCGGCGGGCTACGCCCAGCGGGTACTTTCCACCGTATTGACGCGGGCCGGTTTGCAGCCCTCGGATATTGACGTCTGGATCGTCCATCCCGGTGGGCGCGATGTTCTGCTCGCCCTGGAACAGCGCCTGGGAATTTCCGCGCATGCGCTGCGCTACAGCTCGGCGGTGCTGCGCGATTATGGCAATCTGTCCAGTGCCTCGGTGTATTTTGTGCTGGAAGCGGCCTTGGCCGACGCGGCGCCGCCGGGTTGGTGGTGGCTTTCCTCCTTTGGCGCCGGGTTCAGTTGCCATGGCGCCTTGCTGCGAGTGAGCGCGTGAGGGCAGATATCGACCACGCCTTTGGGGCAGTGGTGGAGGCGTGACGGTGAGACTCGCGCAGCGCATCGTTGGCGCCGAAGTTCTCGACGCACTGGACCGGGACGATCCGATCGCCCAGCGCGCCCGGCGGGACCTGCAGCGGGTTCATCGCGCAATGGCCACGCGTTCCGTCCTGGCACCGGCCGTGCGCGCGCTGCGCCCGGCGCCGCACGGTGGTGGGCGAGCCTTGCAGATCCTGGAGTTGGGGGCGGGTGATGGCAGCTTGTTGCTCGGTGTCGCGCGCGCACTCGGACCGCGCATTGCACCGGTGGCGCTGACGCTGCTGGATCGGCACGACTTGCTCTCGCAATCTACGGTGCAGGCCTTTGCGACGGTCGGTTGGCAGGCACGCGCCCAGGTCTGCGATGTTTTTGATTGGGTGCGCGGCGAGGAGAAGCGCAGCTTCCGCGGTACGGAGCCGAACCCGACTTGGGACCTGGTGTGCGCCAATCTTTTCCTGCATCACTTTGACGCGGAACCACTTGCCCGAATTTTGCGGGCCGTGCGCAATTGTGCGCACAGCGTTTTTGCGGTGGAACCGCGGCGTTCCTGGCTGGCGTTGGCGGGCAGCCACCTCATAGGAGCCATCGGCGCAAGTGCGGTCACGCGTGGCGACGCCATCCTGAGCGTGCGCGCGGGCTTTCGCGCCAGCGAAATTACGCAGCTTTGGTCGGCGCCGCCGGGCGCGTGGGAGCTGCGCGAATGTCCCGCGGGATTGTTCAGCCACTGCTTTCAAGCGCGCCGGGTGGCGCGGGTGCGCGGCGTCGATGAGCCGCGCCGCTGACGCGATCATCGTCGGCGCTGGGCCCGCCGGAGCTGCGGCGGCTATCGTTCTGGCCCGCGCCGGCTGGAGCGTGGCGCTGATCGAACGGCAGCGTTTTCCGCGCCGAAAGGTATGCGGGGAATGCATCGCCGCGAGCAACCTGCCGTTGCTCCAGGAACTGGGCATCGGCGCGCAAGTGCGGTCCGAGGCCGGAGCGGAACTGCGTCGCGTACTGCTGTTGCACGGCGCCTACGAGGTGACGGCCGACCTTCCTTCGTCGCCCTGGGAGGGCTATCGCTGGGGCCGCGCGCTGGGGCGGGAAACATTGGATGCCGCGCTGCTGCAGCAGGCGGCCGCCTGCGGGGCACAGGTGCTGCAGCCTTGGAACCTGGCGCAGACCGAGGGTGGTCCCGGCGCATGGCGCTGTCGGCTGCGGGCCCTCGAGTCGAACGTGGAACTGCAACTGCGCGCTCCGGTCCTCATCAACGCCAGCGGGTCCTGGCAGGCCGGCGTGCTGGACGATGGGAGTGCCAATTCGCGTAGGCGCCATGGCGCCGATTTGCTGGCCTTCAAGGCCAATTTCGAGGACGCGCGGATTGCCGCAGGTGCGCTGCCGGTGCTGCTGCTCGACGGGGGCTATGGCGGCATGGTCGTCGCCGGCCGCGGCGTGGCGACCGTGGCTTGTTGCGTTCGCCGTGATCGCCTGGAAGGTTTGCGCCGCGCCGCCCCCGCAATGCGCGTGGGCGACGCCGTCGAGGCCTGGCTCAAGCGCGAATGTGCGGGCGTGGAACGGGCCCTGCACGGCGCGACCCGCATCGGGCCCTGGATCGGCGCGGGGCCCATCGATCCGGGCGTGCGCCTGCGATCGTGCGACGAACCGTATCGGGTGGGCAACGCAGCCGGCGAAGTGCACCCGATCTTGGGGGAGGGAATCAGCATGGCGCTGCAATCGGCAATGCTGCTGTGCGCGAGCCTCGTTGAGCAGGGGCTCTCAGGGTCGATCGGTAACGCCGCCTGGCACCGGGATACCGCGCGGCGGTATAGCCGGCGCTGGCGCCGGGAGTTTGCTGGACGCATGCGGCTGGGTACCTTGTTTGCCCATGCCGCGATGCGGCCGGCATCGGCAACCATGCTCATGCGCGCGGTCCATTCCTGGCCGCAGCTATTGACGTTCGGCGCACGGCTAGGAGGAAAGGTCCGCAATGCTGCGGCGCTGCGCTAGGCTTGAGGCAGGCAATGTTGGAAAGACTTGGGGAGGCCGGAATGGGATTGCTGGTGTTGGGATTGGTTTTGATGCTCGGCGTGCATTCGGTGGGTATCGTCGCGCCGCAATGGCGCGAGGCGCAGCGCCAACGCTTGGGGATGGGTCGTTGGAAAATCCTGTACAGCCTGGCCTCCTTGATTGGGCTGGGTCTGGTGATCTGGGGTTTTTCCAACGCAAGGGCCGAACCCGTAGTCCTGTGGACAGTGCCCCACGGCATGAATCACCTGGCCGTTGCGGTGATGCTGCCGGTGTTCATTTTGCTGGCGGCCAGTCGGCCGGGAACGCGGATCAAGGCGTGGACCGGCCATCCCATGCTTTTGGCGACGGCGCTATGGGCAACAGTGCACCTGCTGGCAAACGCCACGCTGGCGGACCAAGTGCTTTTCGGTTCCTTCCTGGCATGGTCTGGCACGCTGTTCCTTCTCTCGCGGCAGCGCGACCAATCCGCCGGCACGACCTACCCGGCCGCCGGATGGAAGGCCGATATCATCGCCGTGGTCATAGGCGCCGTGGTCTGGATCGTTTTTCTACTGCGCGCCCATGAATGGCTGATCGGCGTTCGGCCCCTGGGGTGATAATCGGCGTCAACGCCGGCCTTCGCCGGACGCCAGAATCCTTTCCAGGAGGCGATCGATGGCTCATCCATTGGCCGGCCACAAGGCACCTCTCGCCAGCCTGACCGATATCCCCGCGCTCGTAGCGGCGTACCGGGATCCGCCGGACCTGCGCGACCCAACGCAACGTGTTGCCTTCGGCACCAGTGGTCACCGCGGTAGCGCGCTGAGCGGCAGTTTCAACGAGGACCATATCCTCGCGATTACGCAGGCCGTCGTGGAGTACCGGGTGCGCGAGGGCATTTCCGGGCCGCTGTTCCTCGGCAAGGACACCCATGCGCTCTCCGCGCCGGCGCAACAAAGTGCCTTGCAGGTTCTGGCCGCAAACGGCGTATTCACTTGTGTACAAAGGGACGATGGCTATACCCCGACCCCGGTGATATCGCGCGCAATCCTGGAGCACAATTCGCGGCCCGGCACGGCGCGCGCCGACGGTATCGTAATCACGCCGTCGCACAATCCGCCGCCCGACGGCGGCATCAAGTACAACCCACCCAACGGCGGGCCGGCGGGGACCGACGCCACCGGTTGGATCGAACAGCGCGCCAACGCGTTATTGGAACAGGGTAACCAGGGCGTGCAGCGGATGCCGCTGGCTCAGGCGATGGCGGCGCCGTCCATTCAATGGGTCGACTTCATGGGTCCCTACATCGAGGACCTGGTCAGTGTCATCGACATGCAGGCGATTGCCGCTGCGCGCCTGCGCATCGGTGTCGACCCCATGGGTGGTGCGGCGGTTGCCTATTGGCAGCCCATCGCCGAGCGCTACGGGTTGGACCTGACGGTCGTCAATTCCAATGTGGATCCCGCCTTCGGGTTCATGACGCTCGATCATGACGGCAAAATCCGCATGGACTGTTCCAGCCCGTACGCGATGGCCGGCCTGGTTGCTCTCAAGGACCGATTTGATATCGCCTGGGGCAACGATGCCGACGTGGACCGCCACGGCATTGTGACCCCGTCCGTCGGATTGATGAATCCCAATCACTATCTGGCGGTGGCGATCCAATACTTGCTGACGCACCGTAAGCGCTGGCCCGCAAGCGTTGCCGTCGGCAAGACGCTGGTTTCCAGCGGCCTTATCGACCGGGTCGTGCATGGCCTGGGCCGCA
>Ga0209698_10000583_pt1 | contig 41872 bp, 42 predicted proteins | sample LitLauG_LLR_2012_FD_187203 | JGI IMG/M metagenome (GOLD analysis project Ga0209698, IMG submission 187203) | Freshwater sediment microbial communities from Pennsylvania, USA - Little Laurel Run_MetaG_LLR_2012 (SPAdes) (version 2) | ecosystem: Environmental > Aquatic > Freshwater > Creek >... | reverse complement strand
GCGGGCGCATCTGTCGCCTCCCGGGACGGTGCAGGCACGGGCCGCACCGCGGTTGGCATGCGCTCGGACATGGCGGGCGTTGGGGCAGCCGCGGGCTCCCACGCGGAATTTTCCCACGGCATTCCGCTGCGTTTGCGCTGCAGGTTCATGAGCCCGCTGATGCCCAGGCCCAGCAATGCGAGTATTGCCACGATCCAGCCGGCGCCGAGGTGCGCGGGGGTCTCGGCCGATTCCGCAGCCGCGCGCTGGCGGTCGGCTGCCATCTCGCCGCGCAGCAGGGCCACTTCCCGCGTGAGATCCGCAATACGCTTGTCCATCTCGGCGATGCGCCCGGCTGCTGCGTCGGGCGCTTCGGCCGGTGCAGCCAGAATCAGGCGGTCGCTGGCCGGCGCCGCGGACCGCCGGGCCGGTGCGGATTTGCCGCTGGTCGCAACTGCCGCAACGGGCACCGTAGCAGGAGACTGGGCCGGTGCGGTCGACGGATGCTCCGGAATGACCGGCTTCAGGTGCGCCTTGCGCGGAGCCTGGGATGACTCGGCCATTCGCTTGGTGTCCAGGGTCCCCGGCGGGGCGCTGGCCGCGGCCGGCGCAGGGGTTGGCGCGGTGGCATCCAACTGTGGTGCGAGGGGCAATTCCGCACCGGCGACCGGGCCGGCTGGCGCGGATTTGCCGTCCAGGATCACCGCGTATTCCCGCCTGGCGGTAAGGCCGCAACCGGCTTCGAGCACCACACGCAGGCTAGGCACCGTCACCGGGTTGCGGGTGAGCAGATCGATCTGTGTACCGGCAGTGGTCCGAACCACTGCCACTTGCGCCTGACTGAGCACGGGCGGGCCCTCGCCGCTCCAGGATCCGGCCAGTCGCACGCAACCGGCGTCCAGCGATGCTGCGCCAGCGCCGGTGACCGGTACCTGGAGGGACATGGCCTCACCTACCCGACCCGTGATGGTTGCGGCGCCCAGCACCAGCGGAGCGGGGCTGCCCGGTGTTCCGGTTCCATCCGCGGGCACATCGACCCCGGCCCCCAGCGAGCTGGAGGCTTCGGCCGCGGGTGTTGCGGCCGCCATCGGATGGGCCGCGCGCGCCACGCCAGCGGCTGGCGCGTCGGCGCCCGGCAAGGTCATGGCCAGTTGCGGCAGGGCGTCGGGTGGATCCAGCAGCAGCACGAATTCTCGCCGTGCATGTTGTGCGCAGCCTGCCTCCACCGATACCCGCAGAACAGGTTCGTTGATGGGATAGTTGCTGTCGATATGCAGGATGCGATCGTCGCCCCGGCGCTCAATGCTGATGCGTGCCATGGCCATGGTCATGGTGGGAATGGCATCCGAGCCCGAAACGCCTGTGAGGCGCACGCATTGCGCCGTGAGCTCGGTGTCGGGATCGATGCGCACCGGTATGCGCAATCGCAATGGCTGACCGATGACGCTGGCACCCAGCGGCTCCCCGAAACCAAACCCCGATGCCGCCGGCGCAATGGCGGCCAGCACGGCAGCGCACACGGCGGCCATGCCATGGGCAACAAGAGGCGAGGGTGACACTTTCTTCACGGCGACGGATTCCAGCACATTGCCCCGGGCGCGCGGCCTTGCGGGGCGGATTCGTACCGCGACGGTAAGCGAATCGCAGGGATCCGTAAATACGGTATTTACCCTAACTTTGAAAATGACGCCTCGAAAGTGCCCCGGGGGGACGCGCGTACGCCATTTACGCCACAGACGACCCAGGGGCACCGGCGCGCAACGGATGCCGCGCCCAGGACGGCCGTCTACGCCGCGGCGGGTGCCCGTGTGGCGGTCACGCTCGACGTTGCGGCGCCGGACTCGGCCTCGAGCCAGCGCTGGGCATCCAGGGCCGCCATGCAGCCCGTCCCCGCGGAGGTGATGGCCTGGCGGTACACGTGGTCCTGGACGTCGCCGGCCGCAAATACGCCCGGCACGCTGGACATCGTCGCCATTCCCGCATTGCCGCTGCGCGTGACGATGTAGCCGTCTTTCATTTCCAGCTGGCCCGCGAAGATTTCGGTGTTGGGGCGGTGACCGATGGCGACGAAGCAGCCCTGGACCGCGATGCGGCTGCTGGTTTCGTTGCGCGCGTCCTTTATCAGCACGCCGGTAACGCCGCTATCGTCGCCGAGAACTTCCTCGAGCCGGTGCCACAGGTGCAGGCGGACCTTGCCCGATTTGGCGTGTTCCATCAGGCGGTCGACCAATATGGGTTCGGCGCGAAAGCGGTCGCGGCGGTGAATGACGTGGACCGTACGTGCAATCTTGCACAGGTAAAGCGCCTCTTCCACGGCGGTATTGCCGCCGCCAACGACGCAGACGTCCTGGTCGCGAAAGAAGAATCCGTCGCAGGTGGCGCAGCCCGAAACTCCCCGGCCCATGAAGGCCTGCTCCGAGGGCAGGCCCAGGTACTGGGCCGAGGCGCCGGTTGCGATGATCAGCGCGTCGCTCGTGTAGCTGCCCGAGTCGCCGGTCAGCTGGAAAGGGCGCACGTGCAGGTTCACGCTCTGGATGTGGTCGAAGACCATCTCCGTGTCGAAACGCTGCGCATGCTCGAGGAAGCGCTGCATGAGGTCCGGACCCTGCACGCCGTGGACGTCAGCCGGCCAGTTATCGACCTCGGTCGTGGTCATGAGCTGCCCGCCCTGCGACATGCCGGTAATGAGGACCGGCGAAAGGTTGGCGCGCGCGGCGTAAACCGCGGCGGTGTAGCCTGCCGGTCCCGATCCGAGTATGAGCACCCGGCAGTGCCTGGCCGTCGTCATGATTCATCCCTTCCGTGCCCGCGAAGCGCAGGCGAGTTGGACACGCGGGGCTGCCCGGGGTTTCCCGCCCGCGAAATTAATCGTGCGTCCCGCAAGGCGGCGCATCGGCTGCAGCGGGCGATTATAGGAGGGGCGCCGGGCCGGGAAGCGTGACCGCGGCTTCCCCCAAAGGTCCGATGCGGTTTCGGCGCCGGCCAATCCTATAATCGCGGCATGGCTGTCGGACCGGGTTCACGGGGCTTGGACGATGTACGCGCGCAACGGCGCGAGGCGCCCGCTCGCGCGGGCCGCGCCCGATCCGGCGGCATCGCTGGCGGGCAGGGCGCCCGATTGCTGGCCGAAGCGCGCTGGATGACCCTGGCGCTCCTGACGGCCGGCCTTGCCGCGGTATTGTTGTCCTATAACCGCGCGGATCCGGGTTTCACCAATTCAACCAGCGTCAGCCACATTCACAATTGGGCCGGCGCTGCCGGTGCGTTCGCGGCTGACCTGCTGTACTTTCTTTTTGGTTTTTCCGCGCTGCTGCTGGTGATTTATGCCGCTGCGGGCGTGTTGCGGGCATTCCGGCGCCTGCATCGCGTCGCCGACCTTCCGGAGCCCCTGTCTGCCTGGGTCCGCGGCCCTGGCGCCCTGCTTCTCGTGGTTGCGGCCGCGACGCTGGAATCGCTGCGGCTCGGATCCCTGGGCGCCGGGCTCACGGGAGGCGCCGGCGGCCTGCTGGGGAAGACCTTGTCGCCCTGGGTGCTGAACGCGCTGGGGGCAACCGGTGCTACGGTCGCGCTGCTGGTAGCGTGCGCGGTAGGCGCCAGCCTGAGCTTTGGATTCTCCTGGCTGGCCGTGGCCGAGCGCCTGGGGCGGGGCCTGGAAAGCGCCGTTGGCTGGGTGCGCGCGTCGCGCGAGGCCAAGGTGGATCGGAGCATCGGGGTGGCAGCCTCGGAAGAGCGTGCCGCGGTGCTCGCGGCGCAGCGCGACAAGCTCGAAGATCATGAGATCGTCCACATCGAGCGACCCGCCGCGCGCGTTGCCGCCTCCGAGCGCAAGCAAAACGAGCGGCAGGTGCCGCTCTTTGCCGATACGGTGCACAGCGGATTGCCCGCGCTGGAACTGCTCGATGAGCCCGACTCCGGCCCGGAGGCCGTTTCGACCGACACCCTCGATTTCACCTCGCGGCTGATCGAGAAAAAGCTCAAGGACTTCGGTGTTGAAGTCGCCGTGGTGGCAGCGTACCCGGGACCCGTCATCACGCGCTACGAGATCGAACCCGCCACCGGGGTCAAGGGTGTGCAGGTGGTCAACCTCGCCAAGGACCTGGCGCGGGCGCTCTCCCTGGTCTCCATCCGGGTGGTCGAGACCATACCCGGCAAGAACCTCATGGGATTGGAGTTGCCCAATGCGCGGCGCCAGGTGGTGCGGCTGTCGGAGATCCTGGGCTCTGCCGTCTATAACGAGAGCCATTCACCGGTGACCCTGGGCCTGGGCAAGGACATCGCCGGCAAGCCGGTGGTGGTCGACCTGGCGCGCATGCCCCACCTGCTGGTGGCCGGCACCACCGGATCCGGCAAGTCGGTGGGTATCAACGCGATGATCCTGTCGATCCTGTACAAGGCGACACCAGCGCAGGTGCGGCTCCTCATGATCGACCCCAAGATGCTCGAACTTTCCACCTACGAGGGCATCCCGCACCTGCTGGCGCCCGTGGTCACCGACATGCGCGAGGCAGGCCACGCGCTCAACTGGTGCGTGGGTGAAATGGATCGGCGCTACCGCCTGCTCAGCAAAATGGGCGTGCGCAGCCTGGGCGGCTACAACCAGAAGATCCTCGAGGCGCAGGAAAAGGGCGAACCGCTCCTCAACCCCTTTGCGCCCGATCCGGCCGGGGCCGAAGCCCTGGAGACCTTGCCGATGATCGTCGTGGTCATCGACGAGCTTGCCGACATGATGATGGTCACCGGCAAGAAGGTCGAGGAACTGATCGCCCGCATCGCGCAGAAGGCGCGCGCTGCGGGAATGCACCTCATCCTGGCCACGCAGCGGCCTTCGGTGGATGTGATCACCGGCCTCATCAAGGCGAACATCCCGACGCGCATCGGTTTCCAGGTTTCCAGCCGCGTCGATTCGCGCACCATCCTCGACCAGATGGGCGCGGAGTCGCTGCTGGGGCAGGGCGACATGCTGTACCTGCCGGCCGGAACGGGCGTACCGACGCGCGTGCATGGCGCCTTCGTTTCCGACGCCGAGGTGCACCGCGTGGTCCAGGCGCTGCGCCAGCAGGGCGAACCGCAGTACCTCGAAGGCGTGCTCGATGCTCCCGAGGCAACCGTGGAGGGCAACAGCGGCACGGCGGGCGAGAGCGGCGGCGAGGCCGATCCGCTCTACGATCAGGCCGTGGAGATCGTCCTCAAGCAGCGGCGCGCATCGATATCGCTGGTGCAGCGGCACCTGCGCATCGGCTATAACCGGGCGGCGCGGCTGCTCGAGGACATGGAGCGCGCGGGCATGGTCTCGAGCCTGCAGGCCAACGGTAACCGGGAGATCCTGGTGCCGGCGCGGGAGGCGGCCGAGTGAGCGCGGGTGCTGCGTTTCGGCGGCGCGCAGGCGCCGGCGCGCTGGTCCTCGCGGGCCTTATGGCCTGCGGCGCGGCGCGTGCTTCCGCCGTGGATCAGCTGCATGCCTTCCTGGCCCAGACCAGCAGCGCGCGTGGCGACTTCACCCAGCAAAGTCCGGGGCCGCGCTCGCAGACGGCGTCGGGCGCCAGTACGGCCGGCAAGCCGCTGGTATCCCGCGGTGATTTCGAATTCCAGCGGCCGGGACGTTTCCGCTGGACCTACCGCACGCCCTACGAACAACTCATCGTCAGCGATGGCAAGAATCTCTACCTGTACGACAAGGACCTGAACCAGGTAACCCGGAAAAAGCTCGCCGGGGCCTTGCCCGCATCGCCGGCCTCCATCCTGTTTGGCTCGAACGATTTCGAACGGGACTTCTCGGTCGCCAACGATGGCATCCAGGATGGCGTCGAGTGGATACGCGCCACGCCCAACAGCAAGGATTCGCTGTTCGAGCGCATCCGCATCGGCTTCCGCAACGGCATGCCGGCGGCGATGCAGCTGCGCGACAGTTTCGGCCAATCCACCGAACTGGCCTTCGATCACGTGCAGCGCAATCCCGTGCTCGGGCCGGAGCGGTTCTCCTACACGCCACCGGCCGGCGTGGACGTGCTCGAGGAGCGATGAGCGACCTGTTCGTCGGCACGGCCGCAGACCCCGATGCGCAACCGGCGGGCGATGCCCCCGCGCCAGGCAAAATTGCCGGCAGGGGCTCAGAACCCGCCGCGCCAAAACCCCTGAAGCACGTCCCGTTGGCCGAGGCGATGCGTCCACGGCAGCTCGATGAGGTCATCGGTCAGCAGCACCTGCTGGGGCCCGGCAAGCCGCTGCGCCAGGCGTTCGAATCCGGCCGCCCGCATTCGATGATCCTGTGGGGGCCGCCGGGCGTGGGCAAGACCACGCTGGCCCGCCTCATGGCGGGCGCCTTCGAGATGGAGTTCATCGCCATTTCTGCCGTGCTGGGCGGGGTCAAGGACATCCGCGAGGCGGTGGAACAGGCGCGCGAAACCCGGGAACGGACAGGGCAGGCCACCGTGGTGTTCGTCGACGAAGTGCACCGCTTCAACAAGGCCCAGCAGGACGCCTTCCTGCCGCATGTGGAGTCGGGCCTGTTCATCTTCGTCGGGGCGACCACGGAGAATCCCTCGTTCGAGGTGGTGGGCGCCTTGCTGTCGCGCGCGGCGGTCTATGTGCTGCAGCCGCTGACGGATGCCGATCTGTCGTCCCTGCTGGAGTCGGCGCGCGCGCGCCACCTGCCCGGGCTGCTGATCGACGCCGATGCGCGGCGCATGCTCATCGAGGTGGCCGATGGCGACGCGCGCCGCATGCTCAACACGCTGGAGGTCGTCGGCAATGCGGCCGCCGGCGGCCGCGCCGTGGATGCGGCATTGCTGCGCGATGCGCTGCCGGCCGCGCTGCGGCGCTTTGACAACCGCGGCGACAATTTCCTGGACCAGATCTCGGCGCTGCACAAGGCGGTACGCGGTTCCGATCCCGATGCGGCCCTGTACTGGCTGATGCGCATGCTCGACGGCGGCACCGATCCGCTGTACGTGGCGCGCCGCACGATCCGCATGGCCAGCGAGGACGTCGGGCTTGCCGATCCGCGGGCCCTGCAGATCGCGCTGGAGGCGGCGCAGGCCTACGAGCGATTGGGTTCCCCGGAGGGTGAACTCGCACTTGCCGGCGCCATTGTCTACATGGCAGTGGCCCCCAAGAGCAATGCGGTGTACGCCGCCTTCAACGCCGCCAGGGCCTTCGTTGCCGCTGACCGCACGCGACCCGTGCCCATGCACCTGCGCAATGCGCCCACCCGGCTCATGAAGGACCTGGGTCACGGCAAGGGCTACCGCTACGCCCATGACGAGGAAGGCGCGTTTGCGGCGGGTGAGACCTACCTCCCCGAGGGCATGGCGCCGCCCGGCTGGTACAAGCCCACCGATCGCGGCCTGGAACAGCGCATTGCCGGGCATCTGGCCCGGCTGCGCGAACGCGATGCCCAGGCCGGCGCAGCCCCGGTGGAACCGGACGCGCCATAATCCGCACCTGCATCGCGCGGCCGTCCCCGGGCCGCCTGCTCCAGAAGAAAGACTGCAATGCTTGATATCCAGATGCTGCGCAAGAATGCCGAGGATGTGGCCGCGCGTTTGCGCACCCGTCCCTTCGAATTCGACGTGGCGGCCTTCTCCGCGGTGGAGCAGGAACGCAAGGGCGTGCAGTCGGCTACCGAGGAGCTGCAGGCCCGGCGCAATTCGCTCTCCAAGCAGGTGGGCGTGCTCAAGTCGCGCGGCGAGGACGCCAGCGCCGTGATGGCCGAAGTGGCGCAACTGCCCGAGCGCCTCCGGGAGCTTGAAATCCGGCTCGCGGATGTGCTGCAGCGCCAGCAGGACATGCTGCTGGGCGTTCCCAATGTGCCGCACGCATCGGTGCCGGTTGGCCGCTCCAGCGAAGACAACGTAGAGGTCCGCCGCTGGGGCGCGCCGCGCAGCTTCGAATTCCCCGTCAAGGACCACGTCGACGTCGGCGCACCGCTGGGCCTGGATTTCGAATCGGCGGCCCGGCTGTCGGGCGCGCGCTTTGCGGTTCTCAAGGGGCCCGCGGCGCGGCTGCACCGCGCCCTGAGCCAGTTCATGCTCGATACCCAGACCCAGGTCAACGGCTACACGGAGTGCTATACGCCGTACCTCGTCAACGCGCAGACCCTCACCGGAACGGGCCAGTTGCCCAAGTTCGAGCAGGACCTCTTTCGCGTGCAGCGCGGCGGTGACGAGGGCGGCGAGCCGCTCTACCTGATACCGACTTCCGAGGTGACCCTGACCAATCTCGTGCGCGAGCAGATCCTGCGCGAAGGCGAATTGCCCATCAAGCTCACCGCGCATTCGCCATGCTTCCGCTCCGAGGCCGGCAGCTACGGCAAGGACACGCGCGGCATGATCCGCCAGCACCAGTTCGACAAGGTGGAGATGGTGCAGATAGCCCACCCGGAACATTCCTACGACGCCCACGAAGCCATGGTGGGGCACGCAGAGGGCATATTGCAGCGGCTCGGCTTGCCGTACCGCGTGATGCTGCTGTGCACGGGGGACATGGGTGCCGGCAGCGCCAAGACCTACGACCTGGAGGTGTGGTTGCCCGCGCAGAACGCCTACCGGGAAATCTCGTCGGTGTCGAACTGCGAGGCCTACCAGGCCCGCCGCATGCAGGCGCGCTTTCGCAATGCCCAGGGCAAGACGGAGTTCGTGCACACGCTCAACGGCTCGGGCCTGGCGGTGGGACGCACGCTCGTGGCGATACTGGAGAACGGCCAGCAGGCCGACGGCGCCGTCCTGGTGCCTGAGGCGCTCAGGCCCTATTTGGGCGGCCTGGAACGTTTGTACCCGGCTTGAATCTGCGGGGACAGCGAATCATCGGTTTGATAGAATGGAAGGCTTGACCGTGCAACCGGAGAGGTGGCAGAGTGGTCTAATGTACCGCACTCGAAATGCGGCGTGCTGCAAGGCACCGTGGGTTCGAATCCCACCCTCTCCGCCAGCCGTAGCTGCGCAGCAGCGAAGGCTGCCGCGCCGTAGCCCGCAGGGCGAAGGCGGGCCCGTTAACCACAGCGTCAGTGTCCTGCCTGCGTTACCTGCCTGTGGAATCCTCGGCTTATCCAGCCGACGGTCAATGCCAATGCGTCGATGCCCAGCCAGGCGAACAGGGGAATGCCAATCGCCACCAGGAGCAGCATGCGCTGCACGTGCAGCTCGGCCACGGCCGGGTCGTTCTGCCAGGACACACGGCCCGGCTCCCGGGCTGCCGGCGCGATCGTCGCATCCAGTTTCACTACGCGACCATCCGGCAATGTGGCCAGCGAACCCTCGACCACGGTTCCGACGGGCAGGGTCATTTCAACGAAATACCCCACGCGATGCGTCATGATGTCGTAGGTCAGGAGGCCACCGGCGACGAGCAGCCAGCCGGCGCATACGGCCACACAAAGGCGGCGGATACCCTGGGCGTGCATCGTCCGGCCCTCCCCTCGAAGTGACAGCCAGCACGCTCATGCTGTCACAACTGGTGAGTCCGCTATTGACGGGACGCAAGCAAGCTGCAATTGCGCGCCCTTGACAGGACTGGGTTCGCCAGCGCACGGTCGGATCCGATCGATATCGACAAGATCGACGGTCGCTACAACAATGGAAAGATGTCATGAACAGAATGCGCACGCTTCTGCAGGCGCTCGTACTGGCTGGCACCGTCAAGGCATGAGCGGCGAAGTTCATCGCGTCAGCCGCTCAGGCTGGTTGCGTGCCGCGGTGTTGGGGGCCAACGACGGCATCATCTCGACGGCCAGCCTGATACTGGGCGTTGCCGCGGTCGCGGCGACGGCGGCCGACGGCCGACATGATGCCGTGGTTGCCGGAATAGCCGGGCTGGTTGCCGGCGCAATGTCCATGGCCGCCGGTGAGTTCGTATCGGTGAGTTCCCAGGCGGATACGGAATCGGCGGATCTTGCGCGCGAACGCACTGAACTCTCTGCCACGCCCGATGCCGAAGCGCTCGAGCTCGCACAGATCTATGAAGAGCGCGGACTGGAGCCGGCGCTGGCCCGGCAGGTGGCCACCCAGTTGATGGCGCACGACGCCCTTGGTGCCCATGCGCGCGATGAACTGGGCATATCCGCGGCAATGCGCGCGCGCCCCGTTCAGGCGGCATTGGCTTCGGCCGCCGCCTTCACCGTAGGTGCGGCGGCTCCTTTGGCGATGGCCCTCGCGGCGCCGGCCGGCGTGCTGCTGCAGGTTGTCGGCGGCGGCTCCATCGCCTTTCTGGCGTTTCTGGGTGCTCTGGGCGCGCGCGCCGGCGGCGCCGGCTTGCTGGGTCCGACACTGCGCGTTACTTTCTGGGGTGCCGGGGCAATGGCCATTACCGCCGCCGTCGGCCGGCTGTTTGGCCACGGGCTGTAAATTTCTCCGGCGGACGCATCCCGGCAATGGCAACCGGCCTTACGCAACGACGCGCCCGCGCGCAGTGGCGGCAGCGGCAACGTGTTGCGCCATTTAGTTGGAAATCGTCAGGGGCAGCGCAGGCGTCTTGACCCGTACGGCCATTGGACCGAAGCGTATTGGCGTCGGCTGGCCGGTGAGGGTGGCAGCAATTGCCTTTGCGGCCGTCATGATGGGCATGATGTAGGGAAGGACACGCGCCGCTCCGCCGGCAACGTCCGGGCGTGCGGCCGAAGTGTAGGCAGCGCAGTCCCCCAACGCGTAGATATCCGGGTCGCTGGTGCGTCCCATTTCGTCGACCACGATGCCGCGCGCAACGGTCAGGCCGGCCTGCTCTGCTAGGTTCGTGCGGGGCCGTAGTCCCACCGCCGAGAGGATGAGGTCGGCTTCCAGCGTCTTTCCGGAACGCAGTGCAACGTGGTAGATGCCGTCGGGGGTGCGCTCGATACCGTTGGCGACGTCGCCCAGGTGACACTCGACGCCCAGGCCGGCCAGTGCCGCCCTGAGCGCTTCGCCGTTATCTTCCGTGACCAGATTGCCGATCAGCCACGGCGCCGGATCAACCACGCTCACCCGATAGCCGCCGATGGCCAGATCGTTGGCAAATTCGCTGCCGATGAGGCCGCCGCCGATGATAGCCACCCGCGCACCCGGCCCGGCGGCGGCCAGGGCATTGCGAAAGCCGTGGTAGTCGTCGATGTCATTGACCGAATGCGCGTGTTCCAGACCCGGGGTGGGCAGCAAAATGGCGTCGGCCCCCAGGGCCAGAACCAGCTGTGCGTAGGACAGGGGATCCGCAGAAGCCGAAGCGGCATCCATGAGCAGTCGTCGTGCCGCGCGGTCGATCACTGCCACGCGGGTATTGGGCAGGACGCTGGCGCCCAGCATCTGCGCCTGCTGTGCCGCGGTTTTCTGGATGAGATGACCGGCGGCCTTGTTTTGCGCCAGGGCATTGGAAAGCATGGGTTTGGCATAGAAGTGTCCCTGATCGGCGCAGACCAGCGTGATGGGCCGTTGCTTGTCGCGCTGCCGCAACTCGCGCGCCACCGTCCAGCCGGCAACCCCGCAGCCGACGATGACCAATGGACCGCCGCCGGCGGGCGCGCCCGCCGGCCCCGGCGCGAGCGCGGCACGGGTATTCATGCGGATCGACGCCGGCTGCGCACTTGCGCCAGCACGGGATTCAGATGCTCACCGCTTCGAAATCGGCCTTGGCGACGCCACACTCGGGGCAGGACCAGGTGGCCGGAACGTCCTGCCAAAGGGTTCCCGGCGGCAGCCCGTCTTCGGGCCGGCCAAGGGCTTCGTCGTAGATAAATCCGCACACGATGCAGACGTAGGTTTTCATGGGTTTTCCGGAAAACGGTGGATTTTACCGGCGCAGAGCCGGTTATCGCGCGGCGCATCCGCGGGCAGCGGCGGCAGGGCAGGAATTGCGGTTGTGATCGAAACGCTGGATAATACGTGGGAAATTAATCGAACTGCCAAATAACGTGGCAACTCGCCTGCGCAGCAAACGGCGCACGGCTTGCGCAGCAGACACCAAACGGAATTTTCCGCGGCAACATGGCTACCCTCATCAGCGCTGCCAATGCCATTTCGCTGCGCCAGCTTTCGTACCTGGTTGCCCTGTCCGAGACGCTCAATTTTACGCGGGCTGCGCAGCGTTGCTTTGTCACCCAATCGACGCTTTCGTCGGGCATTCGCGAACTCGAGCGGGCGCTCGATGCCGTGCTGTTCGAGCGCGACCGCCAGAGCGTGGCCCTGACCCCGCTCGGTCACGACCTGGTCGTGCGCGCGCATGCCATCCTGGGCCAGACCCTCGATTTCGTCAACGCGGCCCAGACCGCCAGTGGACCGCTGGAGGGCACGGTCACGCTGGGCGCGATCCCCACCATTGCGCCATTCCTGCTGCCGCGCCTGCTGCGCCAGATCCGCCACGAACTTCCCGCGCTGACCACCCTGTTGCGCGAGGAGCAGACGCCCGTTCTGCTGCGTGCCGTCGCTGACGGCGAAATGGATTTCGCCATCCTCGCGCTGCCCATGGACGTGGGCCGGCTCCAGGTCTATCCGCTGTTCACCGAGGAACTGTGGCTCATCGCCGCCGAGCACGACCCCATGGCGCGCCTGATCCATCCCCGCGCCGCGCAAATCGATATCGAGCGGCTCATGCTGCTCAGCGAAGGCCACTGCCTGCGCGAACACAGCCTTGAAGCCTGCCAGGGCGGGCGCCGGGGCCGCCAGCGGGCGCCGTCGGCCATCGAGGCGAGCAGCCTGCCGACCCTCGTGCAGATGGTGGAAGCCGGCCTGGGCGTGGCACTGCTGCCGGAAATGGCCATCAAGGCGGGTTTCCTGGTGGGCAGCAAGGTCATCGCGCGGCCGCTGGCGGCGCCGGCTCCGCGCCGCGAGATCGCCCTGGTAGCCCGGCCCTCAACACCCCGGGCGCCGCTGCTGCTGCGACTGCAGGTGCTGGCCGCGGCGGGGCGCATCGCCGGCGGAGCACGGCGCAGCCGCGTCAAGCCCGCGGCCGGATCGGGGCGCGCGCCGCGCACCTAGCTGCGCGGCAATTTTCTCGCGCCGGTTCAGCGCGAGGGGATGCCCAGCAGGTCGATGTCGAATTCCAGCGTGGCGTTGGGCGGAATGACCCTGCCGGCACCGCTTGCGCCATAGGCGATTTGCGGCGGACAGACCAGGTGGGCACTGCCGCCGACACGCATCATCTGTACGCCTTCGGTCCAGCAGGGAATGACGCGATTGAGCGCGAACTGCGCCGGCTCCCCACGCTTGTAGGAACTGTCGAATTCCACGCCGCTGGGCAGGGTGCCGCGGTAATGCACCCGCACCGTGTCGCTTGCCGTCGGCATGGCGCCGGTTCCTTCATGCACGGACTGGAAACGCAGGCCGCTTGCGGTGGTGACGACTCCGTCCTTTGCCGGGGCAGGGGCCGGTGCGGCCGGCGGCGGTGTCTGGGCATAGGCAACAGCAGTGCACAGCGCGAGCAGGGGGGCGAGCAGGGTCTTCACGTTGACGCTCCTGTAATTCGTTTCGGGCAAGCCCGCCATGATCTCCGATAGGAACCTGCATTGCAAGGCGGGCGCAGTTGCGGGTGGGTGCCCCAGCTAACAGACGCACTGGCGTGCGCGGCCTAGATTGGCCGTGGAGACATCGGTTTCCACGGTATCCGCCACAGTGTGCGCGGGCGCCGCGCAACATTCACCAGGAGCACGAAATGACCATCAACAAGGATCAGGTTGCCGGACGAGCGAAGGAAATTGTCGGCAATGCGAAGGAGGCCGTGGGCAAGGCCGTCGGCAATGACACGCTTGAGCTCAAGGGCAAGGTTGAAAAGTACGATGGCCTGATCCAGGCTACTGTGGGCGACATCAAGAAAGACCTCAAGGATGCGGTAAAACCGGCCTGACGAACAGCCCGTGCGGCAAGTCATGCAAGCAACCGCACGGGCCCGGTCCGCACCAGGAAATGCCGGTCCCCGCCTGCCTGCGCGCAGGCTTGCGGCGGCCGGCGCGCGGCTGGCATTGACGTGCGTGGCGGCGCTGGGCGCCTGTTCCACGATGCCCCCCGGCGCAGACTATCCACGAGTCGTTTCGACGGCATTCAATGAACCCGCTGCAACGCGACTCGGTCAGGCCTTCTCTGCAGACGCGCAGCGGCATGCCGATCATTCGGGATTTCGCCTGATACCGGTGGGCCTTGACGGCTTTGCGCTGCGCATGCAATTGATACAAAGCGCCCAGCGTTCGCTTGACCTGCAGTATTTCATATTCCGCGGCGACAATACCGGCAGCCTGCTGGCCGCCGCCATCCTCGACAGCGCCGATCGCGGCGTGCGCGTGCGGCTGCTGATCGACGACGCCGAGACCGTCGCCGGCGATGAGCGCATTCTGGCGCTGGTGGCGCATCCGCGGATTGAGGTGCGCATCTTCAATCCCTTCCGCTACCGCGGCCACATCGACCTTCTGCGGGGCGTCGAGTATGGCCTGGACTTCGCCCGGCTCGATTACCGGATGCACAACAAGCTGCTGCTGGCCGACGGCGCGATGGCGGTGATCGGCGGGCGCAACCTGAGCGATCCCTACTTCCAGGTCAATCCGGAATCGCAGTTTGCCGACGACGACGTCGTAGCCGTCGGTCCGGTGGTCCCGAAGCTGTCCGGTGTATTCGATGAGTTCTGGAACAGCGCGCTCGCAATTCCGTCCGAAGGACTGTCCGGCGGCCGCTCGACGGCCACGGATCTGGAACGCTATCGCCTGCAGGTTGGGGAGAACCGTCGAACCTGGAATGATCAGGGCGCGGACTATCTGCGCAGGGTCGCTACCGGTGTACCGTTATCCGGGCTGCTTGATGGCCACCTGCCCCTCGAATGGGCGCAGTCGACCCTCATCTACGATAGTCCCGACAAACGCCGGGTGAGCGATGGGGCCATGGTCGGCCGCCTCATGCACAGGGCAGTGGCCGGCGCGGCCGCGGCGGTGTCGTCCGAGCTGCTTATGGTGACGCCCTATCTGATACCGGGGCATGAAGGCATGCGGATTTTTTCCGAGCTTCGCGGCCGAGGCGTGCGCGTCCGCATCCTGACAAGTTCGCTCGAATCGAGCACGGTGATCCTGGCGCAGGCCGGCTACATGCGCTATCGGCGTCCACTGGTTGCGGAGGGCGTCGAACTCTACGAGGTGCGATCGCATCTGGGCGACGCGCGCGGCAGCGGTGAAAACGACTCCATGGCGGGCCACGGCAACTACGGGCTGCACGCCAAGATGTTCGTGTTCGACCGCAAGCGGATTTTCATCGGATCGATGAATTTCGACCAGCGGTCGATGCATCTGAACACGGAAATCGGCCTGCTCATCGACAGCGAACTGCTGGCGGGGCAGATTGCGGCGCGCTTCGATGCCATGGTACGTCCGGAAAACGCCTACGCGGTGGCACTGCGCACCGGTGACGGCCAGTCCGCGCCAGAGCTTGTTTGGCGCACGCGCGAATCGAACGCTGACATCGAATATGGCACCGAACCGCAGCGCACCTGGGGCCAGCGCTGGCTGGCGGACGTGCTGTCCTGGCTGCCGATCGATAGCGAATTATGAGGCCGAACTGGCGGTGGACGCGAATTTTCGCCTTCCTCGCCGGCGTGGCGCTGACGACGGTGCCTGGCGCGGTCGCTGACCCCGTGGTTGCCGACGCTACGCGGTCGCGCGTAGAGGTCAGTTTCCTGCTGGGCTATGTCGACGGTTCGTCATGCCGCTTCTATCGCAACGGTTCGTGGTATGCCCCGGCCGCGGCAGTCGCTCACCTGCGCGGGAAATACGCCCGGTTGTCGGCGCGCAATCAGATCGGCTCGGCGGAGGATTTCATCGACAAGGTTGCCACGCGCAGCAGCCTCACGGGCGAGGAGTACGCGGTCCGCTGCGCCGACGGCGCAAATGTCGCTGCGGCAGCCTGGTTGCACGCCGAGCTGGAACGCCTGCGCCGCCAGTGATTGCGGCGCAGGCGCTGCGCGATGCGGCGCAATTGCCGCCGATGGTGTGGCCATGCAGTATCAGTCGTCCTTACGAACCTGTACCGAACTCGTCACCGACATGACGCCTTCGGTGGCGCGCGCGATCGAAACAGCCTTGTCCACATCGCCCTGCGTTCGGGCCGTGCCGCTCAAGATGACCGCGCCGGCGCTGTCGGTGTCCACCGAGATGTGCCGAAGGCTGTTCAAGTGCTCATCGGCCAGTTTGGCCTTGATCTTCGTGGTGATCGCCGAGTCCTTCATGTAGGTCATGGGATGCGAGCGGTCGGCATCGGAGTCGGCGTGTGCCAGGGCCGGTACGAGCAGCACGCACGTGATGATGAGGCTGACGCCAGAGGTGGCTTTCATGGTGATTATTCCTTGGGATGGTCTGAAGCGTCATCATCCAGCCAGCGGGGGCAGGGGTCTGTTCGCTGAGGCACCGAGGTCCAGGGAGACCGGTGCCGCTCAATCGCATCAAAGCGACGCAGCGGTAAACGTATTGCAATCGCGGGTATTGCCGGAATCGAATCCGGCGCGGAACCAATGCGAGCGCTGCGCCGCCGTGCCATGCGTGAACGAATCCGGTACTGCGTAGCCGCGGGCCCGCTTTTGCAGGGTGTCGTCGCCCACCTGGGACGCTGCATTCATCGCTGCGTCGATGTCGCCGGCCTGCAGCCACTGCAATTGCGCCTGTGACCGATTGGCCCAGACGCCGGCGAAGCAGTCGGCCTGCAGCTCCAGGCGCACCGACAGGCCGCTTGCGCCCTCCATCGGAACGCCGCGCCGCCTTTGCACCTCGACCTTTTCCATCACGCCAATCAGGTTCTGGACGTGGTGCCCCACCTCGTGCCCGATGACGTAGGCGCGCGCAAAGTCACCGCGCGCGTGAAAGCGCGTGTCCATTTCCTGGAAGAAATCCAGGTCGAGGTAGACCCGGTGATCGCCGGGGCAGTAAAACGGCCCCATCGATTCGGACGCTGCCCCGCAGGCCGTCGCCACGTGACCGTGGAAAAGGTCGAGCTTGGGCCGCTCGTAGACCTTGTTGTTGGCATGAAAATAGGCGCCCCAGACGTCCTCGGTGCTGCCCAGTACCACCTTGACGAAGCGCACCTGCGGATTGGCGTCACTGGCGGGCACGCCCGGCGCAGGCCGGGAAACCTGCTGCGTTGCCGGACCGCCGACCGAGCTTGCGCCGTCGGACAGCAGCGCGAGGATATCGAGCGGATTCCGGCCCAAGAACAGGCTCACGACGATGACGAGCACGATGCCGCCCAAGCCCAGGTGAAAGCCCCCGAAACCGAAGCGATTGCCGGCGTCGCCTCCCCCGCCACGGCCGTCGTCCTCTACGACATTGTCGCTTTCGCGGCCTTTTTCCCAGTCCATGGCGAGATTTCCTGTCGATAAGGGGTTGCGCGACCAATCGCCGAGCGCACATATTGACCAGCCTACGCGGCGCGGATTTGCGCCGCAAGGCTTGCCAAACGCCGTGCCGACCGGATGGCCGCAGGGGCAATGTCCGGCATTTCCATTATCCATCATGCGTTTAGCGCCGGTTACCACGTGCGTCCGGTGCGTTGCCGGGGATGGGACCGTGGCGCGTCAAGCGCAGAGGAAGGGAGGCTTTTCCTCAACTAATCGGGCCTTAGCGCGCCATGCGCGGCCTTCTAATGCGGAAGGTCGGTCCGTAAGGCGGCCGTCATCCAAACAGGGGAATCATTCCATGCAGATCCGCCAGGCACACCTGCGCTCGCCCGATGGCGGCACCAGCGCGCTCGCCAGCATCCAGTCCATAGCGCCCGACCTCGTCATCGTCTTCGGCGCCATTGGCTGGTTTTCGAACGCCGGCTTTCTTGACGCGCTGGCTACGGCGTTTCCCAAGGCCCACCGCGTGGGCTGCAGCACGGCCGGCGAAATCACCAACGAAGGCGTATTCGACGCCAGCGCGGTGGTTACCGGCATCCGCTTTGAACATTCGAGCATCTGCGAGGCCGTAACCACGCTCAATGGGATGGACGACTCCCAGGGCGCAGGCGAACGCCTCGCGCGCCAGCTCAAGTCCCCCGACCTGCGCGGCGTTCTTCTCCTGGGGCCGGGCGTCAACATCAACGGCAGTGCGCTGCTGCGCGGCATGGCCTCGCATCTGGACCCGTCCTTGCCCATCACCGGCGGACTGGCCGGTGACGGCGGTGCCTTCCGGCAGACATTCAGCTTGAGCACCTCGGCGACCTCCGACCGGCAACTGGTCGCGATCGGCTTTTGCGGCGACCAATTCCGGATGGCCCACGGCTCTTTCGGCGGCTGGCAGCCCTTCGGCCCGGCGAGAAAGGTCACGCGCTGCGCCGGCAATGTGCTCTTCGAACTTGACGGCGAACCGGCACTGGCGGTCTACAGGCGCTACTTGGGCGAGCACGCCAAGGACCTGCCGGCCTCCGGCCTGCTCTTCCCGTTCCTGATGGCCTCGGGTCCCGATGTTGAAAAGGGCCTGATCCGCACCATACTGGGGATCGACGAAGCCTCGGGCAGCCTTACTCTCGCGGGCGAAATCGATGCCGACGGCTATCTCAAGCTGATGCATTCCAGCACCGACCGCCTTGTCGATGGCGCCCATCGCGCGGCCGAGGCGCTGCAGCAAATGCTGGGCAGCAGTTCGCCCGGGGTCGCCCTGCTGGTGAGCTGCGTGGGACGCCGCCTGGTGATGGGCGACCGCTGCGATGAAGAGGTCGAGGCCGTTGCCGAAGTCCTGGGACAAAACGCCACCGTCGCCGGCTATTACTCGTACGGCGAGATCAGCCCGGGAGGCCCCGGCATGGACTGCAAGCTGCATAACCAGACAATGACCATCAGTTATCTCACCGAGGCTTGATGGCACGGCACCGGCTCCTCGCACGTCAGCTCAAGCGCTCCCTGGGGATCGGTTCCCAGGACGAGCTCGATGCGCTGCGCGCGGACCTGGCTGCCATGGCCAGGGCGCCGGGCACGGCGGAGCGCACGGCCTTCGCCCTCGAGCACCTGGGGGAGTTCCTCGAACGGGTAGACGCAGCCTATGAGCAGAGCGACCGCGACCTCAATTTGAGCACGCGCAGCCTCGAGCTCAGTTCCGTCGATCTGGTCGGCGCCAACGACCGCCTGCGCTCCGAACTCGCCACCCGCCTGCTGGCCATCGACTCCCTGCGCCAGACGGCCAACCGGCTGCTCAAGGAAACCGGTCTGGACGAGATCGCGGAGTCCGACGTCAGCCTGGAAAGACTTTCGCAGTTGATGTCCGACCTCGTGCGCGAGCGGGTCGAGAGCCGCGAGAAGATGCGCAGCCTCATTGCCAGCCTGGAACACCAGAAATTCGCACTGGACCAGCACGCCATCGTCAGCATCACCGACGTGCACGGAACGATCACCTATGCCAATGACCGCTTCTGCCAGATCAGCGGCTATTCGCGCGAGGAACTGATGGGGCAGAACCACCGCCTCATCAACTCGGGAACCCACGACCCCGGATTCTTCACCGACCTGTGGCGCACCATCAGCTCGGGCGCCGTATGGCGGGGCCAGATCTGCAACCTGAGCAAGGACGGCTCCAATTACTGGGTGCAGGCCACCATCGTGCCGCTGCTCAACGACGCCGGCCGGCCGCAGGAATACATCGCGATCCGCACGGACATCACGGCGCGCATCAAGGCCGAGGCGGAGCTCGACAGCCAGCTTCACTTCAGCCGCGAACTGGTTGAGTCGATCCCCATTCCGGTTTATTTCAAGGACCGCAGCGGCCGTTACCTGGGATTCAACAAGGCATTCGAGGATCTGTTCGGGATCCGGCGCGAGGATTTCATCGGCCGCACGGCTTACGATCTGCTCGACCTTGAAAGCGCCAAGAAAGGCGAGCGCGGCGACCGTTCCATCCTGCAAATGGGTGGCAAGGATTCCCATGAAATGGAAGTGCAGATCGGCCGCGGCCGCTTCGTCCTGATAAATGGCAAGGCTGCGCTGAGCCGCCCCGACGGCAGCATCAGCGGACTGGTCGGCACGCTCATGGACATAACGGACCGCAGCCGGTGGGAACGCGAGGTCATGCAGGCCAAGCTCGCGGCCGAAGCGGCCAGCCGTGCCAAGAGCGAATTCCTGGCCAACATGAGCCACGAGATCCGCACCCCCATGAACGGCATCATCGGCTTGACCGACCTGGCTCTGGATTCCGATCTGGATGATGAGCTGCGCGAGAACATCGGTACGGTGCATTCATCGGCGGTTGCGCTGCTCAAGATCATCAACGACATCCTCGATTTTTCCAAGATCGAGGCCGGCAAGCTGATCATAGAATCCATCCCATTCCAGCTCGAACGCCTGGTGGGCGATACCATCAAGACGATCGCGCCACGCGCACAGGAAAAGGGAATTGCCCTCGTCAGCGATATCGACCCCGCGTCGCCGTTGCAATTGCGCGGCGATCCGGGGCGGCTGCGCCAGATCCTGCTCAACCTGGTGAGCAACGGCTTGAAATTCACCGAGCACGGCGAGGTGCGGGTGCGGGTGCGCGTCGGCGAGGACCGCACGACAGCCCCTGGCGCCATGCTCCATGTGGCGGTAAGCGATACCGGCATCGGCATACCGGCCGACAAATGCGAGCAGATATTCGATGCCTTCGCCCAGGAAGACAGCTCCATTGCCCGTCGCTTTGGCGGAACCGGGCTGGGTCTGGCAATCTGCCGCCGCCTGGTCGACGTGATGGGCGGTCGCATCTGGGTCGAGAGCGAAGTGGGCAAGGGCAGCACCTTTCACTTCACTGTCCACGTGGCCGTTGATACGGCTCCCGCGTTGACCGCCTGAACCGGAACAAGGGTCCGTATCGGCTCGATGACGCCCGGGCGTTGCAAGGGGCGGTGATTTATCACTGCTGCCGGAGGGCCATGACTAGACTACCCACGATGGCGTAAGGGAGAGTTGCATTGCGCATGGCAGATCGTGCAAGTTAGCGCACAATGCCGGCTACCTTCCCTGAGGCGTGAACCATGCACTTTCGCGGAATCGGCACCGCCACGCCGCCGGCGCGCTACACGAAGGCGCAGTGCCTCGAGGCCTTCCAGAAATCCGACTGGTTCGGTCGCCTGGATGCGCGCGGCCACCTAGTGGCGCGCACGGTCCTGCAGCGCGACAACGGAATCGACGCGCGCCGGCTGGCGATCGATACGCTGGCGGAAGTCTTCGCGATCGATCCCGATACCCTGGCCGCGCGCTTTGCCACGCACGCTCCGGTGCTGGCTGCCCAGGCAGCACAACGCGCGCTGCGCAAGTCCGGCGTGACTGCAGCGCAGATCGATGCGGTGGTGGTCAGTACCTGCACCGGTTACCTTTGTCCGGGCCTTTCCGGTCACGTTCTCGAACGGCTGGGACTGCGCCCGGATATCGCTGCATTCGACCTGGTCGGGCAGGGTTGCGCGGCCGCGATTCCCAATCTCCAGATGTGCCGGGCGCTGTTGGCGTCGGGGGCTGGGGAGCATGTGCTTTCGGTTTGCGTGGAAGTTAGCAGTGCCGCGATGTACCTGGATAATGATCCCGGCGTGATCATCAGCGCCTGCCTGTTTGGCGATGGCGCCGGCGCCGCGGTGCTGTCTCTGCGGCCCCCGGCCGAAGGTCGCCGCGTGCGCTGGATCGACAGCGCATCGATCACCGAGCCGGGCGCGCGCGACGCGCTGCGTTTCGAGCACCGCGGGGGCATGCTGCGCAATATTCTCACCCGCGCCGTGCCCGGGCTCGCGGCCGGGCACGCCTATCAGGTCATGAACGCGGTGCTGGAACGCGGCGGCCTGCGTATGGCCGATATCAGCGCATGGATACTGCACGCCGGCGGCCGCGACGTGCTGCGCGCCGTCGAAGCAAAATTCGGCATCGATGCCAGCCATCTGCGCTACAGCTCGGAGATGCTGCGCGAATACGGCAACCTCTCGAGCGCCTTTGTATTTTTCGTGCTTGACGCCGCCCTGGCCGACCCGGCGCCCGGCGGCTGGTGGTGGCTCTCGTCCTTCGGTGCAGGATTCAGCTGCCACGGCGCGCTGCTCGAGGTGCAATGATTGCCACGCGCGTCGTGCTGGCCGAAACGCTCGACGGCCTCGCTGCCGAAGACCCTGCGGCACAGCGTTCGCGCCGCGATCTGCGGCGCATCCATCGGGTCATGCGCACGCGAGCCATTTTGCGGCGCGCCTTGCAGGACAGCCTGCGCGGCGGTCCGGGCCCGGGACCGTTGCGCATTCTTGAAATCGGTGCCGGCGACGGAACCCTGTTATTGGGCCTGGCGCGCGACCTGGCCGCGAGACTGCCGCCCGTGACACTGACACTGCTGGACCGCCAGCAACTGCTGGCGCCCGACACCGTGGCGGCCTACGCCCGGCTGGGGTGGACCGCCCGGATGCAGGCTGCCGACATCCACACGTGGGCTGTCGCCGCGGACGGACCCGGCGGCGCAGACGGACCGTGGGACCTCATCGTCGCCAATCTCTTCCTCCACCATTTCACTGCGGAACCGCTGGCTGGCCTGCTGCGCGCGATTGCGCGGCGCTGCGAGCGGTTCGTCGCGGTGGAACCGCGCCGCGCCCGTCTGGCCTGGATAGCAAGCCACTTTGTGGGGCTGCTGGGCGCCAACGCGGTCACCCGGGAGGATGCCGTCCTCAGTGTACAGGCGGGCTTTCACGGTGCGGAGATCGGAGCGATCTGGGGGCAGGACCCAGCCTGGCGGGTCCGGGAATATCCGGCCGGCATGTTCAGTCACGTCTTCCTGGCGGTACGCGTGGGGCCGGTGCCATCATGACGGCACGCGAAGCCGGTGACGTCTATGACGCCGTGATCGTCGGTGCGGGTCCGGCCGGTTCGGCCGCCGCAATTTTGCTCGCCCGTGCCGGCTGGTCGGTGGCCCTGCTGGAGAAGCAGCGCTTCCCCCGGCGCAAGGTTTGTGGGGAATGCATTGCCGCAAGCAACCTCCCCTTGCTCGATGGCCTGGGCCTGGGCGCCGTCATCGCGCACGATGCCGGGCCCGAATTGCACAGTGTCGCCCTGATGCGGGGCAACACCACTGCCCTTGCAGCCATGCCGGCGGCGGGTACGCGTTACCCATGGGGACGTGCGCTGGGCCGGGAAACGCTCGATGTGCTGCTCGTCGAGGCCGCTCGCCGGGCCGGCGCTGCCCTGATCCAACCCTGCACGGTCACCGCCATTACCGGCGGTCCCGGCAACTGGCAGGTGACCGTGCGCGCCGCCGACGGTCCGCCATCCCTGCAGGCCCGCGTGGCGATTGCGGCCCATGGCTCCTGGGAAGCCTTGCCATCTGGACGCGCCCGGCGGCGCCTTGCGCGCAGCGGGGCCGATCTTTTCGCCTTCAAGGCCAACTTTCGAGGTGCAGTGCTGGCCCCCGGCTACCTGCCGGTGCTGGCCCTCGATGGCGGCTATGGCGGGATGGTCGTGGCCGAGGGTGGCGTGCTGACGGTGGCGTGCTGCGTGCGGCGTGACCGGCTCGATGCCCTGCGCGCCAAAGCGCCGGGACGGCGCGCCGGCGAAGTGGTGGAAGACTGGCTGCGGCGCCAATGCGGCGGCGTGGACCGGGCCCTTGCCGGCGCGCAGCGCGATGGCGCTTGGCTGGCAAGTGGTCCCATCGACCCGGGCGTGCGGGTACGTGCCAACGACCGGCTGCTGCGCATCGGCAACGCGGCCGGGGAAGCACACCCGATACTGGGCGAGGGCATCAGCATGGCCTTGCAATCGGCGGGGCTGCTGTGCGAACTGTTGCTGGGCGGCTGCACGGCGGACCAACGGTCGGACGTGGCGTGGCAGGCCGGCGTTGCGCGGCAATATGCGGCCCGGTGGCGCGCCCAGTTTGCGCTGCGTCTGCGCCTGGCGGCCCTCATCGCGCAACTGGCCATGCGACCGGCTGGCGCGCGCGCCATCATGCTGCTTGCCGGTGCCTGGCCCGGCGTGATGACCTGGAGCGCGCGCCTGGGCGGCAAGATACGCTGCGCGCCGGATCCGGCCTTGTATCGCCCGGCGGGGCGCGCGCCGTGAACACCGTCCCGTGGCGCCGGATCGCTGCCTTGCTGGGCGTCGTGTTGCTGGGTTCGTGCGCGACGTTACCGCCGCGCGAGCCGGCCACGGTGGCCAAGGACCATAGTGCGGGCCAGGAATGGTCGCAGCGCTATGCTGCGCTGGCGGCCGCCGGTGGCACGGCACTGCGGCTGGATCCGCAGCGCTCATCGATTCGCATACTGGTGTTCCGGGGTGGGCGCGCACCGGGGCTTGGCCATAACCACGTGCTGACGGCACCCGAATTCACGGGATATTTCTTTTTGCCGTCGGGCGGGACTTCCGGCGCGCAATTTGACCTGGAGTTCCCCCTTGATCGACTCGCGCTCGACGATCCGCAGATGCGCGCGCGCCTCGGTGCGCCATTTGCCGCGGAGCTCACGCCGGGCGACATTGCCAATACGCGCGCCCACATGCTCGGGCCGGACAACCTGCAGGCGGACCTGTATCCGTTTATCCGCCTGCATTCGGTGGGCGTCGCGGGCGAGGGAGAGCATTTTTCTGCCAGCGTGGAAATCGAGTTGCATGGGCAAAGGCGGCTGATGACCCTGCCGCTCACGGTCGATGGCCTGCCCGGGCAGATCCGCGCCGTCGGCGCATTCGTGCTGCGGCAAAGCGAATTCGGCGTGCGCCCGTATTCGGCGCTGGGGGGCCTCATCGCCGTCCAGGATGATGTTGTGATCGAATTCAGCCTGGTGGGCGGTTGATGCTGGAGGCGGGGCGCAGGGCAATGCTCAGTGCAGGTGCAGCGAGCCGCTGCCCGTGAGGCCGAGCAATCCTACGACGATAAGGTAGATCGCTACGATGTAGTTGAGCATGCGGGGCACGACCAGGATCAGGATACCGCAGATCAGCGCAATGACCGGGGCGAGCGTCAGGGTGAAATTCATGCTGGTGCCTTCTTGTTATTGCTGCTTGCGCAGGCATGTGCAACTGCCCGCGCGCCGTCCCGGGCTAGCGGGAGCGCAGTTCCAGCGGCAGGATAAGATTGATCCCCGGCGATGCCTGCGGCGGGTAGTAATAGACAGGCGGCGGCACGTACACCGGGTGCTGGTACTGCCAGTAGTGCTGCTGCTCGTAGCGCTGGCGTTCTTCGCGCTGCCGGTTGTCGTGCGCGCGCCGGTCGGCCCCAGGCCGGCCTCCGTCACGCTCGCCATGTTGCCGTTCGTTGCGCGGACCGTCCGGTTCGCCGCCGGCGGCCCGCGCAATGGGCAGCGCAATGGCACCAGCGAGCAGGGCCAGGGCTGCACCGTAGACCACGGCCGCGACGCCTGCGGCACACGCAGCTGTTGAACGCCTTTGGGGCGAGAGCGCGTTTGCGCTCATTTGGACGCTGCCATCTTGCCGGGACCGCCGCGAAACAGCGCGTCCGCGTCCTTTTTCTGCTCCGCGGACATCGCCGTGTACAGGGGTTCGAAGGCCGCGATGAAGCGGCGAATCCCGCCCGCATGCGCTTCCGACACCGCGGCGAAGGAATCGAGGTCCTGCAGCGCGCTCGCGGTGGGGGCATTCTTCTCGCGCTCGGCCAACAGCGGTTCCAGCGCCAGTTGATTGTCGCGCATGGTCTGTGCCACAGTGAGCCACTGCGACTCCTGGGCCGTGCCGATGTGCAGTTTGGCGTGCATGTCGCCGATGCGCTTTTCCACGCGCGCGGCGCCCGATGTCGGCGCCGAGGGTGCAGCGGAGGCGAGCACCGCTACGCCGGCCAGCGACAGTGCCAGCAGCGAGCGTACCGCCCGGCTGGACAGTATTGACCTGGAACGGCGCCGCAGGGGTATGGTGGATGGGTTGGAAAGACTTTGCATAATGGGGTCCTGGAGGTGTTTGCGGCAGACAATGCGCCGAAGGTCCGATCGGTGTGCGGCACGATCGTCGGCAAACGCATTTTCCATACACCGAGCGGACCTGTCGGTGCGCCGGTGCACAGACGCGGCGCGCTGCCATTGCCGGCGTGTCGCCAAGGGGAATTCATATGGCGGATAGTGCAGGAGCTTCGGGTTCGCATCCCCGGTTCGCTGGTGTGCGCGCCTGCGTTTTCGATGCCTACGGCACCCTGTTCGACGTCGCTTCCGCATCGATGCGGTTGCGATCCCGGCTGGGTGACTCGGCTGCCGCGCTTGCGGCCCTGTGGCGCGACAAGCAGCTGCAATACACCTGGTTGCGCACGGTCCAGGCCCGGCACGCGGACTTTGCCGTAGTGACCCGGGATGCTCTTGGCCACGCCCTGCAGGCGCTTGGCCTGGATCCGGCGCTTGAAGCGGACTTGCTGGCCGCGTTCAATGCGCTGGACGTGTTCCCCGAGGTGCCGCAAGTCCTGCGCCAATTGCGCGCTGCCGGCTATCGCACGGCCGTCCTGTCCAATGGCACGCCATCGATGCTTGATGCTCTGCTCCAGAACGCCGGCATATCCGGTCTCTTCGATGCCGTGTATTCGGTGGAGGACGTGGGCGCTTTCAAGCCGGATCCCCGCGTCTACGACATTGCGGGTACACGGCTGGCCCTGCGCGCGGGCCAGATCTGCTTTGTGTCTTCCAATGCCTGGGATGCCCATGGCGCATCGGCCTTCGGCATGCGGGTGGCATGGTGCAATCGTCGTGCGCAGGTGCCCGACCGCCTGCCGGGGGCGCCCGATGCCGAGGTGGGTTCGTTGCTGGAACTTGCGCCCCTGCTGCCGGCCGTTGCGCCCTCGGCGGGTGCAGATCCCGCCCCATAAAAAAGCAGGCGGAGCCACGCTCCTTTGACCGCTGAATTTAGGTGGTTAATAGTCCGAGGCCATTTGCCGGATGCGAAAATGACGGCTGGCAAGCTGCATTAGGTTGGAGGTTGCATGGAGCAAGGCGCGGCTGGCGGCAGGTTGCACACGATAGTGGTGGTGGGCGGCGGCGCCGGCGGGCTGGAACTGGCCACCGCCCTGGGCGACCGGCTGGGTGCGCGGCGCGGTGCCCGTATGGCGCAGGTCATCCTCGTGGACCAGTACGCCACCCACATCTGGAAGCCGCTGCTGCACGAAGTGGCCGCGGGCAGCATGGATCCCAATACGCACCAGCTTGCCTACGCCGCCCAGGCGCTCTGGCACGACTTTGAATTCCAGCAGGGGGAACTGCTGGGCCTGGACCGCGGCGCGCGCAGCATCCGGGTCGGCGCCGTCGTCGCGGACGACGGCATCGAAGTGCTGCCCGAACGCACCATCGCCTACGACACGCTGGTGCTGGCTATCGGCAGCGTCACCAACTTCTTTGGCGTTCCTGGTACCGCAGAGCACGCGCTGGCGCTCGATACCGCTGCGCAGGCGGACCGATTCCGGCGGCGCCTCATATCCGCCTGCATGCGCGCCGAATCGGGCCGGGCACCGGGCGCCGCCCCGGTCCGGGACCCGCAGCAGCGCCCGACGGTATCCGTGGCCATCATCGGTGCCGGCGCGACCGGAGTGGAACTTTCCGCTGAACTTCGCAATACGGCACACGTGCTGAGCGCCTACGGCCTGCACCACCTGGACCCGCGCCACGATATCCGCATCCACGTGGTCGAGGCCGGCCCCCGTATCCTGCCGGCACTGCCGGAGCGCGTTTCCAGCGGCATCGCCGTACTGCTGGGCAAGCTCGATATCGATGTGCTCACGCAGGAACGTGTCGTCGAGGTAACAGCCGACAGCGTGCGGACCGCCAGCGGCAGGACGATCCCCAGCGATATCACGGTATGGGCGGCCGGCATCACCGCGCCGCGGGTGCTGGCGGGCCTGGACGGCCTTGCCGTCAACCGCAACGGCCAGTTGCTGGTGCGCCAGACGCTGCAGACCGAATCGGATCCGGATATCTTCGCCTTTGGCGATTGCGCCAGTTGCCATTGGGCGGCCACCGGCGCGACGGTGCCGCCGCGGGCGCAGGCTGCACACCAGCAGGCAAAGTTCCTTGCCAGGGCGCTACGCCGTCGCCTGACCGGTCATGACTTGCCCGAGTTCGCGTTCCAGGATTTCGGTTCGCTGGTGTCACTCGGCCACTTTAGCGCGGTCGGCAGCCTGATGGGCGGCCTGATCGGCGGCAACCTGCTGATCGAAGGCTTGGTCGCACGGGTGATGTACGCATCCTTGTATCGCATGCACGTGCTGGCCCTGCACGGCTTCCGCGGGATGGCGCTCGACACGATAGGGCACTGGCTGCGCAGCAAGACCAGCCCCCGGGTCAAACTTCACTAATCCAGCGTGGTGCAGCAGCGGAGTCGGCGTGCGGCCGCCCGCGCTACGGCGCGCCGTTGCGGGTGAGGCCTTGCGCGGGCGGCGCGGGCTTGCGAAAAAAATGCACGCCCTTGCCCCACAATTGCAGGGCCTGCCAATGGATTCGTGCGATAACCCCCAGCGTGAAGAACCGGTAGCGCCAGAGCAGGGCGTGCGCTGCATCGCGATCCAGGACGCTGATTACGCCGGAGATGCGCGTCTCCAGCAGCGCCCGGGTCTGGTCCGCAACGTCAAAATAATCCACCCGCGCGAGCCAGCGCCCGGCGCCGAAATGGAAGCGGAATGTATAGCGGCCCTTGACTTCACAGAAGGGCGAAACATGAAAGTGCTTGCTTGCGTGCAGCGTCTGGCCTGAGCGGAGCCGGCTGCCATCGGCGTTGGCGAGCAGGTAATTGTGGTGTTCGCCAAAGGTGTTGCTCACCTCGCACAGAACGGCCCGCACGCCGCCCTGGCGGTCGTGGCAGACCCAGAAGGAAACGGGGTTGAAGACATACCCCAGCATGCGCGGAAAGGCATGCAGGACGATTTCGCCGTCTGCGTCAATTGCCTCGGCTTGCAGCAAGCGGCGGATCCATGGCAGCAGGGGCGTGCCGTCGCGCGCCCCGTGGTCACTGTCGCGAAAGGCAAGCAGGCCGCCACGGTTGTGGGCGATTCCACACGCTTCCAGCATGTCGATTGCGGACAGCGGTATCCGCAGGCAAAACGCCCCGTACCGAAAGGCGTGCCGGGTGGGCCGGTGGCGCACATGGCCAACCTCGCCCTGAACGATGCCCAGCGCTTCAGGCATGGACGGCACGGGCTATGAGGTCCACCACGGCGTGCGCCGATCGCAGCCCGTCTTCGTGGAACCCGTATCCCAGCCAGGCCCCGGCAAACCAGGTATTGCGCGTGCCCTGAAGTGCGGCCACTTCCGATTGCGCCTGCACGGCGGCCGAATCGAGCAGAGGATGCCAGGCGACCAACCTGCGCAGTACGCGCTCCGGGCGCGGCTCGAAGGGGGGGTTGAGCGACACGACGACGGGCGTGTTGAACGGCAGGGGCTGCAGCTTGTTGATGAGATAGCTCACGGCGACCGGCCGATGGCCGTCGGGATCCGGGGCCGATAGATAGTTCCACGCCGACCAGGCACGCCGCGCGCGTGGCAGCAGGCGTTCGTCGGTGTGCAGCCATACGTCGTTGGGCTGGTAGCGCACGGCGCCGAGCACGCGCGATTCCTCCGCAGCCGGGTCGGCTAGCAGGCGCAAGGCCTGGTCGCTGTGGCAGGCGAACACCACGGCGTCGTAGTGCGCTTCGCCTTGCCGGGTTGTCACGGCGACCGGGCCCGCTGGGCCGCGGCGGACCGACAGCACGGGGGTATTCACCCGCACATCGCGCAGTTGCGCGGCGATCTTTGCCACGTAGGTGCGGCCACCACCGGTCACCGTGCGCCACTGCGGCCGATTCAGGATCTGCAGCAGGCCGTGGTTGCGGCAGAAGCGGACAAAACTCAGCAGGGGAAAGTCCTGCACGGACAGGCGCGGCGATGACCAGATGGCAGCAGCCATCGGAATCAGGTACCAGTCGCGAAAAGGCGCCGAATAGCGCTCGCTGGCCAGATACCGGCCCACCGTGAGCGCGGTAGCGCCGGCCGCCGCCACGCCGGCGTCCTCGCGCTCGAGCAGGCGTGTGGTTTCGCGATTGAAGCGCAGGATGTCGGCGAGCATGCGCCAGAAAGCCGGCCGCAGGGCGTTGCCGGGTTGCGCAAAAAGCGCCGCGAGGTCGGTGCCCGACCATTCGATACCATGCTCATCGGCCCGCACCGAGAACGACATTTCGCTGGCGGTGCTGGCAACGCCGAGTTGCGCAAAAAGGGCAATGAGCAGGGGATAGGTCCGGTCGTTGTAGACCAGGAAGCCCGTGTCAACCGGTGCGGTGCGCCCTTCGAGCGTCACATCGACCGTGCAGGTGTGCCCGCCCAAATAATTGCCGGCCTCAAAAAGCGTGACGGCATGCCCCTGCTGTTCGAGCAGGCGCGCGCTTGCCAGTCCGGAAATGCCGGCGCCAACGACTGCAATTCGCACGCAATGGTCCTTCGTCTTTGTCCGCAGCGCGTACGCCCCCGGCACCATGACGGCCGCATGGTGGCCCCAACGCAATTGCGGCGGGTGATGATCAACCCGCAAGGTTACCGCACCGACCGACGATCGCCCGGATCAATCCGGGATGCCAGATTCGGCGGGCAGGGCGGGGCCGCGAAGGGCGCGGTGCTCGTTGAGTTCGTCGATGCTGCCGGCGATGGCCTCGCGCTCCCTTTCGACGAACCGCGCCACGGCGTTGTGCATGGCCGGCTCGCGAAGCCAGTGCGCCGACAGCGTTTCCACCGGATCGAGGCCGCGGGCCAGCTTGTGCGCCCCCTGGGCGCCGCCTTCGAAGACCTGCAGCCCCTGTTCGATGGCGAAATCTATCATCTGGTAATAACAGCACTCGAAATGCAGGCAGTCGATCGGCTCCAGGGCGCCCCAGTAGCGGCCGTAAAGGACCGAGCGCCGACGGTCGAACACCCCCAGCGCGCTGGCAACGCGCCGGCCGTCGCGCCACGCGATGACGAGCATCAAATCCTCCGGCATGCGCTGCGCAACGGTCTGGAAGAACGCCAGGTTCAGGTAGGGAGGCCCGCCGTGCTGGGCATAGGTGTTGTCGTAGCAGCGGACAAAGAATTCCCAGTCGGCGGCGGTGATGTCCGCGCCCACGCGTCGCTCCAGGGTTACGCCGGCGTCCTGCACCTTGCGGCGTTCCGCGCGTATCTTCTTGCGCTTGGGCTGGGTAAGGGCCTCGAGGAAGTCGGCGAAGTCCCCGTATTGCCGGTTGGTCCAGTGAAACTGTACGGTCTTGCGCACCAGCATGCCGGCCCGCTCCAGCGCGGCGATCTGCGCCGGTGGCGCGAACAGCACGTGCAGCGACGACAGTTCCTGTGCGCGGACCAGGGACAGGAGCGCGCTCACGGCCGATGCGCGGGCGCCTTCGTCGGCGGCCAGAATGCGCGTACCGGCCACCGGCGTGAACGGAACCGCGACCAGCCACTTGGGAAAATAGGGGCGGCCCATGCGCTCCTGGGCGTCGGCCCAGGCCCAGTCGAAGACGTATTCGCCGTAGGAATGCGCCTTGGCATATAGCGGAATCGCCGCGCACAGGCGCCCGTCGCGCCACAGGCTCAGGAACTGGGCGTACCAGCCGGTCTGCGCCGTGGCGGCGCCGCTGCTTTGCAGTGCTGCGAGGAAAGCATGCCGGACAAAGGGATTGCCGTGCGGATCGGCCGCCACCAACGCATCCCAGTCATCCGCATCGAATTCTCCCGGGTCGTCGGTGACCTTGATCACATAAGGGCTGTCACGCACCATTGCCGCCTTTGCCGAGGATCGGAGTACCCGATTCTATGGGGTGGCCGGCGGCCCCGGTGCGCCGCCCTGCGATAGACTGCGCCGTCTCGTTGACCGGAGCGGCGCCGAATGGGCAAGTCAAGGCTGGAAGCCTTTAGCGATGGGGTGATCGCGGTGATCATCACGATCATCGTGCTGGAGTTCAAGGTTCCGGAAGGCACGGATCTTGACAGCCTGCTGGCGCTCGCGCCCACCTTCTTCAGCTACCTGCTCAGCTTTGTCTTCGTCGCCATCTACTGGAACAACCACCACCACATGCTGCACACCGTGCAGAAGGTAAATGGCGCCATGCTGTGGGCCAATATGCACCTGCTGTTCTGGCTCTCGCTGGTGCCGTTTGCCACCGCCTGGATGGCCGAACACCGCTTCGCGACCTGGCCTACGGTGGTCTACGGAATACTGCTGTTCATGTCGGCAATCGCTTTCACCATACTGCAGGGCACGGTCATCCGGCTGCACGGCCGCAAATCGACGCTGGCAACCGCGGTGGGCAACGACATCAAAGGCAAGGTTTCGATACTGTGCTACGCCGCCGCTATCGCCGTGGCGTTCCGGGAACCCTGGATTTCCCTGTGCCTGTACGTCGTGGTGGCCTGCATCTGGCTGGTGCCGGACCGGCGGATTGAGCGCGTGATCAGCGACTAGGAGGCAGAATGCGCCAAGGGCACCATTTCCCCGCTAGCGCCGTGCCTCTCGTATAGTCGGTTTTTCCGCCCGGACCCTGACCATGCGCGAACCTGCACGCAAGAACGTTGCCCTCATCGGTGTGCCGACGGACATCGGGGCCAGCGATCGGGGCGCCTCGATGGGGCCCGAGGCGTTGCGGGTTGCCGGCGTGGAAGGGGCATTGCGCGGCCGCGATCTGGATGTCCTCGATACGGGCAATCTTCAGGGTCCGCGCAATCCCCAGTTGCCACCCGTGAACGGCTACCGGCATCTGGCGGAAGTGGCGCAATGGAACAACAGCGTCCACGACGCGGTGTATGCGCAGCTGCAGGCCGGCCGTGTGCCCATCGTGCTGGGTGGCGACCACAGCCTGGCGATCGGGTCGGTGAGCGCCGTGGCGCGTCACTGCAGGGAGCAGGGCCGCAAGCTGCGCATCATCTGGTTCGACGCCCATACCGACGTCAATACGAACGAAATGACGCCCAGCGGCAATCTGCATGGCATGCCGGTTGCCTGCCTCTGCGGCAACGGTCCGCCTGAACTGACGCAAATCGGCGGCACGGTTCCGGCCATCGAGGCCTCGTGGCTGCGCCAGGTTGGCATACGCAGCGTTGACGACGGTGAACGCCACCTGGTCCACGCCATGGGAATGCGCGTCGTCGACATGCGTGGCATCGATGAAATGGGCATGCGCCGCGCGATGGAAATGGTTCTCGATGGCCTGGATCGCGATACGCACCTGCATGTGAGTTTCGATGTCGATTTTCTCGACCCCGAGTCTGCGCCGGGCGTGGCGACCGCGGTGCGTGGTGGCCCCACGTACCGCGAGGCACAACTGTGCATGGAGATGGTGGCCGATACCGCTTGCCTGGGTTCGGTGGACATCATGGAACTCAATCCGGCGCTCGACGTGCGCAACCAGACCGCAACCATCGCGGTGGAATTGATCGAGTCGCTGTTCGGCAAGAGCACGCTCATCCGCAGGCGGTAGCAGGCGATCGTGACAGGCGGGCCTGCAGCAGGCCGCCCGTCACTCGTCGTCGAGCCTGACCGTATCCGGGAACGACTCGGCCGCGATCACCACCAGATTGACCTTGTAGCTGCCGGCAAGCTCCGCCCGCTGGCCGGCTGCAATCCGGAATTTGAGGGTGCCGTAGTCGCGAAATGACCCGAACCAGCGCGTGCCGGCCGGCACGACGGTTCCCGTGCCTACCTTCATTTCCAGCGCGCCCAAGCCATCGGCCAGGCCCTTCGCGCTGACGGTGCGACCGGCATCCCCGCCGATGGTCAGGCGACCGCCCGCGTACACCAGGATGACGTCGTTGGGCCGGATCCTGAGTTCGGCCGAGGTCCAATCTTCCCGACTGGCCTTTACCTTTACCGTGATGATTTCGTGGCGGATGCCGGTGCAGGCTTCGGCAGGCGGCGCGGCCGATGCGCTGCACAGGCTGCTGGCCAGCGCCACGAGCAGCAGGCTGGCGCCAAATGGGAAAAAAGTCGGACGGGACATGGGGCGGCTTTCAGAGCGCGGTCCGCAATTGTCCCATTGGGCCTGCGCCGTGTCCGGGCGCAGCGCCACGCACGCGGCCCCGGATTGATCGGAATGCCCCTGGTCGTAAGAAATGTCACGGGCGGGTAGCATGACGATGGCACTAGGTCCCATTGACCGATCCCCATGGATGTCTCCCTTGAGAAAACGCGCCAATGCTCTGGAAGCCGTGACGGCTGCGGAAGTTGCTGCACCGCCACTGCCACCGGTCAAGTCCCTGCTGCGCCACGCCTGGGTCGACCGCGATGTGGGCTGGCTCGCGTTCAACCGGCGGGTATTGCACGAAGCCCTTGACGAGCGAACGCCGCTTCTTGAGCGGATCAAGTTCCTGGCGATCTTCAGCGCCAACCTCGACGAATTCACCATGAAGCGTGTCGGCACGCTGCGTGCCGGTGACAGGGGCGACGAGGAGGGCGACCCGCACGCGCGGCCCGACGACGCGCACGCGCAGTTGATCCGGATCCGCCACCTCGTGATAGAAATGCAGCGCCAGCAGGCCGAATGCTTTACCGGTGTGCTCGTGCCGGCATTGCAGCGCGAGGGGGTAATGCTGGCCGGCTGGGACGCGCTCAGCGACGCGCAGCGCGAAGAAGCCGCCCTGTACTTCGACGCCAACGTGTCGCCCGCGCTCACCCCGCTGGGCCTGGACCCCGCCCATCCCTTTCCCTTCATCTCCAACCTTTCGACGAATCTGGGATTCGTGCTGCGCAATCCTGCGAGCGGCGAGGTGCTCTCGGTACGGGTGAAGATCCCGACGGTCCTGCCGCAATGGGTGGCGCTCAGTCCGCAGGAAGGCGGCAAATACTGCTTCCTCGGCCTGCATGACCTGATTCGGCATAACGCTGCCAAGCTGTTTCCCGGCATGGAGGTCATTGGCGATACGCTGTTTCGCATCCTGCGGGACGCCGAAGTCGCGCTGGAAGAGGAAAAGGGCGAGACCGTCGCCGAGGCCGTGACCGATGCGGTGCGCGAGCGCCGTTTCCAGCCGGTGGTGCGCGTGGACTTCTCCGCCAATCCCGACCCGCAATTGCGCCGATCGCTGATGGAGCGTTTTGCCCTGACCGAGGCCGATATCTACAACCCGCCGGGCCTGCTCGATTACACCGGCCTGTTCCAGATCGCGGCGCTGGATCTGCCCCCGCTGCGGGATCCGCCCTTCAGCCCTCTTGCGCCGCTGCGCCTGCCCAACGAGGACGCCGACGTCTTTGCCGTGATCCGCACCGGCGACCTGCTGGTCCATCATCCCTACGAGAGCTTCGACCAGAGCGTCGAGCGGTTTATCGAACGCGCGGCCGACGACCCTGCAACGCTGGCGATCAAGATGACGGTGTACCGCGTGGGTGATGACACGCCTTTCGTGCGCTCGCTGATCCGCGCCGCCGAATCGGGCAAGCAGGTAGCCTGCGTGATCGAGGTCAAGGCGCGCTTCGACGAGGAGCGCAATCTGCACTGGGCGCGGGAGCTCGAGAAGGTCGGTGCGCATGTGGTGTACGGGGTCCTGGGGCTCAAGGTCCACACCAAACTGGCGCTGGTAGTACGCAAGGAGGCCGGCGGCCTGCGCAGCTACGCGCATATCGGAACGGGCAACTACCATATAAAGACCGCGCGCCTGTATTCGGACTTCGGCCTTTTCACCTGCGATCCGCAGATCACGGCCGACGCCGTCAACCTCTTCCATTACCTGACCGGTGCCGCCCGCACGCCGTCGTTCCGCAAGCTGCTGGTGGCGCCCATGACGATGCGCGACCGGTTTGCCGAGTTGATCGCACGCGAGATCCGCAACCAGCAGGCAGGGCGGCCGGCACGCATCGTGGCCAAGATGAATCAGCTGGAAGATGTCGCCCTGTGCCGCGCGCTGGTTGCCGCCTCGCAGGCTGGCGTATCCATCGACCTCATCGTCCGCGGCTTTTGCTGCCTGCGGCCGGGCGTACCCGGCTGGACGGAAAACATCCGCGTGCGATCGATCATCGGCCGCTTCCTGGAGCACGCGCGTGTTTTCTACTTTGCCAACGGATCGTCCGATCCGCTGGCGGGCGACTATTTCATCGGTTCGGCAGACTGGATGTACCGCAACCTGTCCCGGCGCGTGGAAGCCGCCACGCCCATCGCCGTTCCCGCCTTGCGCGAGCGCCTTTGGGAGGTGCTGGAAATCGGGCTGGCCGACCAGCGCCAGGCGTGGCAGATGACTTCCGAGGGGGATTTTGTGCAGTGCGTGCCCCAGGGCGGCGCCACGGGTGTTCAGCACCTTGGTACGCACGCGTGGCTGATTGACCTTTCCCGGCGCCGCGCGGCGTCTGCCTGAACCTGCAGCCGGGCGCCCGGCCCTGTACGGCCGGGTCTGCGGTGTCATGACACGGGGATGTCATATTGCGAATTGAGAATCGGTCCCTCGCGGTAACTTAATGCATTATCAGGAAAGACGAGGGCGCATGAGTGCAATCCCCGGTGAAATTGATGCGCCGCCGGCCTCCGGTGCCGCAAACCGCCCGGCCCTCGATACGCGTCCCGGTCTGCTCACGGGAATCGTCTTTGCCGCCTTGCTGGGCGCCGGCTTGCTCTTCACGGTGCGCGGCCTCATGGGGGATGTCGCCTCCACAGATACGGCTGCCCAGGCCACCTCTTACCTGAGTTTTGCGCTGCTGGTTGTGGCCCTGCTGATCGCGCTGGGCTTTGAATTCGTCAACGGCTTTCATGACACGGCCAATGCCGTGGCCACCGTCATCTACACGCACTCGCTGCCTCCCAATGTGGCAGTCATCTGGTCGGGCTGTTTCAATTTTCTGGGTGTCCTGCTGTCAAGCGGCGCCGTGGCGTTCGGAATCATTTCGCTGCTGCCGGTGGAACTGATCCTGCAGGTGGGCTCGAGCGCGGGCTTTGCCATGGTTTTTGCCCTGCTCATTGCCGCCATACTCTGGAACCTGGGTACCTGGGTACCTGGGCGCTGGGCCTGCCTGCATCGTCGTCGCACACGCTGATAGGATCCATCATCGGCGTTGGCGTTGCCAATGCGCTCATGCACGGGCGCGACGGCACCAGCGGCGTCGACTGGGCGCAGGCCACCAAGGTGGGCTATTCGCTGCTGCTGTCGCCCCTGGTGGGCTTTTGCTGCGCAGCGTTGCTCCTGCTTGTGCTGCGCAGCGTGGTGCGCAACCCCGCGCTCTACGCCGAACCGCGCGGGCGCAAGCCGCCGCCCTGGTGGATACGCGGCCTTCTGATCCTGACCTGAACGGGCGTTTCCTTCGCCCATGGCTCCAATGACGGCCAGAAGGGCATGGGCCTCATCATGCTGATCCTGGTGGGTACCGTGCCCCTTGCCTACGCCCTCAACCGGGCGATGCCGGCGGACCAGGTCGTCCAGTTCGCTGCCGTTGCGCAGGTAACCCAGCAGTCGCTGTCCCGCGTTGCGCCCGGTGCCGGTGCGGCCGACCCACGGGCCGTGCTGTCCGATTACGTGCGCACCCGTGACTACTCCCCGGCGGTGCTCGATGCGCTCACAGTGATGACCGGCAGCATCGGCGATCAGGTGCGCCAGTATGGGATGCTGTCCAAGGTGCCGTCGTCGGTCGTTTCCAATGTGCGCAACGACATGTACCTGGTGTCCGAAGCAATACGGCATCTGGAAAAGAGCGGCGCCGTCAATTTTGACGCTGACACCCGCGCCAATCTCAAGGCCTTCCGCAAGCAGATCGACGATGCGACGAAATTCATACCCCTTTGGGTGAAGGTTGCGGTTTCGGTGGCGCTGGGCCTGGGTACCATGATCGGCTGGAAACGCATAGTCGTAACCGTGGGCGAGAAGATCGGCAAAACCCATCTCACCTACGCCCAGGGTGCGTCGGCAGAACTCGTGGCCATGCTGACCATAGGTGCCGCCGATATCTACGGCCTGCCGGTGTCCACCACCCACGTGCTGTCGTCTGGCGTGGCCGGCACCATGGCCGCGAATCGCTCGGGCCTGCAGATGGCCACGATACGCAACCTGCTCATGGCCTGGGTGCTGACGATGCCGGCGGCAATCGTGCTCTCCGGCAGCCTCTACTGGATCTTCACGCGGCTGTTCTAGGTCCCTCGTGGGATGTTCCCGCCGCCGGGGTTAGCATTGCCTCCGGGCTGCGCGGGTCCCGCGGCGGCCGGGAGACAGGCACATGGCAGCCAGCGTCCACGCGATACGGTTCGCAACCACGCCGCGGATGGAAATTGCGTACGAGGAGCACGGCCGGCCCGACGGCCAGCCCGTGATCCTGCTGCACGGCTTTCCCTACAGTCCGCGCAGCTATGACGAGGTCGCGCCCGAACTGGCCCATGATGGCTGCCGCGTTCTCGTACCCTACCTGCGGGGTTACGGGCAAACGCGCTTTCGCAGCGCGCAGACCATGCGTTCGGGCCAGCAGGCTGCGCTGGCCCAGGACCTGCTCGATCTCATGGATGCGCTTGCGCTGCCCCAGGCAGCCCTGATGGGTTACGACTGGGGCGGCCGCGCCGCCTGCATCCTGGCCGCTCTCTATCCCAGCCGCGTGCGCTGCCTGGTCACCGGACACGGCTACAACATCCACGATATCGCCGGCATGGCACTGCCCGAGGCGCCCGAGGCGGAACATCGACTCTGGTATCAGTATTACTTTCACAGTCCGCGAGGGCGGGCGGGACTGGCTGCGCATCGGGGCGAGATGGCGCGGCTGCTCTGGCGCTTGTGGTCGCCACCGTGGCCGTTTACGGAGGTGCAGCTCATGCAGACCGTGGCCAGTTTCGACAATCCCGATTTCGTCGATGTGGTGGTGCACTCCTACCGGCATCGATATGGCTACGCGGGCGGGGATCCGGCCTACGAGGCAATGGAAGAACAGCTCGCCCGGCAGCCGGCTATCTCGGTCCCGACGATCAATATCTGCGGCGCCGACGACGGCATACGCACGCCGGAGAAAGTCGACAAGCATGCGGCGCTGTTTACCGGGGCATACCAGCGCGAGATCCTGCCGGGTGTCGGACACAATTTTCCGCAGGAAGCGCCCCGGGCCGCAGTGCGCGCGCTGCGGCAACTGCTCCGGCTTGCCTGACTATCGCTTGATGCGCGAGATCTTGGTGCCTTCGATACTCAGGCTTGCCATCAGGCCCTGCTGGTCGAAGATGAAGGCGTAGGCGGCGTCCTTGAGCGTGGATGTGGACAGGTTCTTGGCGACGCCTTCGTTGACCAGGACAACCGCCGGCCCAACGCCGATCTCCCAGCCTTTGGTCTTGTCCAGGTAATCGACGGCGTCCTTGCTCATGAGAAAGACGGCGTAGCCGTAGGATTGGGCACCGGCCTGAAGTCCCCAGGAACCGGAAACGGAGTTGTAGTAGTCCTCGACCTTGCCGCCCGACATCAGCACGCCTTCGCCGTAGCTGCCCCCGAACACGAGTCCGGCCTTGATGATGTTGGGGAAGACCAGGACCGCGCGCGCATGCTTGGAGATGTCGGCGGCCGTCGGGTTGGTGCGGTAGAGTTTCTGCAGGGCTTCGCCGGCACTGCGGTCCAGATCAGCCGCTGAAGCCCCGGCTAGCGCCGCGCCGCTGGCGCACAGACCCGCAAGGGCGGCAGCAAGCAGCATCATTGCACTGAACATACGGCGGGTTGCCATCATCCTGACATCCTCCTTGCGGAATTCGAGACCATGAGGGCCCCAACTTTCCCACAAGTCGCGCGGGCCCGCAATTTGCGGCCTCGCGTTAGTCCGTACGCCGTACTTTCCGCATGTCCGGCCGCGCCCGGCAGACGCTATCCGCCGATCCATTGCCAGCTGCTGACGCGATACGTCTCCAGCGGCAGGGCGGTGAAATCCACGCGCAGACGCGCGCGATTGGCGCTGCCATTCCACAAATAGGACCATTGCAGCGTGCCCCTGGAGGGCAGGTTCGGTGCGCCGCCATCGTTTTGCAACGCGGTCTGCTGCGGCTTGCCCAGCAACTTTTGTACCTCGTCAACCGTCATCCCCTGCCGCAGGCTGGCGGCAAGCTTTTCTGCCTGGGCCACCGTGAGACCGTTGTCGCTGGCCGCGTCCTGGGCGTAGACGCGGATTGCAGGGACGGTCGCGGCCAGGACGAGGGCAAGCCCCAAAGCCGCAGCAGCCGCCCGGCGGCGCATGGATCTCATCAGGGACCGTCGCGTGCCGGCGCCATGCCGAAATTTGCCGCGACTGCCAGACGTCTCATCGATCGCACCTGCGTTACCGTCAGCGCTTGATGCGCGAAATCTTGGTGCCTTCGATGCTCAGGCTTGCCATCAGGCCCTGCTGGTCGAAAATAAAGGCATAGGCGGAATCCTTGAGCGTGGAGCTGGACAAATTCTTTGCCACCCCCTCGTTGACCACCACCACCGTGGGTCCGACACCGACTTCCCAGCCGTTGGATTTGTGCAGATAGGCAACGGCTTCGTCGTTCATGAGGAAGACCGCGTAGCCGAAGGATTGCGCGCCGGCCTGCAGGCCCCAGGACCCGGATACCGAATTGAAATAGTCCACAACCATGCTGTTTTCCATCAGCACGCCCTCGCCATAACTGCCGCCGAATACGAGACCCGCCTTGACGATGTTCGGAAACACCAGCACCGCGTGGGCGTGCTTGCCGATGCTTTCCGCGGTTGGGTTCGTCTTGTAAAGCAGCTGGAGTGCTTCACGGGAACTGCGGTCGAGGTCGGCCGCCGACGCGGCGTGCGCCGCGGTTGCCGGTATCGCGAGCATGCAGGCGGCCGCCAACGTCAGTGCCATCGCACCGAGACTGCCTTTGGTGAAAATCATGAGCATTTCCTTGGAAAGTGTGGGTTCTGAAAAGGCGCTGCCCGCCATTGACCGGGAGCCGCCGTCACCGAGCCAGACTATGCGGTGGTGCGGGTTGCGTCTGTACGGCACGGCACATACCCGCATTGGCGGAATGCGGCACCGCCTTGTTACCAGGGCGAGCTATGTATCCCGGCAGACAGTGCGAGATTCGCCCATGCACCATACTGGTCGCGCAACGCGCGAGACGTACCTGCGGGACTACCGATCGCGTAGCACCCGGAAGCGGTCTCGACGCACAGACCAGGAACCGGGAGAGCGCTTGCCAGCCTTCAAGAACGAGCTCATATCAGCCTTGCCCAAGCGCGACGCTGGCCGCCTCGTGGCAATCTGCCAGGAAGTTCCACTGGTGCTGACCGAAATCCTGGCGCAGCGCGGAATTCCAACGCGCCATGTCTACTTTCCCACGCAGGGATTCATTTCGCTTGTGGCACAGATCGAGGACCACCCCGGACTTGAGGTCGGCATGGTCGGTTCCGAGGGCATGCTGGGCGTGCAGGTCACGCTAGGCGTCGTCACCTCTCCGCTGCGTGCCCTGGTCCAGGGGCCCGGAACCGCGTGGCGGGCGCCAGTTGGGGCCTTTCGTCGCGAATTGGCAGCGTCCGTCCCCATGCAGCGCCGGTTGAACGCCTATGTCAATGTCCTCATGTCGCAACTGGTGGCATCGGCGGCGTGCCAGCGGTTTCATCTGGTCGGTCCGCGGCTTGCACGCTGGCTGCTGATGAGCCAGGACCGGTCCCGGTGTGCGCGCTTCCATGTCACGCACGAATTCCTGGCGTACATGCTGGGTGTGCGTCGCGTTGGGATTACCATGGCTGCCGGTGACCTGGCCCGGAGCGGGATCATCGCGTACCACCGCGGCGAACTCGAAGTGCTGGACCGTATCGGCCTGGAGGCGGCTTCGTGCAGCTGCTACGCTTCCGACCAGATTGCCTACCGGCAGATGTGCCGGTAGGCAATTGCGATCGGCGCCCGCGCGAGCGCACCGCCATGAAGGCGCAGCGGCGGTCCGACTAATAGGCAACGCGGATGTGGTCGAGGACGTTGCGCACGCCGGGGGTTCCCCACGCGGCGCGCCGCGCCGACTCGCGCTCCGCCCAGCTGCCGACCGTGCCGTCGAGGGTAACGTCACTGCCGCTGACGTCCACGGAAATCTTGTGGGTTCCGCCGCGCGCGCTGCGGCGCAGCGCAGATTCGATGTCGGCCTTCGCGACGGCGGCGGTCGCCCGCGGCTTGATGACGACCTGATCGCTGACGCCGGTGGTTCCCATCAGGT
>Ga0209698_10000582_pt1 | contig 41883 bp, 32 predicted proteins | sample LitLauG_LLR_2012_FD_187203 | JGI IMG/M metagenome (GOLD analysis project Ga0209698, IMG submission 187203) | Freshwater sediment microbial communities from Pennsylvania, USA - Little Laurel Run_MetaG_LLR_2012 (SPAdes) (version 2) | ecosystem: Environmental > Aquatic > Freshwater > Creek >... | reverse complement strand
CAGATGGGGCTGGTAGACGTCGCAGACCGCAACCGGCTGCGCCTCGGGCACCTTCAGGGCGTAGCCGAGATTACCCGAGCCCATGGCTCCGAGGCCGATAAAGCCGACGGCCACGCGGTCGTTGGCGCCCTTGACGCGGCCGGTAAACAGCGACGTGGTGAACGCTGCGCCGGCGGCGGCCAAAAGATCTCTGCGAGGAAACGTGTCTTTAGAATTCATACGGTACCTCGGTTCTAACAGATTGACGCCGAGGAAACAAGCGCCAGAGTATGCTGAAATATTTCCATGTTCACCAAGGACGGCATGACGGCTGTGCACGCCTGGACGCATGACAGCCTCGATCTGCTGTACGCCCACGCTCTGGCACTCACTCCGCAGCAATTCGTGGCCGAGGTCCCGGGATTTGGAATCGCCAGCGTCCGCGACCAACTCATGCACGTAATCGCCTGCGAGCGGTACTGGGTGCATGGCTTGCAGAATCTATCGTGGACCAAGTGGTCGGGCGCCGACTTTCCGACGGTCTCGTCGCTCCAGGCCGCCAAGGAACGAGTGAAGAACGAGACGATCGCGTACCTCGAGGGGCTGTCGGAGCAGCAGCTCAACGCCGAACTGACAGATCGGCCAGCCAATTGGGTACGGCCCCCGCGCACCCCGGCCTTCGTTCTTCATCACGTACTGACTCACGCCTTTCATCACAAAGGGCAGGTTGTGGCTATGTTTCGGTTGCTGGGCTGCCCGGCGCCGGACACAGATTTGCAGCGCGCGGACAATTGAAGGTGCAGTGCCTGCCATCGACAAGCCGGAGTTGCGGGAACCCATCAGTCGCTCCGCACCCGCAGTCTGCCGGCGAGCGCGCCAAGGCTGCATCAGAGGAACTGCAGCATGAAGGCGCTAACCGCGATTTCGGCGGATAGATGGCGCCCAGGACGTTCATCGTTGCCGGTCCTCTCGGGGTAAATCAACGGCGTTTCCCGTTGCGGGCTTCGAAGTCGATTTCTTCCATGCCGATGATCGTGCGGCGGCATTGAACCAGGGCTCCTATCTGGGATCACTTTTTGTCCAAGCTGAGCTCGCACACCAGGCTGGCTTCGTTAATTAACGAGGGCGTTGGGGCGGTTCTAACGTTACACGTCCCGCGGGCGCACGTACCACTCCAAGGCTTCGAACCGGCTGAGGCGCTGTGGTTCGCGAGCGGCTTCGGGGTGCGTGGTTCGGAAGCGGTCGAGCATCTTCGTCGAGAGCGAATCCACAACGGGTCCGTGCCGGGCGGCCACATTGCTGAACTCGCCCGGGTCGTTGTGCAAGTCGAATAACCGCACGTACCGGCCCGGAGTGGGATTGTCCGTAACGTAGCCATCGTCCCGCCTGCGCCGGCCGGAGCAGAAGATGAACTTCCAGCGATCGGTCCGGACGTAAGCTTCCTCGTTCTCCAGGTATTCGCTGAAGATGAACTGGCGCGGCGTTGCGCCGAGGAGATTCTGACCGTGCGTGACGGGAAGGGGATCGAGGCTGAGCAGGTCGAGGATGGTCGGGGGCACGTCGATATGCTCCGTCATACCGGTCACGGTTCGGTGGGGGATGCGCCCCGGCCAGCGGAGGAGCAGCGGCACGCGCAGAGCCGGGTCGTAGCCACAATGCTTCTCGAAGCGGCCGTGATGGCCGAGGCAGTAGCCATGATCGGCCATGTAGACCACCAAGGTGTCGCGCTCCAGGCCGAGGTGGCGCAGGCTTTGGAGCAGGCTGCCGACGTTCCGGTCGAGATAGCCGACCGAAGTGTAGTAGGACGCAATGATACCCTGCTTGTGGGCCTCGCTGAGCTCGCGGAAGATCAGCGGGATCTGGCCGGCGTCCTCGGGACCGACTCGCGGAACGGCGAAGCGGGCGGGGGCAAACCGGTCGCGGTCCTCAATAGGAAAATCGTAAGGCGAGTGGGGCTCCTGGAAACTAACCCAGAGCGCGAAGGGTTGGCTGCGGTGGGCTTCGAGGTAACTGGTGGCCTGGCTCAGCAGATAGCGCGACCTCATGTCCGCGTCGAAGTTCGGGTAGGGAAGCTTGTCGGCGTTGAGCCAGATCCGCGCAGGATCGCGAAACGGATGCCACTCGGGTTTGGTGCGGATGCCCGGTGGAACGGGCCGCGGATTGACCGCCTTCTTCCATGCCGGCGTGAGTTCGGCCTCGGTGAGCAAGGTATCGAAGCCGTGCAGCCCCGGAACGGCCGGGCGGTTGAAGTGCATCTTGCCGAAGACGGCGGTCTGGTAGCCGGCCCGCTTCATTTGGCGCGCGAGCGTCGGTTTGCCTTCGGCGAGCGGAGTGGGCAGGCGGGTGACGCCGGCGCTATGCGGCATCTGCCCAGTGAAGAAGCTCTGGCGCGAGGGCGTGCAGACTGGAGAGTTGCAGAAGTGCGCGACGAAGCGTGTGCCCTCCGAAGCCAGCCGGTCCAGATTCGGGGTCGGCGCCTGGCGGTTGCCATCGGCGCCCAGAACGTAGCCGGCATGATCGTCGGCGAGGATGAAGAGGAAATTTGGACGGGTCGAAGGCCGCGCCGCGGCTGCGGCCAGGACTTGGCGGCGAGTGAGTCCGGCGGTGCTCATGGCTGGCAAAGAAAAACTAACACAGGCCAGGAGGGCCGTGCCACTATTCCCCGTAGCTGATTTCCGTCTGGCGCGCCGAGATGCCCGAGTAGACCAACAAAATCAGCGTCACCATCAACAGCCCCGGCACGGCGATCCAGAAAGGCGTGGGGTCGGCATCGATCACCATTACGTTGAACGGCGGCGGAATCGGAATCTCGACCGGGCAGAGGCCCTTAAGGTAAAAGATCACGCTGATCTTCTTCAGCATGCTGGGCAGGAAGGGGTTGATGTTTTCCCACACCATCACCACCGCGGCCGGGATCATCGGGTTGCGGAAGAAGAGGCCCGACATCAGGAAGACGGCGCCATAGCCCGCGCACGCCAGGGCGGCGACCAGCGCGTAGGAGCCGAGTTGGCTCAAGCCCGGTCCGTGCAGGATGTAGTCGGTGTACGACGCGCCGAAGTGGCGGCCGATCATCAGGAAACTCAGCATGGTGCTCCCGACGAACAGGACCAGCGCGGAAGCCAGCCCCGCGAGGTACTTGCCCGCCACCAGAAACTCGCGCCGCATCGGGGTGAGGTAGTAATAGTGCAGCGTTTTCTCCAGCATCTCGCCGCGGAAGAGGTTGGAGAAAATACCCACGCAGCCAAAGAAAATGCCGAGCCGCAGAAAATAGAAATGAAACAGGCCGGCGAAGACCAGGCTGTCTTCGCCGATGCTGTGGCGGTTGGAGTGGCGGCCGATCTCGATCAGCCAATGGAGCAGCGTCAGTGCCACAGGGCCGAGAGCCAACAAATAAACCCACCAGCCGCGCCTGGAGAGGAACGTCTTCTTCCATTCGAGGCGAAGCACGCCCACGATCTGGCGCACCCACAACTGACTCATATGGTGCCTCCCTCGCCGCCGATCAGGTATTGGTAGACGGAGTTGACATCGTCATCGGCCGGCGCCACCGATTCCACCTCCAGGCCGGTCTCCATGACAATGCGGTTGAGCAGCAGGTAGAAGTTGTCGGCGTCGCGGGTGCGCAGCAAGAGGCTCTTGCCATCGGGGTGAATCTTGCCTTCCACCATGTGGTCCTGCAGGAACAACCGCGAGGCCAGGTGGCCGGGATGATCGCAGCGCACCAGGATCTGCATGGGCTGCTCCTTTACTTCGCTGCGCACGCTGTGGATCTGGCCTTCGGCCACCACGTAGCCCTGGCTGAGCAGGATCACCTGGTCGGAGATGCGGTCCACTTCGTGCAGAATGTGGCTGGAGACCAGGACGTGACGGCCGGCCTTGCCCCACTGCTCGAAGAGCGCGATGGCCTCGGCGCGGGCCAGGGGATCGAGGCCGTTCAGCGGCTCGTCGAGTACCATCACCGTGGGATCGTGAGCGGTGGCCTGCGCCAGTTTGACGCGCTGGCGCATGCCTTTGCTGTAAGCGGCGACGGGCCGATTACGGGCTTCGGTGAGGCCGACCATCTGCAGGGCGGCCATGGTGCGCTGATCGCATTCCTGGTGGCTCATGCCGAACATGCGCAGGAACGAGTAGACGAACTGATAACCCGTGAGACCCTTGGGAAAGGCGTCGAACTGGGCGCAGTAGCCGACCACGCGGCAGAGGTCCTGGGGGTGGTTGGGGGGAATACCGAGCACGCTGATTTCGCCCTGCGACGGGTAGATCAACCCGGTCATGAGGTTCATGAGGGTGGTCTTACCGGAGCCGTTGGGGCCCACCAGGCTGGTGATGCCGGGGGGGATGGCGAGGCTGACCTTGTTGATGCCGAGCACCTCGCCATAGAAGCGCGAGACGTTGTTGAAGGTGATGAGGTTTTGGCTCATCCGGGCTTCGGTCATCTGACTACCTCCGCCCCGCGGATCTTGCTCGCCAGCATATAAAGGCAGATGAGCGCCAGGGCGGTGAGCGAAGCCCAGCAGCACCACAGCGGCAGTTCTTCGCCTTCGATGACGCGGAAGAAGACCGCACCGTTGGTGATGTGCGTCTTGCCTTCGAAGAGCTGCACCCAAACGGAGCCGATGAGCTCGCTGATGTTGAACAGGTGGCCCCACCTGGTGCGCTGCACGGCGTTGATGGTGGCGCCGAAGCCGCCGGCCACGAAGAAGACGCCGAACATGAGGGCGCCGGCCGCGGGCTTCCACTTCACCCAGGCGGAGAGCGCCAGTGCCAGCAGCGCCAGCAGCAGAATCCAAACCCAGGCGCCGAAGAAGATGCCGGAGGCGAGCCGCGCGTTGTCCTTCATCCACTGCCAGCTTTCCAGGTAGCCTTGCAGGCCGAATAGCAGCAGGCCGGGCACCCAGGTCATGGCCGACATGAGCACCAGCAGAATGGTCATCTTGCCAAGCACATACTCGACGCGCGAGAAGGGGCGCGCCAGGTAGAGGGACAGCGCGTTGTTGGCCAGGTCGGGCGAGACCTGACCCGGGCCGGTGAAGGCGGCCAGGAAGAGGGCCAGCATGCTCTGCCAGCCCAGCAGCGTCATAAAAAACGTGACGTTGATGCTGATCAGCCGGTTGGCGTTCTGCACGCCCAGCAGGCTGAGCGCGCTGGCGTTGTGCTGCACGTAAATGATGAGCGCGCAGACCAGCGGGTAGATGAAACTGGCCAGGTAAAAAATAGTGAGGAAGCGCGATTTCTGCATGTCCTCGAAGGCGTAGCGCGGGATCACCAGGAAGCGCGAGAGCGACGAGGTCATCTCGCCTTCGTAGGGCCGGTAGGTTTTCTTATATACGGCCATTGGCGGATCCTTTGTTCGAATCGGCCCCGGGGGCCTCCATGGCTTTGAGGAAGATATCCTCCAAGGAATCGCGCTTACGGTTGAGGCGGCGAATCTGCACGTTCTGGGCCGCAGCCACCTCATACAACTGGCGGACCTCCAGGTTGTCGGGAAGGATCAGCTTGATGCGGCCCTGCGCGCCGATGGCGGTTTCGCAGCCGAGCTTGGCCATCGATTCGAGGAAGCAGCCGTTGGCTTCGCCGCGCGTTTCCAGTTCAAGGAATCGGCGATTGGCACGGCGCTCCTCTTCCAGGTTGCAGATGGCGGCGATGTTGCCATCCTTGAGGATGAGCACTTCGTCGCAGCACTCTTCGACGTCGCGCAGGAGGTGGGAGGAGAGGAGCAGATGCAGGTCGCCGCGGTCGCGGATCTCCTGGATGAGCTGAATCATGCGAATGCGCGCCGGCGGGTCGAGGCCGTTGGTGGGTTCGTCGAGGAAGAGCACCTTGGGGCCGTGGGCGATGGCCTGGGCCAGTTTGGCGGCCTGCTTCATCCCCAGGGAATAGGTGCCGAGGGTGCGGTAACGGACCTCGCCCAGCCCCACGTAGAAAAAGGCCTCGTGGGCCCGCTCCAGTGCCGCTTCGGGCGGCAGGCCGGCCAGTTCCGCCATCAGGCGCACGAAGCGCACGCCGGTCATGGAAGCGATGAAGGAATCGTTCTCCGGCATGTAGCCGATCAGGCCGCGGACCTCGCGCGCGTGCGTGCGAACGTCGCGGCCGAAGATGCGGGCCGTGCCGGAGGCCGGTTTGTGGAAGCCGAGCAGGGTGTTGATCAGCGTGGACTTTCCGGCGCCGTTAGGTCCCAGCAGACCGATGGACCGGCCGTTGAGCGTGGCCTTCAGGCTCTTGAGGATGGCGCGCTGGCCAAAGCGCACTTCGAGACCATCCAACTCGATGACCGGGTCCATACCTTCATTAGAACGCAGTGCGGAAGGGGAATGTTCCGCCGGGGGTGTGGCGTGGCTCTGGAAGTTGGCGGTCTGAGGGTTTGGAGAGTGGACAACCGTGGGACCGGGTTCCCCGGGGCTGGCGCCGGGGGGATTTGTGTCGCAACTTGCAAGACTCCCGCGAATTGTCGCGTGCAGATCTAAGTGCTTCCAGCTCTATAAGTTGCAGGTAGAGGATGGGTGTTTTGGGGACGTGGTTGGGTCGGGTGAAGGCGCATGACCGCGGGCTTCCATCTTCCGATCTAGCACGATGGAAAGCGGGTTTCAGGCTTCGAGATCTGGAAATGCTTGAAAAGAGGGGGAGAATTAATTGGTTTTGGACTGCAAACCGGCTAGTCGACTGGCGCATCTCCCGGGTGAGAGAACTATTTCTTTTCAGGCGGCTGGCTTACTTCGGGCTGCCAAAGGTCCATGGCCATTCGCGGAGCCGCATTGAAGGGCCAGGTTATCACCATCCTGGGCATCGCACCTCCCGCGTTTGGCAACATTGCAGCCGCTGGTTCCCCCAGATTTTCGAAGCCAGATTCAATAGGTATTGACGGCGGCTCGTGAGAACGGTCGTAAGCGGTCGAACCGCGCACCGTTGGCGCGCTGGGCAGGCCGGAGGCCTATCCTACCGCTGAATGCGGGCGGAACCGCCCTTGGCGAAGGCGCGCACCTGATCCACTGTCGCCATGGTAGTGTCGCCGGGGAAAGTGGTCAAGAGCGCGCCGTGCGCCCAACCCAGTTTCACCGACTCCTCGGGCGATTCATTGGTGAGCAGGCCATAGAAGAAGCCCGCGGCGTAGCCATCGCCGCCGCCCACGCGGTCGTAGACGTCGAGTTCGGCGGTTGGCGACTGGTAGGTCTGGCCGTTGATCCAGGCTACAGCTCCCCAACTGTGCCGGTTGGTCGAGTGGACCTCGCGAAGCGTGGTGGCGACCACCTTTACGTGTGGATGCTTCCTGGTGACCTTCTCGATCATGCCGAAAAACGCGCTCGGGTCGAGTTTGGATTTCGCGGCCACTTCGGGTCCGGGGATGCCGAGGCCCTTTTGCAGATCCTCTTCATTGCCGACCAGCACGTCCACGTTCTTGACGATGCGGTCGAGCACGGCCACGGCGCGCTCCTCGCCGCCCGAGATGTTCCAGAGCTTGGCCCGGAAGTTGAGATCGAACGACGTCACAGCGCCGGTGGCCTTGGCGGCCTGCATGCCTTCGATGATTACCTCGGCCGTGGTGGGCGAGAGCGCCGCGAAGATGCCGCCGCTATGGAACCAGCGGACGCCGCCGGCGAAGATGGCCTGCCAGTCGAAATCGCCGGGCTTCAGTTGGGCAGCGGCTTCGTTGGAGCGATTGTAGAAAACCACGGGCGCGCGCACCCCCAGGCCGCGGTCGCTGTACACGGCGGCCATGTTGGGGCCGTTCACACCGTTGTGCTGGAAGTGCTTGTAGAAGGGCTTCACGCCCATCGCGCGGACCCGCTCGGCGATGAGCGCGCCGATGGGGTAGTCCACCATGGCGCTGACCACGCCGGTGTTCAGGCCGAAACAATCGGACAGGTTGGCGGCGCAGTTGAACTCGCCACCGCTGACGTGGATCTTGCACTCAGTGGCCTTGCGGAAGGGAATGATCCCGGGGTCCAGACGGTGGACCAGGGCGCCCAGGGAAACGAAATCCATTGCGCCTTCGGGGGGAATGTTCAGACCATGACTCATGCGGTTCTCCAATGATTTTAGATTTCGTAGTGACGCAGAATCTCGTCCCAGCGGCCCTGTGCCTTCAGCAGCAGTTCCACCGCTTCGCGCACCGCGCCCTGGCCGCCCGGGGCCTGGGTGACGTAGTGGGCGATCGGTTTGATCTCGGGCCTTGCGTTCGCCGTGGCGATGGCGAGGCCTACGCGGCGCATGACCACCACGTCGGTGAAATCGTCGCCGATGTAGGCCACTTCGCTGGCGTCGAGTTTGGCATCCGCCAGGATCTCCTGCAGCATCGGGATCTTCTCCGTGTGACCCTGGTACACATACTTGAACTTGCCCTGGCGGGCGCGCTCGGTGGTGGCCGGAGATGTGCGGCCGCTGATCAGGCCGGCGGCGATTCCCACGCGGTGAAGCCACTGCAAGGCGATGCCGTCCTGGGAATCGAAACCCTTGGTCTCCACCAAGGCGCCATCCGCGCCGGGGAAATGGTAGTACTTGCCGTCGGTGAGGACGCCATCCACGTCCATCAGCAGCAGGCGGATTTTGGAAGCCAGTTCGGTGACGCCGGCGCTCATACCGTGTAGGTGCCAGCCGCCACGTGGCCGCCCTTGCCGGTCCAGTTGGTATGGAAGAACTTGCCGCGCGGTTGATCGACGCGCTCGTAGGTGTGGGCGCCGAAGTAGTCGCGTTGGGCCTGCAGCAGGTTGGCGGGGAGCCGCTGGCTGCGGTAGCCATCGAAGAAGGCCAGCGCGGTGGTAAAGGCCGGCGCCGGCACGCCGGCGGTCACGGCAGTAGCGATGGTGTGGCGCCAGGACTTCTGGCAGCGGTCGATTACGCCATGGAAGTAATCGTCGAGCAGCAGGTTGCTCAGGTTCGGGTTGCCGGCGAATGCGGCCTTGATCTTGCCCAGGAAGACCGAGCGGATGATGCAGCCGGCTCGCCAGACCATGGCAATGGCGCCGTAATTCAGGTTCCAGTGGTATTCCGTGGCGGCCTCGCGCAGCAGCATGAAACCCTGCGCGTAGGAAACGATTTTGGAAGCCAGCAGCGCCTGGCGAATGTCCTCGACGAACGCTGCCTTGTCGCCCTGGAACTGGAATCTGGGTGCGGCGAGGACTTTCGAGGCTTCCACGCGCTCGGCCTTCAGGGCGCTGAGGCAGCGGGCATAGACGGCCTCGCCAATCAGTGTTAACGGCATCCCCAGGTCGAGCGAACTGACGCTGGTCCACTTGCCGGTGCCTTTTTGTCCGGCGGTGTCGAGGATCAGATCCACGGTGTACTGGCCGTTCTCGTCCTTATAGCCCAGGATGTCGCGAGTGATCTCGATCAGATAGCTGTCGAGTTCCCCCTTGTTCCAATCCGTGAGCACGGCGTGCATTTCCTCATTGCTCATGCCCAGCCCTTCCTTCATGAGATGGTAGGCCTCGCAGATGAGCTGCATGTCGCCGTACTCGATGCCGTTGTGGACCATCTTGACGTAGTGGCCGGCGCCGTCTTCGCCCATCCAGTCGCAGCATGGTTCGCCATCGGGCGTCTTGGCGCAGATCGCCTGGAAAATCTCCTTCACCAGCGGCCAGGCCGCGACGCTTCCGCCGGGCATCATGGAGGGCCCGAAGCGCGCGCCTTCCTCGCCTCCGGAGACACCGGTTCCGACGAACAACATGCCCTTGCTTTCCAGGTATTTGGTGCGGCGAATGGTGTCGGGAAAGTGCGAGTTGCCGCCATCGATGAGGAGGTCGCCCGGCTCCAGGTGGGGGAGCACCAGTTCGATGAAGTCATCCACCGCCTGGCCGGCCTTGACCATCAGCATGATCTTGCGGGGCCGCTTCAGCAGGCTGACCATCTGTTCGATGGAGTGGGCGCCGAGGATGGTGCTCCGGCCCTTGGCGGCGTCGTTCAGAAATTCATCGACTTTAGAGGTGGTTCGATTGTAGGCGACCACGGTGTAGCCATGGTCGTTCATGTTCATGATGAGGTTCTGGCCCATCACTGCCAGACCGATCAACGCGATGTCTGCCGTTTGTTCCATGATCTCGCTCCTAGCGATTGGCGCCCAGCAGGGTCAGGCCTTCCGGCAGAGACTCGTTAAAGCAAGGAGACACTTGCGCGGAAGTCCGGCGGGCCGCCGGATTAACGGATAATTGTCCGATGATTCCAGAGGACAATTTCTCTTATAGCATGTGGCTGGCTCGTTGGGCAGGGGGCCAGGGGCCGGCGGGTCGCCGGTCCTGGCAATTGAATCGGCCGGAATGGGAAGGGGAAGAAAAATTGGCAACCTGAACCGATCCTCGATACATCTAAGTGGTATGGTCCACCGTCCATTCGCAGCGATCTCACTGAATCTGTTGGTGTGGGCCTGCTCGGCTGCGGCGCAGGCCGGACCCGGGTCTCAGCCAGAGACTCCCCCCTCGCAACCGGCCGCACCGGTAGCGGAAGACAAACGGATTTTCGGCGTGCTCCCGAACAACCGCACCACCGAAAACTCCATCCCTTTCGCACCGATCACGGCGAAGCGGAAGATGACGATTGCGTACAAGGATTCCTTTGACTGGCCCGTCTACCCAACCGCCGCGGCTTTCGCCACTCTGTATCAACTCGAAGACCAGAACCACTCCTTCGGCCAAGGCATGGCGGGCTACACCAAGCGGTTCGCCACCGCCTACGGCGACCAGATGATCGGCAACATGATGACCGAGGGAATCGTGCCGTCGCTGCTGCGCGAGGATCCGCGATACTTCCGGCTAGGCCAGGGCACGAAAGGCGGTCGCGTCAAGTATGCGTTGACGCGCATTTTGGTCACGCGCAGCGATTCCGGCCACAAGCGGTTCAATTTCTCGGAAGTGGGTGGTAACGCCGCGGCAGTCGCGATATCCAATGCCTACTACCCGGATACCCGAACGGTTTTCGACAATACCGAGAAGTTCGGAATTCAGCTGGCCACGGACGCGTTCTCCAATGTTCTTAAAGAATTCTGGCCCGATGTGAAGCACTGGTGGCACACCAAGCGGCATGGCATGGTGTCGCAGCCCGTCGGCTTCCGGTAGGCTTTCGGCTTCGGGCTGGCGTGGCGCGCCGTTACGCCACTGCCGGGGTGTCCTCGAGGACGCAGATGGCATCCAGGTTGCGGTAGCGCTCGGCGTAGTCGAGGCCATAGCCGACCACGAACTGGTCGGGAATCTGGAAGCCTACGTAGCTCACGTGAACCGGCCGCAGGCGGCGCTCGGGCTTGTCCAATAGCGCGGCGATGCGGATGGAGTGCGGACGGCGCTGATCCAGAACGTGCATCAGGTAGTTGAGCGTCACCCCGCTATCCACGATGTCTTCCACGATCAGCACCTCGGCGCCTTCGAGCGAAATGTCCAGGTCTTTGGTCAACCTGACTTCGCCCGAGCTGGTCTTGCCCTTCCCGTAGGTGGAGATGCCCATGAAGTCGATCAGGACGTCACGCTTCATGGCGCGGGCCAGGTCCGTCATGAAGAAGGTGGCGCCCTTGAGGATGCAGATCATGTGCAAGTTTCCCGAGGGATAGTCTTTGGAGATCTGCTCGCCGAGTTCCTTGATCCGTTCCTGGATCTGTTCGGCAGTGATCAGCACCCGCAGCTTGGGATCAGTCATGAAGTAACCATTATCCACCCTGATACCCTTCGGTTTCCAAATCGAGCAGGCGGTTTGCCGGTTTGGGATCGCGCTACTTAAGCCTTAAGCCGCTTGCCTAGCGCGGCCTGGGCGGACATCATGGCCTTGCGAGCGTCGGCGAAACCGGCCACGGTGGGTTTTCCGGACTTCAGGTAGTCGAGCACCAGCGATTCGGCGGCCACGAACTCGGTAGCGGCGCCGGCTACATCGGCGGCGATCTCCAAGGGAATCGTCGCAACGCCGTTGCAGTCGGCGTGGATCAGGTCGCCCGGCTGAATCGTCAGGCCGCCGACGCGCACGGTGCGATGCAGGTCCACGATGTGACTGTAGCCGTGGGAGCAAATGCCGCCGTTGCTGAAGGCAGGGAAGCCGAGGCGGCGGACCTGATCGAGGTCCCGGGCGGCGCCGCTGGTGATCAGGCCGGCGGCTCCGAAACACTGGTAGGTGGTGCACATAATCTCGCCGAACGTGGCGGCGATGGGCGGATCGTCGAGATCCTGAAACACCACGATCGGCGTGCCGGGCAGTTCGGAGAAGCGGGCCACCTGGTCATCGAGCGAGCTGTAGACATCGCCTTGCCGCCGGGGAAGGGCGCAGCGCATGGTGGCGGTGGCCGCGTAGCCCACGATGGGCGGCATCTCCGGGAAACAGGCGCGAATGCGGCCATCCATGTAGCCGGCGCTGCGCGGGCGCACCTCGAAGAGTTCGATCGTGTTACAGATGGTCGGGGTGTCGAACTGCGCGAGTGCCTTCAGGTCAATAGGCATGAAGAGAGTATTGTAGCCCTGTTAAGATCAAGCGATGAAACTTGCGGTCCTGGGACTTGGGTTCATGGGGAGTACCCACCTGAAGGCGTGGGGCAAAACGCCGGGCGCCGGGCTGGTGGCAGTATTCGACTTTGACGAGCGCAGGCTGGCGGGCGACCTAAGCGCCGTGCAGGGCAACCTGGGTGGCCCGGGTGAACAGCTCGACTTCTCCGCCGTGCGCCAATACCGCGAACTGGATGCGCTGCTGGCGGATGCGGAGATCGAGGCCGTGGACGTGTGTTTGCCGACCGATCTGCACGAACCGGTGGCGATTGCGGCGTTGCGCGCGGGCAAGCATGTGCTGGTAGAGAAGCCGATGGCGCTCGATGGCGCGGCAGCGGACCGGATGGCCGCAGAGGCGGAGACGTGCGGGCGGGTGCTGATGACCGCGCAGGTGCTACGATTCATCCCGGAGTACCTCGCGCTGGAGGAGGCAGTGCATCGGACCGGCATGGGCGCGATGCGGGCCGCCATCTTCCGGCGGCGATGCGCGGCGCCGGCGTGGGGCGGGTGGCTGAAGGACGCCGCGCGCTCGGGCGGCGGGGTCTTCGACCTGCTGATCCACGACGTGGACATGTGCCTGCATCTTTTCGGCCGGCCGGAAGCCGTCGCGGCCACCGGGCACGTCGACGCGTCGCGGAGCATCGACACCTTGCAGGCACAATGGTTCTACACCGATGGCGCGGTGGTGACGGTGACGGGCGGCTGGCAACATCCGGGAGCGTTCCCGTTTTCGATGGAATACAGCGTTACGCTGGACGGCGGAACCGTGGAGTACAGTTCGGCCGGGCGCGCGCCTACGCTCTACGCCGGCGGCGGCGAGCAGGTTCTGGCGTTCGAAGGTGGCGACGGGTACGCGGGAGAGATCGCCTATTTTGCGGAGTGCTGTTCGGCGGGAAGGCAGCCCGAACGCTGCCCGCCGCGCGAATCCGCGGATGCGGTCAAACTCATGCTCCGGATGCTTGAAGCAAGGAGCGGGAATGGGGAGAAGATGACATGCCGACTTTGAACAAGCTGGAGCCCGGAGTGATGTTCTGGGCGGAGCGTGACAGCGTAAGCGAAATCCGTTCGCTGGGGGTGCGCAGCGGCCAGTTGGCGATTCCCGGCACAATGGCCTTGACCGAGGCCGCGGCGGCGGCCTGGAAAGCCGAACTGGAACGCGAGGAATTTACGTTGGTGACCGTCTTCGCCACCTATGAGGGCGAAGATTACGCCGACATTCCGACCGTTCAGCGTACCGTGGGATTCATCCCCGCGGGCACGCGGGCGGCACGGGAGCGGCGCACCTACGAGGTGAGCGACTTCGCGGCACGGTTGGGCGTGGCGAGCATCGCGTGCCATGTGGGCTTCGTGCCGGAGAATCATTCCGATGCCGATTACCTGGCGGTGCGCGACTTGGTACGACGTGTCTGCGACCATGCAGCGGGCCACGGCCAGACGTTCGCGCTGGAGACGGGCCAGGAGCGCGCGGAGGTGCTGCTGGCATTTATCGGGGAGGTGGAGCGGCCCAACCTGCGGATCAATTTCGATCCGGCCAATCTGATTCTCTATGGCTCGGACGAGCCGATCACGGCGTTGCGCGAGTTGGCGCCGCTGGTAATCTCGGTACACGCCAAGGACGGCGACTGGCCGCCGAAGGACGTGGCCGGGGCGCTGGGTAAGGAGCGGCCGCTGGGCCAAGGGTCGGTGGGCATCCCGCAATTTGTGCGGACGCTGAAAGAAGTCGGGTACCAGGGGACGTTGAACGTGGAGCGGGAAACGGACGACCAGACCACGCGCCTTCAGGACATAGCCGAGGGCGTGCGCCTTTTGAAGAAACTGTGTTTGAGCTGATAGCTTAATTAACTTGGCGCAGGCATAAGCGCTGCACGGTCTTTCGACGCCGCGTTCCGGGGTACAATCCAATAAAACGTGAGGGATCCAGTGAATCGGATGAACATTGTCTTCGCCGCCATCGCGTTCGGAGTTTCCGGACTCGCGCCACACGCCGCCCTGGGCCAGTCCGCCGAATCCAAGACCGCCGAACAAGTCTACAAGAACATCACGCAATTAAAAGGCACGCCTGCCGACCAGTTGGGGCCGGCCATGCAGTTCATCGCCACGTCTCTGGGAGTGGATTGCACGTTTTGCCACGTGCAGGGCAACATGGAGGCGGACGATAAAGGGGCCAAGAAAACCGCACGCGCGATGATGGCGATGACGGCCGAGATCAATAAAGCCAGTTTCCACGGTCAATTGCAGGTCACCTGCTACTCCTGCCACCGGGGATCCGCCCGCCCGATGAACACGCCGCCGGTGGTCGAATCGGACATGCCTGTGAAGGCCGCGCCGCGGCCCGCACCGACGGCAGGTCCGGGGGCGACAGTGGACCAGATCATGGAAAAATACGTCGACGCCCTTGGCGGAGCCGACGCGATCCACAAGGTCACCAGCCGCGTCCTGGCGGGCAAGATCATGACGGGTGGGAGTGAAACGCCCATCGAGGTGATCACCAAGGCCCCCAACAAGCGCGTCTCCATCACCCACATGGGCGGTGTCGACAGCTTCACGGCATTTGACGGCTCCGCAGGCTGGTTGGGCAGCACGGGGCGGCCGGCGCGCGAGATGTCCGCCGCCGAATCCGGGGCTTCGTCGCTGGACGCCGAGTTTTACCTGGCGCTGCGGCTGAAGGAGATTTTCCCGCAACTGCGCCGCGGCCGTCCGGAAGAGATCGGCGGCGTTCCGTGCGACGTTCTAAACGGTTCCGGGCCGGGACGGCCGCAGGTGCGCCTGTACTTCGACCAAAAAACCGGGCTGCTGGTGCGCATGGTGCGTTTGGCCGAAACGCCCGTGGGTCGCATGCCGACGCAGATCGACTACGCGGATTACCGCGACGCCGGCGGCGCCAAGCTCCCGTTCCGATGGACGCTGTCGCGGCCAAACGGGCGCTTCACGATTCAGATCGAGGAGGCGAAGGTGAATGTTCCCGTGGACGATGAACGGTTCGCCAAGCCCGCCGGCGACGTGAAGTAAAGGTGGCATCCGGTATGCGGCCAGGGTGGAAAACAGCTACCCGGGGACGCAGCGTCCAGGTGTAAACTGCGGGTGTGGTGCATACCCGCCGCTTATTCATCGCCGCCGGCGCCGCCGGCCTCACCTCCTCCCTGCTGGGCCGTTCCCAGGGAATGTCGCTGCACTTGAGCTGTGGAGCAATCGGCGTCAAGGCCTCGCAGACCGAAGCGATCGACTACGCCGCGCGCTATGGCTTTGATTCGGTCGATGCCGACGGCCGCTATCTCGGCAGCCTCACACAGACCGATCTGTCGCGCCTGCTGGATACCATGCGCGAAAAGAAAGTGAGCTGGGCCATCGCCGGACTGCCGGTGGAGTTCCGCAAGGACGACGCGGCCTTCGCGGAATCGATGAAGACGTTCCCCGCCTTTGCGGCGGGGCTGGAGCGCGCCGGAGTGAAGAACGTCACCACGTGGATCAGCCCCTCCAGCAACGAGCACACGTACCTGGAGAATCTGCGCATTCACGGGCGGCGGCTGCGCGAGGCCGCCGGCGCGATGCAGGATCATGGCCTGCGGTTGGGCATGGAGTATGTCGGACCGAAGACGCTATGGAGCGCGCAGCGCTTCCCGTTCATCCACACCATGTCGGAGATGAAGGACCTGATCGCGGAGATCGGCAAACCCAACGCCGGCTTCGTGCTCGATAGCTGGCACTGGTACACCGCCGGAGAAAAGAAGAAGGACCTGCTCTCCTTGAGGGCCGAGCAGGTGGTCTCGGTGGATCTGAACGACGCTCCGGCAGGCATCCCGGCGGATCAACAGGTGGACAACCGCCGCGAGCTGCCGGCCAGCACCGGCGTGATCGATGTGGCGGCGTTTTTAGGCGGGCTGAAAGAAATAGGCTACACCGGACCGGTGCGCGTCGAACCCTTCAATGAAGCCATCCGCAAGATGCCTCCCGGCGAGGCGCTGGCGGCCACAAAGGCCGCGCTTGACAAGGCCTTCGCGCTGGTGGCGTGACCATGCGGACCGGTATCATCGGGGTCGCGCTGGCGATCTGCTGCGCCGCCCAGCAGCCAGCGGGGTACGATCAGCCCTTCCGGCCGCAGTACCATTTCTCGCCGCGGCAGAACTGGACCAACGACCCCAACGGCCTGGTCTACTTTGACGGCGAATACCATCTCTTCTACCAGTACAATCCCTTCGGCGACCGCTGGGGCCACATGAGCTGGGGCCACGCCGTCAGCCCCGACCTGCTGCACTGGGAGGAATTGCCGGTGGCTCTGCCGGAAGAGAACGGCATCATGATCTTCACCGGCAGCACCGTAGTGGACCAGCGCAATACCAGCGGCTTCTGCTCCGGCGGCAAGCCCTGCCTGGTCTCGGTCTACACCGGTCACACGCCGCCAGCCTCCGGACGGCCCGCGCTGCAGACGCAGAACGTCGCCTACAGCAACGATCGCGGGCGCACGTGGACCAAGTACTCGGGCAACCCGGTGCTCAACCTCAACATGGCGGACTTCCGCGATCCACACGTCTTCTGGTCGGACGCGTCGAAACGGTGGGTGATGGTGGTGGCGCTGCCTGGCGAGCACAAGGTGCTGATCTACCATTCGGCCGACCTGAAACAGTGGGAGCGGGTGAGCGAATTCGGTCCGGCGGGGGCGACCGGCGGACAATGGGAATGCCCCACCCTGGCGGAGGTCCCGATAGCCGCCAGCCCCGGGCAGAGCCGCTGGGTTCTCAAGGTGGGGCTGAACCCAGGCGCGCTACAGGGCGGTTCAGGCGAGCAGTATTTTGTCGGCAGCTTCGATGGCACGCGCTTTACCAACGACAACCCGTCCTCCACCGCGCTGTGGACGGACTACGGCAAAGACTGTTACTGCGCCCTGCCGTTCAACGGGCTGCCGCAGGGCGGACGACCGGTGATGCTCGGCTGGATGAACAACTGGCAGTACGCCGGCAACGTGCCTACGCAGCCTTGGCGCGGCCAGATGACGATTCCGCGGCGGCTGCAACTGAAGCGGGTGGGCGACGGACTGCGGCTGGCACAAGAGCCGGTCGATCTGAGGGCGCTGCGCACCGGACACTTTGCATGGCGCGGCAATGACACAGCGGTCCTCAACCGCGCTCTGAGCGAAAATGCGTCGCGCGGAACCAGTTGGGAACTGCGGGCCACCGTGCTGCCTGGTGGCCCGGGAGACGTTAGTTGGAAGGTGCTGGCCGGTGGTGGCAAGTACACGCTGGTGGGCTACACCGCGGCACGCGGCGAGTTCTTCGTGGACCGGACGCATTCCGGTGAGACCGGTTTCCACCGCGACTTTCCGGCGATCACGGCGGTGAAGTGGCCATCGGGCAGGGGCCTGCTGGATTTCATCATACTGGTGGACCGTTCGACTGTGGAGGTCTTCGCGTTTGGCGGGCTGGTGGCGATCACGACGCTGGTGTACCCGCCGGCCGATGCGCGCGGCATCGAGTTCTCCTCGTCAGGCGCCAACCCGCGGCAGATTCACGTGGAGACCTGGGAATTGGCCTCCACTTGGCGCTAAGTCAGAGTCCCGGACGGGGCGTGCATCGCGTTAACACTCAGTTGGCAGGAGTTGGTGCTCGGGGTTGCGCCGAAGGTCTTGGCCGCACACTAATGCGACCAGTTATCGGAATCCGTTGACGCAGGCCTGACCACCTTAGTACGAACGGCTCATCTGGGACTTAGTGGTGTAAATGGTACTGTACATGCAAACTTAGGACCCTGAGAATGGAGTTAGGACGCCGTTTGCACGGCGCCGGTGCTGACTGTGAATAACCGGGACGAAACTCCATACATTGCGCGCGAAGTACATCCTCTCCGCGTGCAGAGGGCCGGGCACAGACAACGGCGTCTCGGTTCTCAGCGTCTTCTCCTGGCGGCACTCGCGCTGGCAGGCGTGTTTCCGCTGTACCGCTCTCTCACTACCCGCCGGCTCAACGAGCAGGCACGCCTCTTGACGGCGCCTCCTGCTGCCAGCGATGTGCCAGTGCGTCGCGCGACCATGCGCGAAGAATCACGGCCCGTCTATCCGTATTCGGTGATTCGTGGCGGAGTCTATTCGGCGTTGGAACTCGATCGCGCGCTCGAACACGACGGCGCGGCGGCGGCGCACTATACAGGGTTCGATCGCACTCGCGTACACACGGCTCACGCCGAAGCCGGCCAACCGATGTATGCCTCTTACCGGGTCCGCGACCGCATCTACTGGACGCGGAATCCGGTGCGCCTTATCGCCGGCGAAACCCTGCTTACGGACGGCGACAATCTGGCTCGCGCGCGTTGCGGAAATCGCCTGTCGCTCACTCCGCAACAGCCGATCGGTCCGGAAGTGAACCTGGCACAGCTCGACCGGGATTCGACCGCCGTCGTTGCCGATGGCGTCGATGGGTTCTCCGAGCCAATGCTGGCCCCCGAGGTCTTTCCGGAGATGCTGGAGCACCAGTCGTTTCAGATCGCGGACAGTGTCCCGGGCAGCGCGGCAGCCGTTAAGGCAGCGGCCGGAGGCGCCAATCTGGGGTTCGCCGGCGGGGTCAGCCTGCCCACCGTCGGTATCGGGATCGTGAGCCGGACCCCGATTTCGGCGCCGCAGGCCGGTTCGCCGCCGTCCGATAGCGCTCCGCCTTCTTCGGCCGAATTCTGGTTCCTGGTACCCATCCCGGTCTGGACAGGGCTCAGCAATGGAATCACCGGGAATCCGATCGCCGCGGTAGTTGGGTTGCCGCCCGGCCCGAATCACCTCACGCTGCCCCCCGCTCCCGGCAGTTCCTCCTGGTTCCCGGCGCCCGCGGGGTTGTCCTTCGTTCCAGGTCCCGGTTCGTCCAGCGACTGGTCCCCGCCTCCGTCGATGCCACCCGGTGCGCCGCCGGTTCCTCCATCCGTGGCGCCTCCGGTGACCGGAAGCGATAGGCCACACGTAGTTCCAACCAACACGCCCGATCCACCCACCGCGGTCCTTTTCGTCTGCGGAGCATTGCTAGTGGCCATCAGTTGCTGTGGCCGAAAGAACACGCGGAGCGAACTGCGGCCGTAGCTGCCGCGCGTGGCTCCGTTCCCGTCTTGCCGGCTCCCAAATAGGTCATTCACCCGGCGATATGATGCTAATGATCGGAGTCTTTGTGTCAGCCCAGCTAAATCCTCAACTCGAGATGTCCACGCTCGACGTCTTCCCCGTGCGGGAACCCGTGAGCAAGCGCGCCTATACCGTTCTCCGTCTGCGGACTCGTTCGGGGCCTGCCGGATATGGAGAGTGCTCGGGCGTTTCCCCGGCGGACCTGGCCGCTCTGCGGGCCGCGATCCAGGGCAAGGAGGCCAGCAGCTTTGAGAGCATTCGCCGGGGCTTGACGGTATCGGCGCCGGCGCTTGCCGGGCTCAACATGGCCATGCTCGACATCGTCGGGAAGTTCACCGGGGTGCCGGTCTACCAGGTACTCGGTGGACCCACTCGCAACCAAGCACGCGCGCTGGCCCAAATCGAAGGAGAAACCGACGATGCGATCATGGCGGCGGTCGGTCAGGCTCGGGCGGCCGGCCACCGGGCTTTTCTGATTCCGGTGCCGGCCACCCACTCCCGAAACCACAGCGCCACTTTGGTGAATGCCACTCGGCAAAGACTGGATAGGGCGCGCTCCGCAGGCGGGGAGGGTTGCGATTTTGTGCTTGACGCCCGCGGCAAACTTACCCCTGGCGACGCTTCGGCTCTGGCCGCGGCGTTGGAACGGTTCCACCTTCTTTGGTTTGACGAACCGTGTCCGCTCTCCAATTTGAGCGCGGCATCCAAGGTCGCCGGCGAAAACGTCACCCCGGTGGGGTTCGGGCGATTCGCCGCCGAAGCCGGTGTTTTTCAGGACTTGCTGCGCGGCGATGCGGTCGACGTTCTCCGGCCCGACCTGTGCCGCCATGGCATCACCCAGATCCGGCGAATTGCCGCGGTTGCCGAACCGTACTATCTCGCCGTGGCGCCGTTCCATGACGGCGGGCCGATTGCGACGGCCGCCGCGCTACACCTGGCGGCCAGCCTTCCTAACTTCTTCATCCAGCAAGTGCCTTACCCAGCCGCCGAAGAGGACCGCCGTATGCGGTCGCGTCTCACCGGCAAGCCGGTCGAAGACGTCCGGGATGGATTCCTGCAGCTACCGGTGGGACCGGGCTTGGGAGTCGGCGTGAATGAGCCGGCATTTACGGAATATCAGGAGCGTGCAGCGTGAACAGGCGTCATTTTCTTACAGGGGCTACCGGCGCCCTGGCCGCCGGACAGATGGCGGGCGCGCCCGGCCGGAGGCCGGCGTTGTCCTTTTGCGACTGCGCCCTCGATCCGCAGAGCGCTGCGCAGCGTGTCCCCGTGGGCGCTCAGGCGCTGGAAGGCTTTGGCTCCAAGGTGAGGATCACCAACCTCAAGACTTTTGGCGTAACCATACCCGGGGCGGCGGCCGACAGGCCTTATACTTTCGTAAAGCTGGAAACCAACGCCGGCCTGTCCGGCTGGGGCGAAGGCACCCTGGAAGGCAAAGCCAATGCGGTGATGGGATGCCTCGAAGATTTCCGGGAGTTTCTCATCGGCGCCGACCCAATGCCGGTGGAGCACCATTGGCAATCCATGTATGTCCACAGCTTCTATCGAGGCGGCCCGGTGATGGGGTCGGCGATTTCGGCGCTGGACCAGGCGCTTTGGGACTTACGCGGCAAGATCCTCGGTGTGCCGGTCTACAAACTGCTGGGCGGCCCCAACGATCCGGATGGTGTGCGTGGCTATTACGCGGCCAACGCCCGAACGCTGGACGATTTGCGGCGACTCCGTGAGACTGCTTCGGCGCAGGGCATCACCGCCTTCAAAGGCGGCCTTCCCAACTACTACGAATGGATTGAGACCCACGAAAAAATCACCGAGGCGGTACGCCACATCGAGACCTTGAGGGAAGGATTGGGGCCGGATCTCGACATCGCCGTGGATTTCCACGCCAAGACCAGTCCCAGTGTAGCCTCCGTCATCATCAAGGAGATCGAGCCCTTACACCTGCTTTGGGTCGAAGAGCCGTGTCCTCCCGAGAACGTGAAGGCCATGGCACGGATTGCGCGACGGGTAGCCACGCCCATCGCAACCGGCGAGCGTCTGGTGGCTTCCTACGGGGTGCGCGAACTGGTGGAACAGGGCGTGGTGGACATCCTTCAGACGGATATGAACCACGTAGGCGGCATCACCGCGCTGTGGAAGGTTGCCGCCCTGGCCAACGTCTCGGGCATTTCCATGGCGCCGCACGCGTGCGAGGGACCGATCGGCATGCTCGCCTCACTTCACCTGGATTCAGCCATTCCCAACTTCCTGATTCAGGAATGCTGCGGCCAGGCGGCGCCCCAGGTCCGCGACAAGGTCTGGGAGGAATGGTTCGGATTTCCCGCCATGCGCATGGTGAACGGAAAGTACCCGCTGCCCGAGAAGCCCGGATTGGGCTTCGAGCTTACCGAAGAAGCTCTGAAGAAGTACCCGTTCAACGGGAGCAGGCCGATGGCCAGGGTCTTTCACAAAGATGGATCCGTGGCCGAGTGGTAGGTGGCGCGTCCCGCCGGGCGCAACGACGCCGCCTCTCTTGATCTTCTTCGGGTTTGTACGGGTTCCCACGCCACGGCTGCGAGCGTCCCACCAATCGAAATGTGGCGCACCGTGTAACTTTTCTGCGCCGGATCCCTATACTTGACGAAGACCATTTTGGAGGACTTCGATGAGCGACTACGCGATTCAATTGCGTGGCGTCGGCAAACGCTATCCACACTACGTGTTGCAGGGCATCGATCTGGCCGTGACGAAAGGCACCGTGCTAGGCGTGGTCGGGCCCAATGGCGCGGGCAAATCCACGTTACTGCGTATTTTGATGGGTCTGGTGCGCGCCGATGCCGGGCGTGTGACTATGCTGGGACGCGATATGCCTGCCGATGAACGGTGGATCAAAGCTCGCGTCGGATTTGTGTCATGCGACATGGCCTTGTACGGCGCCGCCACGCTGCGCTGGCACATGCAATTGGTGCGCGATCTGCACGCGGGCTGGGACGACCGGCGGGCAACGGATCTGCTCGATCGATTGAATCTCGATCCCGATCAGCGTGTCGGCGGATTCTCGCGCGGGCAGCAGGTAAAAGCGATGCTCCTGCTGGCGATGGCGCGGCGCGCGGATGTCTTGATTTTGGACGAGCCCACTACCGGCCTGGACCCGATTGCCCGGCATGACGTACTGACGCTGCTGTCCGCCACCCGCGAAGAACGCAGTGCTTTGATCTTCTCGTCGCATTACACGGAAGATATCGCCTCCCTGGCCGACCATGTGGCTTTCCTATACGGTGGCAAACAAATCGCCCATGCTCCGTCCGCCGAACTGCTCGCCAGCGGCAAGAGTCTCGATGGCGTTTTTCTGGAACAAGTGGCCGCGCTCAGCGCCGGGAGGGCGGCATGAACCCCCGAGTTGTCCTACGGCTGGTCCGCAAAGACTGCTCGTTGATGCAACGGCCACTAGTGGCTTACATCGCCGGCGCGCTGGCGGGATTGGCTTTCACTGTTTGGGGCGGGCAGGTGGGCCGCTCGGCCGGCGTCACGCTGACGTTGAACGTGCTCATCGGCGTCTCCTTTCACGTGATGCTCGGGCCGGTGCTGGGCGAACGCGAGCGCAAGACCCTGGCGTTTGTAATGAGCCTGCCGGTGACGCCGATCGATTCGGCCCTGGCCAAACTAATCTCGGCGTTCTCGCTATTCCTGATCCCGGCGACGATTGCCGCGACCACGCTGGTTTGGTTATCGCCAATCGATATTCCCGCAGCCATGGCCGCGTCCCACCGGTCGCTCTGGTCCCATGCGGCCGGTACGCTTGCTTACTACGCAGTCGTGTTGGGCGCATGGCTGATGTTTTTCGCGGTAGTGCTTGGCGCGGCTATCGTCAGCGAGTCCGTCGGCTGGACCATCGGCGTGCTTGCCGGCCTCCTGTTCGTAGCCGGCAATTTTGTGCTGCAAGTGTTGCCGAACCTGCACGGCGTGGGCCGATACTTGCGCGCGATGGGGCGCGGCGAGGCCGCATTGCCGGTCACGATTGCGTGCGAGGCGGCCGGTATCGCCGCCATCGTGGCCGCGATGTTGATCTTGCAGCATCGAAAGACGAGCTTCGTTTGATCGACTTCGATACGTTGTACGCGCAACATTCCCGCGATGTATTCCGCTTCGCCGTCTCGTTGTCCGGCAACCGGGCCATGGCGGAAGACATTACGTCGGAGACGTTTGTGCGCGTATGGAGCGCGCGTGACCGGGTGGACATCGGCACGGTGATTGGTTACCTTCTGACCATCGCGCGACACCTGTACCTGGAGCAGCTCCGGAGCGACCGCAACCGCGGCGAACTCGCCTGCGATCCGCCAGACGGCGCTCCCGGGCCGCACGCGCTGGCTGAAGGGCGTTGCGAACTGGACGCGGTCCTTACGGACTTGCAGAGCCTGCCCGAACTCGACCGCGCGGCGCTGTTGATGCGGGCGCAGGACAGACTGTCGTATGAAGAAATCGCCGCCGCGCTAGGGATTGGCGCCGGTGCGGCAAAAACCAAGGTACACCGCGCGCGCCGCAAGATCGCTGAATTGCGAATGCTTCGAGAGGACAGCCGTGAAAAACGTCACACGTGAAATCGTCAAGGACCTTTTGCCTCTGTACGTGGCCGGAGAGGCAAGCGAGGACAGCCGGGCAGTGGTCGAAGAGTGGCTGCGCGGCGATCCGGAACTGGCGCGTCTCGCGACAGCGCTCCGGGTGGACGAATCAGCGCCCCCCGAGGGCGCGTTATCGCCCCCTGGCGGACAGGCCGCGCTCGCAACCACCAAGGCGTTGCTGCGCCGCCGGTCCTGGCTGCTGGCGATGGCGCTGCTGTCGACGGGCCTGCCGCTATCGTTTGTTTTCGACAAGCATGGTCTGCGGTTTTTCATGCTTCGCGATGCGCCGCTCGCGGCATCGGCGATATGGATTGCGGCTGTCGGGCTTTGGATCGGTTTCGCGGTGCTGGCCCGCCGCCTGCGTGTCACGGGGCTCTGATCGCCCGCCCCACCTCGCCGCCCGCGCGGTAACCTTGCAAGTATGCAGATTCCCGCTCGAAGGCTGGGCCTTGCCGGGCCCACGGTTTCCGCGATTGGTCTGGGGTGCATGGGCATGTCGGGGATGTATGGACGGAGCGACGAAACGGAGTCCATTGCCACGATTCAAGCGGCCATTGATGCCGGTATCAACTTGCTCGACACGGGCGATTTCTACGGTATGGGCCACAACGAAATGCTGCTGGGCAAGGCTCTGGAAGGCCGCCGCGATCGGGTATTGCTCTCGGTGAAGTTCGGCGCCATGCGGTCGCCCGGCGGCGCCTTTATCGGCGTGGATGGCCGGCCGCGGGCGGTGAAGAATTTCGCGGCATACAGTCTGCAGCGGCTGAAGACGGACCACATCGACATCTACCGGCTCTCACGAATCGATCCCGAAGTTCCTATCGAAGAAACCGTGGGCGCGATCGCGGACCTGATCCGGAGTGGACAGGTTCGCTTCGTGGGCCTCTCGGAGTCCGGTGCTTCGACCATCCGCCGGGCGCACGCCACCCATCCGGTTTGCGATTTGCAGATTGAGTACTCGCTGGCGAGCCGGAAGATCGAGGACGGGATTTTGCCAACGGTGCGGGAACTGGGGATCGCTGTCACCGCCTACGGCGTGCTTTCGCGCGGCCTGCTAAGCGGGTCGCGGCCGTCGGTCCAAGGCGACTTGCGCGCCGGCTTGCCCCGATTCACTGGGGCGAATTACGAGCAGAATGTCAAACTCGTGGCGGCGTTGGCTTCTCTGGCAGCGCAAAGAGGAGTGACCCCAGCGCAGCTCGCCATCGCCTGGGTGCTGAGCAAGGGGGACGATATCGTACCTGTGATAGGCGCGCGAACGCAAAAGCAGTTGGCTGAGACACTCATGGCGCTCGATGTCCGGCCGATCGCGGAAGAGTTCGGGCGGCTGGAGGACATCTTCGATCCGGGACGGATTGCGGGAACTCGCTATGGCGCCGAGCAGATGGCGATGCTCGACAGCGAGAGGTAGGGCAGGCCCGAGGCCTACGCCATATTACGGCAGCGACTCGATCGACGCCACCAGATTACCCGTCAGCCGAAGCACATTCCAACGCGCTTTCTCCACCGTGTACTGCGCGTCGTAAAAGGCAATCCACTTGTCGTTCTCCACGATCCGGGCTTCCTCCACCTGGCGCAGCCCGGTGCGGCCTTCCTGCATCTGGGCGAGGTATACCGAAAGCTGCTCCCGCGCGACTTCCAGGTCCAGCCGCACCACTTCCGCGGCGGTCTCCGCCTGTTTGGCGTCGCGGAAGGATTTTTGCAGATCGGAGCTGACCCGGTTGCGCGTGTTGTTCAGGTCGATCCGCAGGTGTGCGATCTCGGTCTGCGTTTGCGCCATCTGCGCGTTCACTCCCGGTCCGGTGAACAGGGGCAGTTGGAACGAAAGGCCGATCTGCCCGTTGTTGCGCTGGAACTTGTTGAAGTACTGCTCGTAGTTGTTGAACTTGGCGAAAAGCCCATACTGCGCCACCAGATCCACGCGCGGCAGCCGCGCCGCACTATGGCCGCGCGCTTCCAGACCCTTGGACGCAATCTGGGATTGCAGCTTGCGCAGTTCCTGGTTGGAATCCAAGGCGGCTTTGATGGCCTGTTCTTCGGATGGCGGCAGCGTGGGCGCCGGCCGCTGCTCTTCCACCGGGCGGACGCGGTCGTCGGCCGATAAGCCGAGGGCGATGGCGAGAGCGGTTTCCGCGGTAGCGCGCTCGGCTTCCATCTGCTCGGCAACCTGGCGCGCGCGGGCCAACTGGTAGGCCGCCTGCTTCTCCGCCAACGGCAAGGCGCGGCCCTCGAGCACTTGGGCCCGAACGGTTTCCAGAACGTTCTGCAGGCTCTCTGCGTCTTTGCGCGCCAACTCGCCCACGCGGCCCGCGCGCTCGGCATCCAGGTACAGCCCGGCGGTGCGGTACGCTACTTCGTCGCGTTTGCCGGCCACGCCGAATCCAGCCCCACGGGCGTCTTCCTTGGCCTGCGCGACGGCGAAACTCTGCGGCCGGTTGAAGAGGTATTGCGAGGCGTGGGCCTGCACGATGCTGGGGGCGGAGCCCTCGATGCTCATGGGGAAGCCGTTGCTGTAGGCCAAGCCGCTGCCCACCGTGACGCGCGGCGCGAACGGATCCCTGGCCACCCGAACCGCCTGCCGGGCGTTCTCCTCGTCGAGCCGGGCGAGGGCGATATCGGGATTCTGTTGGATGGCGATTCCCACCGCCTGGCGCAGCGTCATGGACCGGACTTCGGCGCGTGCGAGGCAGGCCACCGCGGTGAGGAGGAGCGCGATTTTCGACATAGCTCTATTGTAATGGCGGGCTTCGTGCGGTTACCCTAAACGCTTGACCACGGAACAGGAGCTTCGCGAAAAGCTGCGCAAAATCTCCGCGCTTTTTGAAGGCGCTGCCACCGCGGGCGAACGCAGCGCCGCCGCGGCCGCCATCGCGCGCGTCAAACAAGCCCTCGCCGCCCTGGGCCAAACCGAGCCCGCCAGGGAGATGCAATTTTCCCTGGCAGACCAATGGCAGCGCCGGCTCTTTTCCGCGCTTTGCCGGCGCTACGGGTTGGAACCCTATCGATACCACCGCCAACGCTACACTACGGTGATGGTCCGGGTGCCGCAATCGTTTGTCGACAAGACGCTGTGGCCCGAATATCAGGAGCTTCAGAAGGCGCTCGACGAGTACCTGAATGAAGCCACGGAGCGGATCATTCGCGAGGAAGTGTACGGCGATGCCAGGGAAGCGCGGGTGCGGAATGGGTGAGGCAAAGAGAGGCTGCTCCGTCAAGCACCCCGGGGAGCGTAAAATGAGCATAGGTGCTGTCCGGCTTCGACCCCCTCACTTCCGAATGGTTCGTTAAACGCTTCGGGCGGACCACCGAACCCCAGGAGCTTGGTTGGCCTGAGATCCGCGCGGGGCGTGAGGTGCTGATTTCGGCGCCGACCGGGTCCGGCAAAACGCTGGCGGCCTTCCTGATCTGCATCGACAACCTGGTGCGGCTGGCGCGCGCGGGTGCATTGCCGGAACACACCGCGGTGGTTTACGTCTCACCGCTCAAGGCGCTTTCGAACGACGTCCACAAGAACCTGGAAGTGCCGCTGGCCGAAATCTCCAGGCTGGCGGCCGAGCGCGGCGTGCCGCTGGCGCCAATTCGCGTGGCGCTGCGGACTGGCGACACACCACAGGCGGAGCGGCAGCGCATGACGCGGCAGCGGCCCCACATCTTGATCACCACGCCGGAATCGCTATTCATCCTGCTGACTGCCGCCAAGCCGCGCGAAATGCTGGCGCGCGTGAGCACCGTGATCGTGGACGAAATTCACGCCATCGCCGACGATAAGCGCGGTTCGCACCTGGCCCTCTCGCTGGCGCGGCTCGACCGGCTGGTGGAGCAGAGTGGCCTGCCGAGGCCGCGGCGCATCGGACTTTCCGCCACCGTCAAGCCTCTGGAGGAAGTGGCAGCGTTCCTCAGCGACGACGCGCGCGTGGTCGATATCGGCCATCGCCGCGAAATGGAACTGGCCGTGGAGGTGCCGCGCGACGAGCTGGGGCCGGTGGCCAGCAACGAGATGTGGGGCGAGATCTACGACCGCGTAGCCGAGCTGATCCGCGAAAACCGCACGACCCTGGTGTTCGTGAACACGCGGCGGCTCTCCGAGCGGGTGACGCATCACCTGGCGGAGCGGCTCGGCGAAAACGCCGTGTTGCCCCATCACGGTAGCCTTTCGCGGGCCATGCGGCTGGACGCGGAGAAGCGGCTGAAGGCGGGCGAATTGCGCGCGGTAGTGGCCACCGCCTCGCTGGAGTTGGGCATCGATATCGGCACGGTGGACCTGGTGTGCCAGATCGGCTCGCCCAGGTCGATTGCGGTGGCGCTCCAGCGAATCGGCCGTGCCGGCCACTGGGTGGGCGCGCTGCCCAAGGGCCGGATCTTCGCCACCACGCGCGACGAACTGCTGGAATGCGCGGCGCTCGTGCGCGCCATCCGCAAGGGCGAACTCGATCGCCTGGAAGTTCCGCGCAACGCGCTCGACATCCTGGCCCAGCAGATGGTGGCGGCCTGCGCCTGTGAGGATTTCGACGAGGACGACCTGTTCGCGCTGATGCGGCGGGCGTGGCCGTATCGAACCCTGGAGCGGCACGATTTCGACGCCGTGCTGGAGGTTCTCTCTGAAGGCATCGCCACGTCGCGCGGCAAGGCCGGCGCGTATCTGCATCGCGACGCCGTGAACCGGCGTGTGCGCGGCCGGCGCGGCGCCCGGCTGACGGCCATTACATCGGGTGGCGCCATTCCGGACACTGCGCAGTACCTGGTGGTGGCGGAACCGGAGGGGACCACGGTGGGCACGCTCGACGAGGATTTCGCCGTGGAGAGCATGGCCGGCGACGTCTTTCTGCTGGGCACGACGTCGTGGCGCATCCGGCGCATCGAGTCGGGGCGGGTCCGTGTGGAGGATGCGCACGGCGCCTCACCGACGATCCCATTCTGGCGCGGCGAAGCGCCCGGCAGGACGCTCGAGCTATCCCGCGAACTGTCGCTCCTCCGCGAGGCAATCGCCGCCGAGAAAGAACACAGCCCGGAATGGCTGTGCCAGTGCGGCCTCGACCGCCGCGGTGCCGAGCAGGCGGTCGAATATGTGCAAGTCGGCCAAGCCGCCTTAGGCGTAATGCCTTCGACCGACTGCGTGGTGGCTGAGCGCTTCTTCGACGAAGCCGGCGGCATGCAACTCGTCATCCACGCCCCCTTCGGCGCCCGCATCAATCGCGCCTGGGGGCTGGCTCTGCGCAAGCGCTTCTGCCGCTCGTTCAACTTCGAGCTGCAAGCCGCGGCCACGGACAACGGTATCGTCATCTCGCTCGGCGAGCAGCACTCTTTCCCGCTCGAAATCGTCTTCGAGTTCCTGCGCGTGGCCACCGTGCAGGAGGTCTTGACGCAGGCGCTCCTGGCGGCCCCCATGTTTACCGCTCGCTGGCGCTGGAACGCGTCGCGCGCCCTGGCCATTCCGCGCTACTCGGGTGGCCGCAAGGTGCCGGCGCCGATCCAGCGAATGCGGGCCGACGACCTGATGGCAGCGGTCTTCCCCGATCAGGCTGCCTGCCCGGAGAATCTCACGGGCGAGGTCCGCATCCCCGATCATCCGCTGGTTAAAGAGACCATCGACAACTGCCTGTACGAGGCCATGGACCTCAACGGCCTCCGCGAGTTGTTGACCGCTATTCACGACGGCCAGATTCGCACCGTCTCGGTGGACACGCACGAGCCTTCCCCGTTCTCACATGAGATTCTGAACGCCAACCCGTACGCCTTCCTGGACGATGCTCCGCTCGAAGAGCGCCGTACACGCGCCGTGCAGATGCGGCGCACGCTGCCCGCCGATTATGCCGAGGGCGCCAGCGCCCTGGATCCCGACGCTATTGCTCAAGTGACCGCCGAAGTCTGGCCGCCCATGCGCGATGCCGACGAGTTGCACGAAGCGCTATGTGGGCTGAGCCTGATGCCGGTTGGCGAGGCCCGCGAACTCTTTGACGAACTGGTGGCGGCCCGGCGCGCCGCCACCCTCACCGTAGGCGGCAGCCGGTTTTGGGTTCCGGCGGAGCGCGCCGACCTGGTGCGCCGGGCCTACCCCGCCGCGGCGCTCGATCCTGCGATCGCTGCGCCGCCCAGCACGCGCGCGATTCCGGAAAGCCCGGAGGCGTGCGCCGCCGAGATTCTGCGCGGCTGGTTCGAGTGCTCAGGACCGCTGCGGGCGTCCGATCTTGCGCACAATCTGGCCATGCCGCGTGATCTGGTGGATCAGTCGCTGGCTCAGTTGGAAGCCGAAGGGCAGGTCCTGCGCGGCAGTTTTCGCGGTGGATCGGGCGAGGTGGAGTGGTGTCATCGAAGGCTGCTGGCGCGCATCCACCGGCTTACCATCGGCAAGCTGCGACGCGAGATCGAGCCGGTGACCACGGCCGAGTTCTACGCGTTTCTCAACCGCTGGCAACACCTGGCGCCGGGCAGCCAACTGCACGGCGTCGATGGCACGCTGCAGATCATCCGCCAGTTGCAGGGCAGCGAATACGGCGCGGCGGCGTGGGAGTCGGAGGTGCTGCCGGCGCGCGTGGCGCGCTACCAGCCAGAGTACCTGGATCAGCTTTGCCTCTCGGGCGAGGTCACTTGGGGCCGGCTCTCGCCGCACCCGGCGTTTGAGCGCGAGGAGCAGGAGAACAGCCGCCGCCGCGTGAGGCCTACGCGGGTTGCGCCGCTGGCCATTTTTCTGCGTGAGGACTCGGCTTGGCTGCTGGCTGGGCCTGAGCCTTCCTCCAGCACTGCCCTGTCGCATCCCGCGCGGGAAGTGCTCGCTGTGTTAGAGGCGCGCGGGGCCAGTTTCTTTGCCGATATCACCCGCGCCACCGGCCGCCTGGCAAGCGAGGTGGAAGACGCGCTTTGGGAATTGGTGACCGCCGGCCTGGTGACCGCCGACGGCTTCGAGAACTTGCGCGCGCTGCTCGACCCCAGGCGCCGCGGCGGTCAGGGCAAGGGCCGAAGCGCGCGCCCGCGCCACGCTCCCGGCCGCTGGGCCTTGCTGCGGCACACCGCGCCTCAGCCCGATGCCAATGCCGAACCCTTCGCGCGCCAGTTGCTGCAACGCTGGGGGGTAGTGTTTCGCGACGTGTCGGCGAAGGAGTCCACCGCTCCCCCGTGGCGCGATTTGCTGGTGGCCTTACGGCGCATGGAATCGCGCGGCGAAATCCGCGGCGGAAGGTTCGTCGCAGCGTTCCTTGGCGAGCAGTTCGCGCTCCCCGAGGCGCTGGATTTGTTGCGGGCAATTCGGCGCAGCGGCGAAATCGCGACCGAAGCCCCGGCGCCGTGGACAGCGCCCGAATCGGCACTGGTCGCCACAAAACCGGCCGCGCACGCGCAGTGAGCAAACTTCATGGCCAGAGAGGCAGCGGCAGTTCTATTTCGCCTTTCACGCCGAACGAACTGCCGAGCCTCCGTCGTCTGTTAATCGTGTTCCCCCTTGTGTTAACCTTCGGGCATGCGCAGGTCCTTCTCCGTCACGGCGCTGCTGCTTGCGTTGGGCCTCACGATCTCGCTTCGTGCCACCGATCCGGGTCGCGATTTTTCGGGTAAGTGGGTGCTGGATCAGGTCGCCAGCCGGATTCGCGCGTTCGCGGAGGTCGAGACCTCTCTGGCCGTCTCTCAGGACGAGGGCGGCATCCGCTGCTCAATGCCTGAAGCGGAGTGGTCATACGCACTCGATGGCAGCGAGACGCGCAGTCGCGTGGGAGAGGAATCAAGGAACTCGGTTGCCAAGTGGGAAGGCTCGGCGCTTTTGATCAACACTCTGGTTTCCGGCTCGCAGAGCTATACCGTGATGGACCGTTGGCAACTTTCGGGGGACCTCGACACGCTGACCATTACGCGACAGGTGGTTCGCGCGAGCGGGCAGACGGAAGGCACGCTGGTGTTCCGGCGCGAAGGTGCGCCGATGGCGGCCGAGCATCTGGACAATCGTCCGCCTTCGCCGGTCTTCCCGCGCAGGTCCGAGCCGGGGCTGGCTCCCGACCTCACGGTCCCCCTGGGGACTCGGGTGCTGCTCACGCTGATCGGAGAGGTGAGCACGAAGCACGCCAAGGAGGGGGATCGGGTGTACCTGCAGACGGCCGTTCCCGTCGCGGTGAGTGGGCAGGTGGTGGTCCCGCGAGGCAGCGATGTCGCCGGCACCATTACACGAGTCAAGCCCGCGGGGAAGGTTGCCGGTAAGGGCGAGTTGTTCATCCGGTTCGACTCACTGATTCTGCCGAATGGGGTATCGCGCGACTTTCACGCCCGGCCGCCGGGGAGTGAAGGTCAAGTCCAGGGCAACGGGAGAGCCGCCGACCCCCGTGCGGTGATGGTGGGAGCCGGGATGGGCGCATCCATAGGCGCCATTGCCAGGGGACTGCCGGGCATGGCGGTGGGCGGCGGGGCCGGGGCTCTGGCCGGGGTCCTGCTATCCCGCAATCAGGATGTAGTTCTGCGACCTGGCACTCATGTGGAAATGGTGCTGGATCGCGACCTGGTGTTTCACCCGGACGAGATTGCGTCGCTGCGATAGGAAAACCGCCTGCGCAGAGGAACACAAGCCGGGAGGCCCGTGCCACTTTACGGCAGGAGCGCGATGGGGGCCCGCCAGAAAGCGAACTTCTGGCCGGTTGGGTCGAGCACGCTCACCTGGCAGGTGTACTTGCCGGGCTGGAGTTTCGCCATCGGGACACTGAACCGTACGGGCAAGGCCTTCGACTTGGCGTTCAGGCCCTCGGTGATCTGCAAGGGCGCCGTCTCGAAAGCCTTCACTTTACCTCGATAGAAACTTACACTGGCGACGATGGGCTTGGTGGTTTCGGCTTCCGGCTCGTACGCCTCCAGGAAGATGTACATATCCTGGTCTTTCCTGAAGACGCGAGTCACGCTGGGGACCAGCTTTTGGTTGTCCTGCACCAGCGGGTTGGCGGCAAGCAGCCGCTTGTCTCTCTCGGCCGTGGCCAGCGACTCCTTTAGGTCCTGCCGCTGATTGCTCAGCACCACCGAACTGATGGGCAGATATTTCACCTGGGTGGTCAGATCAGGCACGGTGAACTTGGTTTCGTAGGTGCCCATCTTGCCGGTCTCGTTTTCGCGGGTCAGAAACTTCAGGGTGTAGGCGCCGGGGGGCAGGGTGAAGCCGGTGTCGTAAGCCAAAGTGCGCTTGCTCAACTGCCCAGCAGTCTCGCCCTTCAACTTGATCTCCTGATAGTCGCGAACGTTGCCCTGGGTCACGCCCTTCGCATCCTTCACTTCGCCGATGAAATCGATCTTGGTGGTGTCGGCGCCGCGATGTTTGGCCAGTTCGAGTTCGCTGCCGGGGATCTTCACGGTTACGGGCACGAAGTAGCGGTCGCGAGCCAGGCGGAAGTAATCCACTTCCACGGCCACGGAAAGGTCGGTGACCGGGTCGCCCAGCATTAAGGCCTCCTGGAGCTGACGCTCTTTGTCGGACGACGTGAACTGCCTGAAGTTCTTGCCTGCAAAGTAACCCGGCCGGTAGTCCAACTTGGCTACCGCGGTGTTATTCACGGTCAGCTTGATACGGCGATAGCGGCCGTCCAGATTCAGGTTGGTGCTGTAATAGCCGAGGATGTAGTAACTGGCAATGTCCTTTTGCGCCTGTTGAATTCCCAGCGCCAGGTCGTTGTTGTCGAGCAGGGCCTTGCCCCCGGTGTCGGCGGCCAGCGTGTACAGCGTTTCCTGCTGGCCCTGGAACCTGGTTTGCGCCGACCGCGACGAACTGCCCGAGTACATGCCTGCGCCGCCCGGCGAACCCTTGGTGGCATCGCCCAGCGGAGCCGAGGCGACCAGCCCGCGCGCATCGATGGGATAGAAGGCCACGTTATTGCGAATGGCCGCGTTGATGGTGGCGCGCAGTTGGGCTTCGTTGTCCACGCCGGTCTTGCTGACACCGCTGGCGAAGTAGACCAGGGCTTTCTTTTCCGACAGCGAGCCTAACATCTTGGCCGCCGATTCCAGTGCTGCGAGTTTGCGGTCGGTATTGAAAATGTTGAACTCGGTGTCGTCGGCGGTGTATGCCGCGCCGGTGTCTTCTTCGTCGTCGGCGCCGGTGGCGGCATCCCCGGCGAGGTCGCTGCCTTCGCCAATGGTCAGGCCTTTGATTACCTTGGCCAGGGCGTCGCGGTCGTCGGTGAAGTCCTCCAGCACTTTCATGTCGACCGAGAACGACATGATGGCCATCAGGTCCGACTGCGTCATCTGCGTTTTTAGGAATTTTTGAGCGGCGGTTTGGGCCCTAATCTGGTCCTGAATGGGCATCGAACTCATATCGAAGAACATGACCAGGAGGCGGCGGTCCTTATATTTGACTTCGCCGGGTCTGGAGGGAGCGATCAGGTTGGCGGTCACCGATTTCACGGCCGGAGTGTCGGGGGGGGTGGCGGCGGCAGGCTCGGGCGCCGGCGGCCGCTGTTGCAGTTTCGGTTCCGGCGCCACGGTCTCTTCGAGTTCCTGGTATTCGAAAACCTTGATCTCCTGCTTCTTGCCATCTTCGGTGATAGTGAAGTCGCCGGGCTTCAGGCCCTTGATGGGAGCGCCGCTCTTGTCCTTGGCGGTCACGTCCACCACCACCAACTGCGAGGTGACGTCAAACTTGGCGACGCCCTTGGGGGCCGCTGGGGCTTGGGTCTGGGGCGGTTGCGCCGAGGCGATCAGGAGGGCGAATAGAGAGGCGGCGGTGATGGGTCGCGTCATTAGAACCTCAACAACACAGGCCCAAGAGGCCTGTGCCACTAGAATCGGAACCGCAAGGTGACGGTCAGACTGCGCATGTTGCTCGGGCCGGTAAGAAGGCCCAGACTGTTGGAGCCGATGGTCGTATTGAAGCCGCGGAAACTCACATGGTTCAGGGCGTTGGTGGAATCGAAACGCAAATCGGCGCTGCGCCGCTCGCCGAGGCGGAAGACGCGGCCGATGGAAGCGTTCAGACTGAACTGATTGGGTCCGATGATGGTGTCCCGCCCGGCGTTGCCCCACTGGCCGGCCGCTGGCACCGTGAAGGCCGCGAAATTGAACGGCTCACCCGCCGGCGCATCAGTCACCGAGAGGCCCGTGGCGTTGGCCCGGACGCTCCCGGTGATGCCGGTGCCGGTGGTGGTGGCCCGGTTGCCGCCCACGATCGGCGTCAGCGGCAGGCCGCTTCCCAACGAAATGTTGTTGGTAACCGTCCAGTCCTTCATGAGGGCGCCCTTCCAGCCGTTGGCCAGCGTCCCCCCGCCGCGGCTTACGCCGGTGCTGTACTGCCACATGAAGTTGGCGACGTTGGTGCGGTTGGTGGCCGAAGGGGCCCGCTCCGCCGAAGTACTCAGGAAATTCTGCGCCTGCACGGCGTTGTCTATGGCCTTCGAGTAGATGTAATTCGCATTGAACGACACGCCGTTGCGGAACCGCCGGTTCAACTGGAACGTGACGCCGTGATAGATGGAGTTGCCGTTCGACATTTCGTAGATGTAGCCGGACGGGAAAGGAAGGGCCTTCGCCCCCGGGGGCGCCGAGTTGGGCAGTATGCTCTGGTCGAGCCGCGTACCCTTGGTGCCGTTATAGGTAATCGTGCCGACCAACGAATGGCCCAGGTCGTTCTGCACCGAGACCTGCCAGATCTGCGCGTAACCGATACGGTAGTTCGGATCGACGGCGTAAGTGTTGGTGTAGGTCTGGCCTGCGGGCACGATGAAACCATTCTGCAGGGTAAGCGGGTTCGCCAGGTTGGTGGCGATACTCAAAGTGGTCGAGTAGGGCGGTTGCTGCGCCATGTTATTAGCGATGGTGTTATACACCTGGGTGTTGTAGTAGATGCCGTAGCCCCCGCGAACCACCATCGACTTCTTGGGAATCGGGCGCCAGGAGAACCCGATGCGCGGCGAGAAGTTGTTACGGTCGGGCCGGACCAGCGAACCGGGGTAGGCGCTTGACTGCCCGGCCAGCACCGGCGCAATCGTGGCAAACCCCGGAGCTACCTGCAAATTTACCATGCGGTCGAACAGATCCGAGATGGGAGACGTGTAGTCGTAGCGCAGGCCGAAGTTCAACGTAAACATCTGGCTCATCCGCCAATCGTCGGTGGCGTAGACATCGTATGCGGTGGTGCGGTAGTAGAGGCTGCCGTTGCCGTAGCGCACTGCGCTGGTGTCTGGGTTGCCGAGGAGGAAGTCGGCGAAGTCGAAGCCGGTTCCGTTGACCGCGACCCCGTTGACAATGTTGCTGGTGGTCAAGCCGGTGAAAGCGAAGGTGCCGCGGGGGTTGGGATCGGCGAAGCGGTTGTTCTGACGACGGCTGAAATCGCCGCCGAACGTCATGTTGTGCAACCCGTGAATCCAGATGAGGCTGTCGCCGGTGGCGCTGGTCTGGTTGCGCGTCAGCGACGAGTTGCCGTCGCTGAGCGCGGCGTAGTTGGTGAACGAAAGCGTCGGCGGACCATAGTTCAGGGGCGCCTGGGACGTGCCCGTGATTCCCAATTCCGCCGCCACGTTCTCACGGTTGGCGAAAAACGGCGACGTCAGGCTGGTGGCGCGGCTGTAGGTGTACCGTAGGTTGTTGATCACCCTCGTGGTGAAGTTGTGCCCCCAGGAGACATTGGCGTTCCAGCTATGGCCGCTGCCGGTATCGATGAAACCGAATAGGTTCGGTGTCGTATTGTTGCTGCCCTGGTAACCGAGACCGCCATTAATACGGTCCTTTTTGGAGAGTGTCTGGTTCAGCCGGGTATTGAGGTTATCCGAGTTCTGAATGGTGGTAATGGGGGTCTGGAAATTGTACTTGTAACCCGGACCGTTGGGCGCGGGGAAGAAATTCAGTAATCCCAGGGATGCGGTATTGATCCGGTTCATGGGGATGACGTTGCCGGGGAACGGGCTCCCGGTCAGCGGATCGTAAATGGTGACCGGGCCCTGTGCGCCGATGGACTGCGAGAAGTCGGCGCTGCGCTCGAGCAGGGTGGGCATGGTCTGGGTGCTGGTAGTGCCATTGCGTGTGCGCCCCAATTGATAATTGAAAGTGAACATGCCTTTGGAGTTCTCGAACAGCTTGGGAATCTTCAATGGACCGCCGAACATCACCGTCGCTCGTGCCTTGGCATACGCGGGCTTGTCGGTTTCCTGCCCGTTAACGGAATAGCTGCGGGCATCCCAAACGGAGTTGTCCAGCGTAAAGGCTGCGTTGCCGTTGTACTGCTGGCGCGGGTTTCTGCGGCCATTGCCGAAGGAAGCAACGCCTTGGCGTCCGGCGCCTGGGCCACGGCCCGCACCGCCACGTCCGCCGCGCCCGCCGCTTGGGCCACCGCCAAAGCCGCCCGGCCCGCCACGTCCGCCGAAGCCGCCTGGTCCGCCGGCGAACGCGCCAGGACCTCCGCCACCGGGACCGCCGCGTCCACCTGCGCCAGGGCCGCCGCGTCCGCCGCCCATCGCGTCGCCGCCTGGCCCGCCGCCCAGGCCGTCCATCCCCATACCGCCCGGGCCGCCCATGCCATCCATTCCCAGACGCCCGCCAGGACCGCCGAACCAGTCATTCTGCTGGGGCATATCCAGCCCGCGGCTGACGCTGCCATTAATCATGAGGGAAGGGTCGGCGCTCTGGCTCAGATCGGCAGCGGCCGTGTCGCTGATGGCGCCCTCGACGCCGAGGGTGTTGGCGTCGGCCGATGCATTCACGTCCACGCGCTGGAAGTTGTTCGCAGCCAGCAGGGAAGGCCGTCCACCGTTAGTGCCCTGGCCGCGGGCGGCGTTCGCGCCTTTGGCACTGCGTCCGACGCGGCCCGGACCGCTGCTGGCCGGCGCGGATCGCTGCGGGTTGACGTTGGCCGATGTCGCCGGATTAGGGGCGGGGCCGGCCGGAGTTGTGGATGGCTTCGCGGGACTGGCTTCAGCCGTGGCTGGGGCTTTGGCAGGCGCGGTGATGGCTTCCACCGACAGGAACTTCAGGCTCCACTCTGGACTCGGAGCGTCCAAGGCAATGCCGACTTCCTTGGTGAGTTTGGCGAAGCCAAACATCTCGATTTCGAACGTCCACGTACCGTCGGCCAGATCGGCAAAGGCATACCGCCCGTTATCGTCGGTTGTGGTGACGATCTTTTTCTCGCCCATCGTGGCGGTGACGGTTGCACCTGGGATGGGGAGTCCGCCGAATTTGACAACGCCGTGGTGTTCGGCCGCGATAAGGCCGGACACCGCCATCCAGGCGGCCAAGACACGCCCGAAAAGAGTGTGGATTGGATGGAGTGCCATTTGGTAACACCTTCAAGGCGATAGGGAACGCCGTAATGTTACCGGCGGCGCCGGCTTCAGAGGACGAAACCGATGCAAAAATAAATTGGAACTCTATGGAAAGAAAGGTACTATCCGGTGACGCCGGCTTCGCTTGCCCCCACTCCCTGGCGTGTGGCAGCCAACCTTTGGCGATAACGTTTCTGCAATACATCGCGGTAGGCTGGCACCGATAAGCCGGATCTTCGAGCGCTCTCTTTCAGCTCCGCCTCAGCCTTCTCAACACCCGAATACAGCGGAGTTCCCGCCCAGTGCAGGAAGATGGAGTCGTGCTCGAAGCCAAAGATCGCCATCGCGGGCGAGGGTCGAGCGTAATTGTTCGGCAGGCCCAGTTGTTCAAATGGGAAACTGGAGGCCCAGTCGGTATGGAAGCCCACGCGCATGTTGGACGGGTTGACCGATACTTGCGCGTGTGTAACGCAGTTGGCGGCGGGGATGGCATAGCGGCCGCGCAGCATCTCGGTAAGCATGGCGGCGGAACGGACTTGGGCAGTGCTGACCGAGGGTTGCACTTGGCCTGGTTGGGTTTCCGCCTCGAAGGACACTCCCAGAAAGCTCTCGTTGAGGTTCAGGTAGACGCTGTGCTCGTTGGCCCAGACCGAGTAGCCGGCATGATCGGCGGCGTCGGATTCGGCAACAATTCGATAGACCCGGCCGAATCGGTCGATCAGGTAGTTGTAGGCACGCCGGCGCTGCACATACTCGAGCAACGATTCTCCGATCCGCTGGAGAACCAGGTTCTGTTGTTCCTCGAACGGGACCTGACGGCTCTCGGTGGTATGAAAGACGATACCGGCGGGCCGGGAGCCAGGGCTGCCGCGCTGGTTTTCCGGCTCATCTGCCGGGAATACGCGATAGGCCCTGGGGTGGTTGGATACGGCAAATCGCGAGTCGATGCGGAGGCCATTGCTGTAGGTTTCGTACGCCCCCGTGGTTTCGACCTGCCAGACGGGGGATGGTTCCCGCGGAGGAGTTAGGGGCACGGCCACCGGCTCGATCGGCGCCGTCGGGGTTGGCGGAGTTTTGACCCGTGACCCTGCCCGGACCATGAACACGCCGGCGAACAGTCCCACCAGCAGCGCAAGTATCACCGCAAGGCGCAAGAACGAGAAGGGGCGTGGTCTCGGCTGGTCCGCGGGCACGGGCAACGGCATGGTGTATCTCGCCATGTATTTCAGGAATTTCAGACGCAAAACCGGATCGATGATTCCTTTAGCCACCAGCTCGACCGCTGGAAAGGCAAAGGCGGGATCCTGCGTTTGGCTGTGCATACCCACGGCATCTATCGGAAGGTTAAGGCGAAAACCTTAGCGAGAGTCCAGAAGCTGCCCCAAGCGCTGAACGGTCTCTGCTGCGCCCGTTACAAGCCGTCGGGAATCCCCGGCTATTGGTGCACTTCTCACCACGTGAAATCGCGCTAGCGCCGGCAGCCAAAAACGACCGCCGGCACTACCGGAAAACAGGATGGGCTAGAACCTGAATCTGACCGAAAGCACCGCGCGCCGGGGATCAACCTGCGCGGTCTGGATGGTGCCGAAGGCGGCGTTGGTCTGCGCCCCGCTGGTGAAGTTGTAAGTAAGCAAGTTATTCGGGTTGCCCGGGTTGAAGTGATTGAGCGTGTTAAAGGTTTCCACGCGGAGTTCGAGCGTCTTGCCTTCCGCGATGCGGGTCATCTTGGCCAGGGAGAAGTCCAGGTTCCATAGCCACGGACCGTAGAACAAGGTCGGCGGTGTGTTGCCGATGCCTAGCGAATTCGCCGGCGGCAGCGTGAAGTTGGCGACATTCAGCGGGACTTGCAGCCGCGGATCTTCCGTCTTCGAAGGCAGTGACCCGTCGGTCGTAAAGATGTTGCTTCCCATTTGACACCGGAACGGGAGGTACGCGGTGGGGGTGCCGGTCCAGTATTGCGAAGGCGCGCCGGTGGCGCTGCAGTTCACGGTGTACGGCGTGCCAGCGTAGATCGCTCCGTTGCCGTTGAGGTGCCAGCCATCCAGTACGGCCTTGGCCACCGATTTGCCCAAGTCGCTGCCGAAGTGCTGACTGACCTGCGGAAAGTCGTAGCCCATGTTGAAGTTGATGGCGTGCCGGCGATTAGCCACGTTCTTCGTCAGTTGGGCGTTGACAAACTGAAGGAGGTTCGTGTTGCTGGCGGGGACGGTTTGGGGGTTGGTGCCGCTGTAGTTGGTGTTGTAGACGATTGTGCGGGAGAAGGTGTAGTTGAGGTTCCACTGAACCTTTCCGGTACGCCGGTTCAACTGCGCCTGTAGCGAGTTGTAGTTGTTGGTGTAGGACTGAGTATAGTCGATGATGTTGCCGACGGACTTGTAGCCGACCAGGTTCCGGATCAGGTTGGTGGAGTAATAGCCCGGGTTGGCCGGGTTGGTGGTCGGGTCCACGAACGCCGCTTGGGGGCAACCGGCCGAAATGCCGCTGACCACGATCGGGGTTGCGCATCCCGAAGGCTTCCAGGTGGTCAATGGCGCGACCGCGTTGCCGTCGTACATTTCGCCGTAACCGTCCTTCAGCGCGTTGCCCACATACGAAACGTCGGCGATCAGCCCCCACTTGAGTTCGCGCTGGATGCCGAAGCTCCAGTTATAAGTGGACTGCGGAACCTCGTTGGGATTGCCTCCGATGAGATTCTGCGGCGTGTAGTATGACTGGGAATTGGCCAGTTGCTGGAAGCTGGTGTAGACACTGGTGGGGGACAGGAAGTAGGGCGGCACCATCAGAGGACCCTGGCCCGCGCCGAGTGCGCCGATCCAGTCTACGTTCCAGTTACGGCCCACGGTAATGCCTAAACCGCCGCGCATGGCAGTTTTGCCGTCGCCGAACACGTCCCACGCGAAGCCCACGCGCGGGCCGACGTGGATCGGGGGCACGTTAAAAAAGTGGGTGTTGTAGTACTTGATGCCGGTCCACGGATATTGGCCATAGGAAGAAGTGTCGAACGTACCCTGCCGGACGTAGGGGAAGGTCGCGCCCGTCACCGGGTTGATCGCGATCTTATTGGCCACCGGGCAGGTAGTGGTGGTGACCGGAGTGGAGCAGGCCGGGTAGAGCAACTGGCCGGCCTTGGTGGGATCGTACGCGGAAGTGGCGAACAGGCCCAGGTTGTTGCGCTCCGAGTTCAGGTCGCCCACACGGTAGAAGCGCAAGCCGATGTCGAACGTCAGCCGGCGGCTGGCCTTCCAGGTGTCCTGCACATACCACTCGAGCTGCGAGTAATGGGCATGGTTTACCAGCTTCGTGTTGTCGTCGCCGTAAGCAAAGATGCTGCCCAGCAGGGCGTTGGAGTAGGGGTAGTTGGTGTCCAGCGAACTGGCGCGGTCGGAGCCGAAGTAGTAGGTTCCGGCAGCGTTGTAGACCGAATACACGCTCACGTTGCGCGCCATGCGCTCGTAGTAGAAGCCGGCCTTGAGGGTATGCGGACCCGTGACCCAGGTGACCTTGTCCTGGAGGGTCTGCAACTGGTCGGTCCCGGTGAAGGGCCAGCGGCTGTCCAGGCTGAACAGGGGAGC
>Ga0209698_10000581_pt1 | contig 41904 bp, 44 predicted proteins | sample LitLauG_LLR_2012_FD_187203 | JGI IMG/M metagenome (GOLD analysis project Ga0209698, IMG submission 187203) | Freshwater sediment microbial communities from Pennsylvania, USA - Little Laurel Run_MetaG_LLR_2012 (SPAdes) (version 2) | ecosystem: Environmental > Aquatic > Freshwater > Creek >... | reverse complement strand
CACCGGTTTCGGGTTCCGCCATAGTCTCGCGTGTGCTTAACTTCTACTCTGTAATTGCACAGACTTGAGGGAATGTTCCAGATTATTTTGGGTAACGATCGGAAGTTTTGGCGAGGAACAGTCATGAAAGCGTGAGACGCCGTCCCGGCAGGGACGATTGAGAGTCGCCCGGCGTTTTCAACGCCGGGTGGCGGCCGCGTTAGGTGAGCTGTCCCGGAGGGACGGTGGAACCGTCGGAATCGTGCTGGGGGTTCAGTCGTGCCTCCGGCACCGACTCGTGGAACGAATGTCGGCGCGCTCAAGGGGGTGAGAATCGATTGAGGCAGCCCGGCAGGACGAATGTTCACCAAGCTTCGCTCGGGACGGCCGAGGCGGCCGTCCCCACATAACTGCGGTTTTCTGCATAAATCTAGGTGGTTGCCTTTTGGCCGCCTGACGAACCGAAGCCATAGCCTTCGTCCATGGCGCGGCGGAATCTTTCGCGTTCTTCGGGGCTCATGTCGCGGCAGCGGCCGCGGAAGCGGCGACCGCCGTGGCGGCCTGGACCGCCGTGGCCGAGTCCGCCGAAAAGGATCCGGCAGAGCAGCAGCAGGCCGAGCGCTTGCCAGAACGTGAGCGTGCGCCAGCCGAACAGCGGCGGCAGCAGCCAGTTCCACAGGTGCATCACCACCTCACCGCCAATGAAGATAAACAGCGGAATCGCGACAATCGCCAGCGGTGCAATCCAAAACCATCGTCGTCTCATAAGTCCTCCTTGCTATCAACTCACTCAAATCCCATATCTCGCAAAATCGGCGAGACATGGGGCACCCCAACCATTCTTCATTTCACAAAATCGCCGTACACGCGCTGCAACCGTTCCCTCAGATGCAACACCGCGTATCGTTTGCGCGCGAGCAGTGTGTTTACGTTTACGCCAGTCTCGGTGGCGATCTCTTTGAAACTGCGACCTTGGAACTCGTGCGCCTCGAACACTTCGCGTTGTTCGTCCGGCAGTTCGTCGAGTGCTTCTTCCAACTCATCGAGCAGCAGACTACGGACGTATGCCGCTTCTGGACCCGCGTCCGCGGAGGGAAGCAGGTCTTCGAAATTCGCCAGCTTGCCTTCTTCGTCGACTGCGGCAAGGTCGCTGAAGTTCTCCGGTTCTTTCTTTCTGAAGAGATCCGTGATGCGATTGCGCGCCACACGAAACAGCCAGCCGGTGACGTGCTCGATGGGCATCAGCAGGCGGTTCGCTTCGACCAGGCGGTAGAAGACGTCTTGCAGAACGTCTTCAGCGTCGCCGGGATCGCGCACGCGCCTCCGAATGAAGTTGAGCAGACGCGACCGCTCGGTCTTCACAACGTCGGAGATGCGCTGATCTTCTGCGCGTTCAATCCGTTCGCGTGCCATCCGTTCGAGAGTGGCCACATCGTTCATCCGATGGGGAAGACGAAAGACGGGCGCGGATATTGTAGGTCAGATGGAAGAAATAACCGGTGTCCTTCTAGTGACTTGCAGGCACAACCGGCACGCACGTTGAAACCCTGAAACTTTGAAACTTTGAAACTTTGCACCTCTTCTACTTCACCGCTGCACTCCGCAGCGACGTTCCACAGTACGGACAAAACTGATCGCTCACACTGACGCTGTGCTGGCACTGTGGACAGGTCGGGCTGAGCTTGTAGCTGCAGTGTGGGCAGAAGCTGAATCCGGGTTGAACCATGGTTCCGCATTGCGAACAGGCCGTGCGCGTGGGCTGCCGTAGCACGAAGTAGAGAATGAAGCCAAGAGCGTTGGGAATCAGCAGGACAACCAGAGTCCACAGCAGGGGACTCATGCCGCGGCGCTTGGCGTCGCGATTCACGTAGCCGATAAACATCAGCCAGACGCCTCCACCGAGTCCTGCAACAAGGCCCAGGAGTGTGCATGCCCACTGCGGCGGCGCGTCTTTCTGATGGGGCAGGAAAGCGCTGAAGAAGATCTGCGCTGCGACGAAGCAGATTAGCGCCAGCACCCATGCCAACGTCGGCACGATCTTGATTTCCCGCGTCAGGACGCTTTGGTTTTCGTTCTTTACTTCCATAAGGGTTCCCGCTTTCTCACTTTCCATGCCGCACATGATGGCCATTGCTGGTCAGGTGTGTGCCGCGCGCAAGTAAAACTAGACTCACGACCAAAGCCGGAGTCACAAAGAAAATCGCAAAGCCTGCTTCCCACACGGGGTTTGAAACCCCTGCCATCCCGCCGAGCCAGGCAAAGAGCCGCCACAGGAGAGGAACGCTCAAGGCGGTCGAGATACCCACGCTCACGCAGGCCAGACCTATCAGCCACATACGTTCGCGCGCTTCACGGACACGAGTGGCGTGGAAGCGCACGCGCATCTGCGTGGCGCGGACCAGGCGCGCATCGGCGGCCAAGGGCAGGGAACGCAACGCGGAGACCACTCTTCCCGCTGCATCGGCATAGGAGCGGCAGGCGGCGCAGTCATCGAGGTGAGCGCGCAACCATTTCTGCTGCGCGTCCGAGAGACTCTGACCTAGCGCGATCAGTTCGCGTGCATCCTCATGTGTAGTGCGCGTCATGGCCGCACTCCTTCGAGTTCCGACATCAGCAGGTTGAGCCCGCGATAGAGACGCGATTTTACTGTGCCCAGCTTCGCTCCAGTGACGCTCGCGATTTCGTCCAAAGCCATTCCCTCCTGGAAGCGCAGCACGACCGCCTCACGATACTCCGCGGGAATGCTGACCAGTGCGGCGTTAATGCGCTCGGCTTGTTCATGCTGCGCGACGACTTCCCACGCCATGGGGCGTGCATCCACGGGTTCTAACGCGGGACGCTCCTCGTCATCATCTTTCAGCAAGCCGTCGAGGCTGACGGTACTTTTCCTGCGCAGGTAATCAAGCGTGAGATTTCTGGCGACGGCGTAGAGCCAGGTGCTGAATTCGTGCTTTCCGTCATACTGGTGGCCGCGCTCGAGCACGCGAATCCAGGTTTCCTGGAAAAGGTCTTCGGCGAGTTCGCGATTGCCGCAGAGATAAACCAGGTAACGCAGCAGGCGATGCTGGTACTGCTCGATCAGCCGATCGAGCAGATCCGGATCGTGCCGGCGAAGTCCGCGAGCAATGGCGCTGGCCTCGGATTCCATGGCATTCACGAAATAGTAAGCAGCGGCGTTCATGCTACCCGGTATACGGGCAGCGGACGGAAAAAGATGCAAGACCAAAACAAGGTTCTGCGTTCAATGGCGCTAACCCATTGAAACATCAGGACATTGCTGAGGACTTAGCGATATTCCCCGAAGTGGCTGTGCGTTCCTTTGGCGGCGTGAGCGCGACCAGAATGATCCCAATCATTGATATAGGAAGAACGGCCACCAGCAGGTCTCTGGGCGGAATCAAATGGCGGTAAGCCTGGATCGCCATGACCGTACCATGAGCCAGATTGGACCATCCCGCGAATGCAATCAGGCTGCGGTGCGCAGACGGGTTACGAATGGCGAGCAGGAGAAACACTCCAAGCGTTGCATAGATTGCGGCGAGCATTTGGTCGGTAATTTTGCCGGGATCGTTGAATTGCATCAGAGCCAGCACTGCGGCAAAGAAGAGCAATCCAAAAATTCCCAGTACAACCTGCAGAATTCGCTTGCGATTCATAAGTCCTCCTGGAAAAGTCGCGCCTTCCGGGTCTCAGTTGCTGGCGTGGTGGGCCTGTTCCCTCCAGCGTTCGCCATTGATGCCCATCACGAGGAGCCACAGGCACAGGGATATCTCCCCGATTCCTCCGGGATAGTAGTTGTACGGAGACAGCCACCTCGCGAGTGCTGGTGAAAGAAACGTCAACCATCCGGCACCAGCAAGCACCATCAGGACGCCAAAGATTCGTGGGAGGAAAGTCGACTTCAGAATGAGATAGCCGATCAACAAACAATAGCATCCGAAAAACACCAGGCTGTTGATGTGGTAAGGAGTGATATGAAGGGGACTAAGAATTCCAGGAGAACAACCCAAGAGGCTGAAAGCTGCAGCGATGAGGGATATGGTTTTGTTTACCGGTTTGAATAACAGGTAGAAGAGAATCGTTACCGCCACATACGCCGCAGTGGCAACGAGTCCTAACGCAAAGGACAATCGCTCGCCAGCGCTGCCGGAAAAGGCCACCAGCGACGTCACAACATTGATCGCGTAGAAAACGCCGGCAATTCGAGCCTGGCAGCGCGGTGAGGAGTATGTAATCGGTTTGTTTACGACAGCGGTATTCATATTCAGTCCTTTCGCGAGTCGCTAATTCTTGCTTTCGGCCGGGACTGGTCATACAGCCGGATCGTCACAGCGATATAGGCAAGAGCAGCCAATAGGTCGGCCGCGAGCGCTAGCCTGCCGTGAACGAAGAGAATGACTGCGCTGGTTGCGATCGTGAGCAGGTAATAGGCAAGCACAAACTTGGTCTTCAACCGCGCGGCTTGTTCGATTTGATCGCTGAATTTCGTGACGGTCATATTCCATCTCCTTCTTGCTACGGCCAGAGCGCGAAGCGCGTGGCCGGTTAGGGGCGGGTCAGTTTCTTAAGCCACGCGGCAGCATTGGCATTCTTCGGATTCAGCTGGAGCGATTTCTGGTAGTTCGCGATGGCTTGCTGCTTGTCGCCCGCGTCCATGAAGCCCTCAGCGAGGCTGTCATAGGCGTTGGCCGATTGCGGATACGCTTCCAGGTTGAGGTGAAAAATGCGAATGGCTTCGTTGAACCGCTTGGCCCGAATGAGCCGGTATCCGAGAGCGTTGAGCTGTCCCTCACCGAAGTTGTAGGGGGCAGGTTGAGCGGTCTTCAATTCGTGATATTGCTGAACCGCTTGCTCCACGCCGCCGCCTGAGGCCAGGGTAGCCCACAGCGTCTCCGCAATGGACTTGCGGGCATCGAACGCAGCTTCGACTTTCGGTACCCAATCGGCCATGGTCACGCCGAATAATCCTGCGAGCATCGCGAATGTCAGCACAAAAAGCATCCCGGCGGCGGCCATGCGGCGCAGAGCGCCTGGACGATCCTGCGCGCGGAAATAGATTTCCAGAACTGCGAGGGGGATCAGGTATTGGGCGTAGCCGAGTGTTGTGGGGAGCGGACCTGTGAACGTGGTGGGGTCCAGACCCACGGGGGCGCGCCAGATCATGAACCACAAAAAAAGCATGATGCGGATGAACCACGATGCGCTGACCACCAGAAACAAGCGGAGCGCCCAGCGCCGGTGAGTCTTGAAATCGCGGGCGATCGCGTAGCGCAGGGCCAGGCCGCCGCAGATCCAGATCAGAAGCGCGTTCACCGTGCCGCCAATGTGCTGAGAAAGATCGCCGACGCTGCCGCGGATCCAGGTCATATAAAGACCGGCGAGGCTGACGGTGGCGGCAGTCAGCAAGTACATGCGCCCGTTCCAGCGGTGAAAGGCGGGGAAGCGGTTCCGCACCTGCGGTACAAGCTGAATCGCTCCCGCGAGCATGACGACGGCTGCCGAAGCCAGATGCATGTCGACGGCGAAATTTCCCTTGGTCACTCCGGGGAGGTAGCCGTGGGTAAAGTTCCATGCGTGATAATCGCCGCGAAGCGCGGTCATGCCATAGAAGGACGCAACGGCGAATCCGAATGCCAGTTGGCCCAGGACAGTGACGCCAAACCAGAACCGCGCTGCAGCCCGCAGGGCGGTGTCGGCTACGGATGACAGCTCGAAACGTTGTGTCAAAACGACGGTGCTCATACTCGCTACTCCTTGATTTTCAATTTCAATGCGCGGACAGTTCCCGGTGGAGAATGTTCACCTCTTTTTTTGCGCAAAAAGTCCCTCTATCGTTTTGTGGACAGCGAAAAATGACTGGTTAGGCGGTCAGTGTCAGCTGGGACCGCGGTAGCGGCGCATTCGCACCGCGAGCGCAAGGCAGATTGCCGTGAAGATCAGTCCATTCCACAAGCCCGCGCTAAGGAAGAAATGCCATGCGCCGGAGTGCATTCCAATAGAGTTGGGAAAGTCCATGCTCGGGGCGTCGGGGCTGCCCATGAGGCGATACGCCAGCAGATTGAGAAAGTGCGTGGTGTTGAACAGCATCTTCTCGATGCCGTAAAGCGCCAGCGGCGGCAAGAACGCCCACAGGAGCGGGGTGCGCTTCGCCCAGGAAGAGACCAAAAGGAACCATCCATAAAAAGGCGCGTGCCACAGTGCGTGCACGGTCACAAGGTGATATGCGAGGCCTATGGCGACCTGGAGCACGGCCAGCTCTTTCCAAAGAGCGGCAACACTTTGACCGGAGGCCGCGTACGCCGCGCTGTGGATGAGAAGCATGATTCCCAGCGTGGCAAAGCTGATGATACTCGTCACTAACGGCACAATCACGATCGGCACGCTGGCTTTGGAGAGCACGGTGCTGACGTCCGATACGGGCAGAGATTTCCAGAACAGGATGCTGCGATCGCGGCGTTCGGCGTAGAGCGCCTCGAGCGAATAGAAAATGGCGACAAAGATCTGCATGGCCATCAACATTCCCGCGGCGGCGTCGTAGGGATTGGTGAGGACGTCGCGGTGCTTAATCGGATCGAGTCCCACGAGCGACTGCATCTTTTGATGGTTGTGAAGCATGCTACCGGCGAAAACCACGACGCTCACGGCAGCGGTGGCCAGCGGAGCGATGTAGATGTAACGGTTCTCCCAGAGTTCGCGGCGAAGCGACCAGTAGAACGGGTGTATCGCCGTGGCCGCGGGCGCGAGAACTTGCGAGTTGAGGGAAGATTCCGGCATGGCGTTGGATTGAGTGCTCATCGAGAGACTCCTTGCGATTCGGAGGAAGATGGGGCCGGCGACCCGGCGTGGTTTCCGATGACCGCTACGAACACGTCGGCGATCGTCGGGGTACGCGCTTCGCCGAGCGCCGTGAGTTGCTGGCGATCCACACCGTCGAACAGGAAAGTGGTTCGGCCGAGCGTTTGGCGTTCGTGGATCGGTTTGAGCGCGCGGGCGGCGGCCATTCGTTCGGGAGTGACTTTTACTTCTATGTAGCGCGATTCGAAGGCGTCCATGCTGCACTCGAAGACGATGCGTCCGCGATCGATGAACAGGAGATCGGTGAGGACGTTTTGAATCTCATCGACCTGGTGTGTCGTCACCAGGATCGTACGGTTGCGATCGAAGTAATCGTTAAGCAGGGAATCGTAGAACTGCTTGCGATAGAGGATGTCGAGGCCGAGCGTGGGTTCGTCGAGGACGAGAAGCTTGGCGTCGATCGCCATCACCAGCGCGAGGTGCAGTTGCGTGACCATGCCCTTGGAGAGTTCGCGGACCTTGCTTTCCCGCTTGATCGTGGTCTTTGCCAGAAGTCCTTCGGCCTTGGCGCGATCGAAGCAGGGATGCACCCCTTGAACGTAGTCGAGTGCCTGCCAAACCCGCATCCAGCGTGGGAGGACGGCGACATCGGCGATGAAGCAGACATCGCGCATGAGCCGTTCGCGTTCGGTCCAGGGATCGCGTCCGAGGACGCGCAGCTCTCCTTCGTACGGAGTGAGGCCGAGGATGGCATTGAGGGCGGTGGTTTTGCCGGCGCCGTTGGGGCCAATCAGGCCGACGATGCGCCCTTCTTCGACGCGCAGGTTGATGCCGTCGAGGGCGACGGTTGTGCCAAATGTTTTTCGGAGGCCGCGGGCTTCAATGCAGGGCATGTCAGCGGCCCTCCTTCTTTGAAGTGTCAAGCGTGGCGGGCTTCGGCGATGAGCCGTTGTTACCGATAGTCTCCAGCAACTCCTCCGCTTTGAGACCCAGGCGTTGAATCGTTGCGGTGATTCTCGGCCACTCTTCGCTCAGAAACTTCTCGCGCTCCCCGCGCAGCAAGAGAACCTGTGCCCCAGATTTCACGTACATACCGAGACCTCGTTTTTTCTCCACAAGCTCTTCGTCCACCAGTTGCTGATACCCCTTGAGGACCGTGAGCGGATTGACCCGGTACTCGGCGGCGACGTTGCGCACGGAGGGCAGGGGATCGCCCTCCTTGAGCACGCCGTCGAGGATCATCGCCACCACGCGGTCGCGCAGCTGGCGATAGATCGGCTGATTGTCGTTCCACTCGCGGTCCATGGCGGTTTCCAGTTTCATCCGAGTCTACCGGGTTTCAGTTCGCGCGGTGCAGGTCAAAGTGCGCATGCATAGGCTTGTCGCCCGGCATCATGTAGATCCAGTCCTCTTGGTGGTGATCGGAGTCCACGAGCGTGAAGACTGCATGGTACATGTGTCCGTAGTCGTTGCCGCCGGAGAGATCGGAGAAGTCGAATTCCACGATCTTGCCGTCGGCCGACTTGCGGGCCACCATGTGTGGCCGGTTGCCGGCGTCGCAGTAATGGACCAGGTTCAGGTGGTCGCCGTCGAGGTAGAGCAGGGTGAGCGGATGATCATATTTCTTGGGATCGAGCGGCGTGCCTGCTTCCTGCATCTCGTGAACGAGCGCGTTGCCGCGCGAGGTCACACGCATGGAGACGTGCAAGGGTTTGCCGTCGGACATTTCGGGCATAGGCGGAGTGAGCGTGACCGGGCCTTCCCAATCGCCGGCGAGCGTCTTCAGCGTGTCGAAAGATTTTTGCGCGTCGGACGGCGCTTGTGTTTGGGCGAAGCCGAGAGCGGCGAGCGAGACAAGAACTAGCGGAAGCAGGAGCCGAAGTGATTTCATGGTGAATTCTCCTTAAGCTTTTCTACTTTCCTGGCAAGATCCGCGATTCGCGTCGGCCGGTCGCGCAGCGTAAGATCGAGTTCCAGTTAAGTACTATGCTGTTATAGTTAACTATAACACTAAATGCAAGGTTTTTATTTGGTTTGTTTTCAGAGGGATGGATTGGTGCCGGGAAAACGTGGGCGGAAAGAACCAAGAATCAGACGCACGCGATGAGCGATGGCATGAAGACCGTTTTCGGTGTTCAGTCGTGCCTCCGGTACGAGATGCTTGTCGTCGCCTACCCGCCAGTGAACTGACGGGCTACTTTCGGGGGTGCCTCCGGCGCCGGACGCTATGCGAATTCGAAAGAATCCTGAGGTGGTGCTCTACTGGCGAGACCAGGTTCCTATATTTCCACGCTGTGATTTCCACTACGTTCATTCGTTCCGCTTGGGACTATGATTAACGGCTAATCCCATGTCCCTGCCTCGCATTGCCGAGCCGATTCTCGACGCCGAGGAGCGCTTTGAAGGCTTCGAGAACCTGATGCCGTTCAAGGTGCAGAACATTCTGCTGGTCTCGAGTCTGTATGACTCGTTCATCCTGCGCGAAGACGGGCGTCTCAACGAATTGCTGATCGATGAATCGCTCGAATTGAACCTGCAGCAGATTCCCGGGATTACGCACGTCTCGAGTTGCGCCGAAGCGCTCGACCTGGTGAAGGCGAATCCGCAATTCAACCTGATTGTGACGAATTTGACCGTGGGCGACACGAGCGCCGCCGATCTCGCCCGCGACGTGCGGCGCGCCGGCCTCGACGTGCCGGTGGTTGTGCTGGGCTATGACTATCGTGAGATCAAGAATTTCGTGGCACGGAATCCGGTCACCGATATCGATCGCGTATTCCTGTGGCAGGGGAACGCGCGCATCCTGATTGCGATCGTCAAGTATGTCGAAGACAAGCGCAATGCGCTGCACGACACACGCGCCATGGGAGTGCCGCTGTTGCTGGTGGTGGAAGACAACATCCGCTACTACTCGTCGTTCCTGCCGGTGATTTATACCGAACTGATCAAGCAGTCGCGGCGCGTGATCCAGGAAGGCATCAACGTGGCGCACAAGCTGGTGCGCATGCAGGCGCGGCCGAAGATCCTGCTGGCCTCGAATTTCGAAGACGCGGCGGAGTTGGTGCAGCAGTATCGTGACTACATTTTTGGCCTGGTGTCGGACGTGGAGTTTCCGTGGGACGGAAAGCTTAGCCCCGAGGCCGGGTTTGAACTGGCGCGGATGGTCAAGAGCCTGACGCCGGACGTGCCCGTGGTACTGCAGACGAGCCGGCCGGAGTTTCGTCCGCGAGCGCATGCCGAAGGGCATTCGTTCCTGCGCAAGCGCTCGCCCACGTTGCTGAAGGACCTGCGGCGCATTCTGACCGACTCCTTCGGCTTCGGCGATTTCGTTTTCCGCATGCCCGATCAGCAGGAAGTCGGCCGAGCGGAAGATCTCAATGAGTTGGAGCACCAGTTACGGACAGTGCCGGCCGAGAGCCTGCTGTATCACGCGCAGCGCAATCATTTCTCGCACTGGCTCATGGCCCGGACGGAGTTTGCGCTGGCGGCGAAACTGCGCCCGCGCAAAGTTTCTGACTTCAACGGGCCGGAACATCTGCGGCGCGACCTGATCGAATCGATCAATGACTACCGGCGAGAGCAGAACGAAGTCCTGATTGGCGATTTCAAGGCAGATACGTTCAAGCCGTCAGAGTCGAGCTTCCTGAGGATCGGGTCGGGTTCTTTAGGAGGGAAAGCGCGGGGGCTGGCGTTTGTGCGGCATCTGCTGCGCACGCGGCGGATCGCGCGGCGTTTTCCCGGAGTGCGGATCTCCGTACCGCCGGCGGTGGTTTTGGCGACCGACATGTTCGACGAGTTTCTGGCCGAGAACAACTTGAGCGACTTCGCGTTGCATTGCGATGACGATACTGAAATCCAGCAGCGGTTTCTGGATTCACCGCTTCCCGCAGCGCTGCAGGAGAATTTGCGGGCGTATCTGGAAGAGGTGCGGTATCCCGTGGCGGTGCGGTCTTCGAGCTTGCTGGAAGATTCGCAGTATCAGCCGTTCACCGGAGTCTATGAGACATTCATGCTGGGGAACCAGCACGCCAGCCTGGATACGCGGCTGGCGGAGTTGTCGGAGGCGGTGAAGCGCGTCTATGCCTCGACCTTCAGCCAGCACGCGAAGGCGTATGTGCGGGCGACGCCGTATCGGCTGGAAGAAGAGAAGATGGCGGTGATCCTGCAGCAGGTGGTGGGATCGCAGCATGGGCCGCGGTTTTATCCGGATTTCTCAGGCGTGGTGCGCTCGCACAATTTCTATCCGGTGGCACCGATGACGTTTGCCGATGGAATTGCCGCTGTGGCGCTGGGATTGGGGCGAACTGTCGTCGATGGCGGCAAGTGCCTGAGCTTTTGTCCGAGGTATCCAAAGAATTTGCTGCAGTTCTCGTGCGTGGAGGACATTCTGGCCAATACGCAGACGGAATTCTGTGCACTGGAGCTTGATGGAGTGCCGCACGGAGGAGGGTCTGGGCATTTGCGCGAGGCGCGGTTTGGGCTGGACGTGGCGGAGAAGGACGGGACTCTGCATGCGGTGGCTTCGACCTATTCTGCCGATAATCAGGCGGTGTATGACGGTCTAAGCCGTCCTGGGGCGCGCGTGGTCACGTTTGCGCCGATGCTCAAGCTGGGATTCTTTCCGCTGGCGTCGATTTTGGAAGTGCTGGTGCGCGCCGGCGAGGATGCACTGGGCAATCCTGTGGAGATTGAGTTTGCGGTGCGGCTGCCGCGCGGGGAAGAGCCGGCAGAGTTTGGATTCCTGCAGATTCGCCCGCTGACGCTGGCGCGCGATCATCAGGATCTGCATATTGGCGACGTGGACCGCGAACGGCTGATTTGTCAGAGCACAAAAGTTTTGGGCAACGGGCGCATCGAGAATCTGCACGACGTGGTGGTGGTCGATTCCCATCGCTTCGAGCGCAGCCGCAGCCAGGAAGTGGCGCGAGCAGTGGCGCACTTCAATGCCGTGCTGAGCAGCGAGAATCGGCCGTACTTGCTTGTTGGTGTGGGGCGGTGGGGATCGAATGATCCATGGCTGGGCATACCCGTGGAGTGGGATGAGATTTCTGGAGCGCGGGCTATCGTGGAGGCTGGGTTCCGGGATTTTCGTGTCACACCGTCGCAGGGCAGCCACTTCTTCCAGAACCTGACGGCATTCCAGGTTGGGTATTTGACCGTGAATCCGGATGCCGGAGAAGGCTTCGTGGATTGGGAGTGGCTGGCGGGGCAGGGCGCGGTGGAGGAGCAGGAGTGCGTACGCCATTTGCGTTTTGAGCAGCCGCTGCGGGTGGTGATGAACAGCAAGTTGAGCCAAGCGGTGATTTACAAGCCGGAGCCGTAGTCTGCGCCGCGCTACCTTCCGCACACGGGCGTGTGATTCCAGTCACAGCCTGTCCGTGTGATTCCGAACACAATCGAAGGGTCGTTGATTTCTATGCTCTTTTCTGGGGAGCGCCTGTGTTTAACATCATCCATGCACAATTTCTTGCGCCGGGCATCAAGCGGTTTGTGATTGAAGCACCGCGCATTGCCCGCAAACAGAAGCCGGGGCAGTTCGTCATCCTGCGCATTTATGAGGAGGGCGAACGGATTCCGGTGACCATTGAGAATTCCGATCCCGAGCGCGGCACCATCAATATCGTGGTGCAGGGCGCCGGGAAAACTACGAACCTGCTGAACACGCTGAAGGCTGGCGACTCGATTCTGGATGTAGTCGGGCCGCTCGGCAAGCCTTCCGACATCAAGAATTACGGCACGGTGGTCGTTGTTGGAGGCGGAGTGGGGACGGCGATGGCTTACCCCACGGCGGCGGCGCTGAAGCGGGAAGGGAATCGCGTGATCTCGATTGTGGGGGCGCGCAATAAAGAACTTGTAATCCTCGAAAAGGAAATGCGCGAAGTGAGCGACGCACTGCTGATCACCACCGACGACGGCAGCTATGCCGACAAAGGCTTCGTGACCGACAAGCTGCGGCAGTTGATTGAGAACGGGACGCGGATCGACCTGGTCGTGGCGGTCGGGCCGATCGTCATGATGAAGGCTGTGTCGGAGATGACGCGGAAGGAGAACATTCACACCGTGGTCAGCCTGAATCCGATCATGATCGATGGCACCGGGATGTGCGGTGGGTGTCGCGTGCTGATTGACGGCAAGAGCGAATTCGCCTGCGTCGATGGTCCCGAGTTTGACGGGCACAAGGTGGATTTCGGAGTGCTCGTGCAGCGGAATGCGATGTATCGCGACGCCGAGCAGAGGTCGATGGAGGAATTCAAGCGCAGGCAGGACGCGCAGGTCTGCGTAGCCCAAGGAGAACAACGATGACAACCACGGCGAAGAAGTCGTTGAATCCGTTGTCTCCGAAGGAGCGCATCAAGGTTCCGCGTCAGTTGATGCCGGAGCAGCCGGCCGAGGAACGGGCGCACAACTTTGAAGAGGTCAACCTGGGTTACAGCGAGGACCTCGCGCGGCAGGAGGCCCTGCGCTGCCTGGAGTGCGCCAAACCAACCTGCACAGACAACTGCCCGGTGGGAATAGATGTGAAAGAGTTCGTGCAGCGCATCGTGATTGGCGATTTCCTGGGTGCGGCGGCGAAGATTCGTGAAGCGAACGTTCTGCCGGCGATCACGGGACGTGTTTGTCCGCAGGAAGATCAGTGCGAAGGGAAATGCTTGCTGTCGAAAAAAGTCAAGCCGCTGGGAATCGGATATCTGGAGCGGTTCGTTGCCGACTACGAGCAACGGATGGGGACGCATATTGTCCCTAACGTCCAGCCCACTGGAAAGAAAGTTGCGATTGTGGGCAGCGGGCCGTCCGGGCTGACCGTCGCGGGCGATCTCATTCAGAAAGGCCACAAGGTTCGCGTGTTCGAAGCTCTGCACGAGATTGGCGGAGTGCTGGTCTATGGCATCCCTGAGTTTCGCCTGCCGAAGCAGATTGTGCGGGAACAGATCGACTATATGCGCGAGATGGGGGTGGAGTTCGAGACCGATGTGGTGGTCGGGCGCACCGTCACGATTGATGAACTCCTGGAAGAGGAAGCCTACGACGCTGTGTTTATCGGCACCGGCGCGGGATTGCCGCAGTTCATGAACATTCCGGGCGAGCACTTGAATGGTGTTTATTCGGCGAATGAATTTCTGACGCGCATCAATCTGATGAAGGCTTACAAATTTCCCGCGTACGACGAGCCAATGCTCGATTTGCATGGGAAGGATGTGGCCGTGATCGGCGGAGGGAACACAGCGTTGGATGCGATCCGGTCGGCGCTGCGGCTGGGCGCGCGCAAGGCGTATGTGCTCTATCGCCGCAGTGAGGCTGAGATGCCCGCGCGCGCGGAGGAAGTGCACCATGCGCAGCAGGAAGGCATCGACTTCCAGATGCTGACGGCGCCGGTGGAGTTCCTCTCCGATGGCAAGGGATGGCTGACGGGCGCGCGCTGCGTGCGCATGGAATTGGGCGAGCCGGATGCGTCAGGACGGCGGCGACCAGTGCCGAAAGCAGGTTCGGAGTTCGACGTGCCGCTCTCGGTGGCGATCATGGCGATCGGCACCAGCGCAAATCCCATTGTGCAGAGCACGACTCCCGGTCTGGGAACGAACAAACGAGGATACATTCAGGCCAGCGAAGAGACGCAGCGCACCACGCGAAAGGGCGTGTTCGCCGGCGGGGATATTGTCACCGGGGCAGCGACCGTGATTCTCGCCATGGGTGCGGGAAGGCGCGCGGCCAACTCGATTCATGAGTATTTGACGACCGGCCAGTGGTGAAGTTGTAGCTATTCGCAATTGAATCCGCAGGCCTCCTTGCCTACCGATCGTCGCGGCAACGGAGTCGAAAGTCCCTTGTCGCCTACCTCGCGCAGAGGTATTCTCAGCCGGGTATTTTCAGCCGCCTCGGAAAATTCCGAGCCTCTCTTCGAGCGAAATGCGACTGCGCAAGACGTCCCTTTCCGGAAAGCAAAGACATTTGCCAGGAGTTAAGAAAGGGCGGGATCCAATCCGCCTTTTGCCTGTTTGCCTGGGGGAGAATCGTATGCTGCCTGCCGTACTTCGTATCCTCCTGCCGAGCACCCTTTTAATTTTGGCCGCGACCTTTATCTCCGCACCGCTGGCCGGACCTCCGCCGGCTGTCACATTTACAGACTTACACGACTTTAACTCCAATGCGGGGGACCCGTTCAATTTTCAGATTGCTAAGCTGGCGCAGGGCCGCGATGGAAATTTCTACGCCGAGTCCGGCAGCCCGGGAGCTGGGACTGTGAGCCAGTTCACGCTGAGCGGCGGTGTCTCGATTGTCCACAACTTCACCGGGACCGATGGCCAAAACCCTGCCGGCGGCATGACTCTGGGACTGGACGGCAGCCTGTATGGAGAGACCGTGTTCGGCGGGACCTCGAATGATGGTGTCACGTTCAGGGTGACTCCTGGAGGGGCGGAGACGGTCCTTCACAGCTTCGCCGGGACAGACGGGGCCGCTCCAGCAGACGTCCTGGTGTTAGGAACCGACGGGAATTTCTACGGTACCACGAACACGATCGCCTCTATTTACCGCGTTTCACCCGGGGGCGCTTTCAAGAGCCTGCATCTGCTGAGCAGTTCGGACGGCAACATTGCCGGGCAACTGACTCAAGGAAGTGATGGAAATTTCTATGGAGGTGCGGTATCTGGTGGCGCGTCTGGGTACGGAACACTATTCAAGGTGACGCCCGCAGGCGCTTTTTCGGTGCTGCACAACTTCGACGGCGCCGATGGCTATGGGGGATCTCCCGGCATGGTGCAGGCGCTCAACGGACTTTTCTATGGGACCACCTCACTCGGGGGAGATAGCAACTATGGCGTCGTTTACAAAATGAGTTCGACCGGCGTCTACACGGTTGTGCACAGTCTGAACGGCACCACCGACGGATCGGTGGGTCTTCCGTTGATGTTGGCGACGGATGGCAATTTTTATGGAGAAGCGCAGCAAGGCGGCAGCGCCAGTTGCGGCACCATCTTCAAACTCACGACGGCAGGCGTGTTTACGACGCTCTACAACTTCGACAACACCCACGGGTGCAACCCCTCTGGATACCTCACTGAAGGAACCAACGGCATCCTATATGGACTCACGTATCTCGGAGGAGCACATACGAACGGCGTTTTCTTTAGCTTAAATGTGGGATTGAAGCCGTTTGCGGCGTTGCTGCCGGCCAGCGGTAAGGTTGGATCGAAAATCGGAATACTCGGACAAGGATTCAGCAACGCTTCGGTAGTAACCTTCAACGGAGTGAAGGCAACCAGCGTCACGCTGACCGGAACCACGTTCTTAATGGCGGCGGTACCCGCTGGGGCGTCTGACGGCTTCGTCACGGTACAAACGGGAACGAGCAAGCTGACGAGTTCGCAGAAATTTATCGTGCACGACTCGTGGGGAAGCGGAACGGCGATGCCCACCGGAGTGCAACTGCCGGCGGCAGGCCTCATCAATGGCAAGATCTATGTCGCGGCTGGAGTCAGCAGCAGCGCGATCGTCAGCACCAACCAGGTATACAACACCTCAAACAATACTTGGTCTACGGCGGCTGCGATTCCAACACCTGTGTATGGTCCCGCGAGCGCAGTCGTGAACGGCATCTTGTACGTGATTGGCGGCTACATCGACACCAACGGTACTCCCTCCAACATCGTGCAAGCGTATAGCTCTGCTACCAACTCATGGACAATGAAAGCAACCATGCCAACGGCGCGCGGCAGCGCGGCGGCGGTTGTGGATGGCGGGATGATCTACGTGATCGGGGGAAATGGATCGACTGCGCGGCTGAACACGGTGGAGAAGTTTAATCCGGCTTCGAATGCCTGGACGACCGAGGCGCCGCTCTTGCTAGGAAAATCTGAGCCGGCCGCAGGCGTGGTGGGAACGGCGATTGTGGCGGCAGACGGATATACGTTATCAGGAGATACCGGAGACAACGAGGGCTATAACGTTTCCACCAATACCTGGACGGCGTTGCCGTCGGATCTCACTGCGCGAAACGCCAATTGCTTTGCGACGTTGTCCGGGCTGCTCTTCGTGGCGGGTGGAGGCAGCAACGGAAGTCCGCAGAACGTGGCGGAGTCGTTCAACTCGGCCCACAAATGGATGACACTATCATCGATGCCGCTGGCAGTGATCGCCCCGGGATCGGCCACGGCTAATGGCCTGCTGTTCTGCTTTGGTGGATCCAACACGGGAGTCGCTCTGCAGGGAGTCGTGTACAACAACGTGCAGATTTATCAGCCGTAGCGGCCGTGTCATAAAAAACTGCGCGGGTTCTAAGACGGGAAACTGATCTCAATGTATGTATCCGTCCTCGACCAGATCAGCGGAATCCTCGCCATCCAATACTTGCGGTTGATGGATTGACGGGCCAGTGCGTGTTCTTCTTTTGGTAAGAAGCGCGCCGTTGCGGGGAACTCCGGGCCCGTGACCTTTCCGCGGATGGTGCACGGGGCAACGCGCACTTGGGGATTGTTGCGGATGCGCTTGCTCTTGCCCATGTCACCGCGGGTCATCACGTAGAGCTTGCCGTTTTCTTCGCCGAACCAGACGGGAGTGGGGACCGCGACATCGTTCTTGCGGAAAGTCGTAAGCGAGATATATTTCTGCCCGTGAATTTGTGCAGGTACCGTGCTTGTCATGTTTTCCATCCTACATAAGGGATTTGTTGGATTCTGCGCCCCAGCTTCGAGATCTGTTGAAAACTCCACCCCAACGAACACAGACGGTCACTCTGGGATCGTTGCTCCCATCGTGTCATCTGTGTTACAAGCCTGAACATGCGTAAATGGATGCGCGAGCGCTTACAGCGCCGCAAAAAGAAGACGGAGGAAGAGCCCAAACAGCCGGCGGCCCCTCCTTTGCAACCCGCCTATTTCGATGTGGACGAGGCAGCGGCCGAGTCGCGAGCCAGTGTGAGTGAGCAGGAAGCGCCGGCCGAAGAGGCTGCAATCGAAGCGGCCCCTGTTCGGGAAGAGTCGTCGAGCGAGCCGCCTTCTGAATCAGGGCGTCCGCAGCCTCGGCGCGACCGCGACGAAGGACGAGAACGAGGGCGTCGCCGGCGCGGAGGCCGCGGACGAGGCGGCAAGGGCGGCGGCCGGGAAAAGGCCGTGGCGCAGGCTTTCGCCCCGGGGCGGGCTGTTGTTCCAGACTTGCCCGCCGGCGGGGCCGCTGCCGATATTCCGGAAGAACCTAAGGCTGGAGTTGCGGTCGAACCCGAGGTCGCAGCCGGGCCAGTCGCCGTTCCGCAGGCGCCGTCCGTTCCTGCGGCCATTCCCGCGGCTCCGGCTCGTCCGCCGAAAGGGATCGTGGTCCTCGCGATCGGATTGCCGGGATCGGGCAAGAGCTCCTGGTTCAAGCGGCACAACCTGACTCCCTTGTCGAGCGATATGGTCCGGACCTTGCTGTTCGACGATGTACGCGAACAGCGCTTCCAGGATCTCGTCTTTTCCAACTTGCGCTCGATGCTGAAGGCGCGGCTGATTGCCAAGCGTCCCATGAATTATGTGGACGCGACGAACCTGACGCCGCAGGAGCGGCAGCACTGGATCAAGCTTGCCAAGGACTACAACTACGAAGTCCACGCGGTGTTCTTCGACGTGCCGCTCGAAGTGTGTATCGAACGGCACCAGCGGCGCGATCGCGTCGTGCCTGAAGACGCGATGCGACGCATGGCGGCCAAGCTGAAGCCGCCGGCGTTCGACGAGGGATTTGCCAAGATCACCGTCGTCCGCGTGAAGAAGAAAGCGGAAGACTAGGGATCGAGATTGGGCAGCCTGGGTAATTCGTAGTTGTTGCCTTCGTCCTCAACGTTGACGACGACTTTCTGCCCGTTCATGGTGTGCATGAGATCCTCGATTTCCTCCGGACGCATCGGCATTCCGCCGAATGCTCCTAACAACAGGGGCAGGCACAACAATAGGGTGCGCAAGCGGTGCTTGAAAGACACGGGGCCTCCTTGCGGCGACTCCACGCGTGCCACGACGCGTGGTGACCGCGACCAGACGCGAATTGTCAGGAATGTGGGATGGCGCGGGTCAGAACGATGGTGGCGCGCGCGAGGCGAGGACTAAAGAGAACTCGTAGATTGGACGGCGTGTGTCTTCCGGCCGAACATCGGCGGGGACGATGGCCACAAACCCGATGAGAAATAAGACGGGAACAACAATCGCCCAGTGATGATTGCTGGAAGCTGGCGCAAGGGCGACGCAAAAAACCGAAACTACCGCAAGGAGCGCAACGAGTTTGCGAAGGGAGCTCAATCAGCCACCAGCTTTATCGTACCCGATCGGGCAAGCGGATCACCCCTTGAGATGCGGCAACAGTTCCTTGAATGCGGCCGATGATGAAGACCGCATCAGTTCATAAATCATCATTTCAGTCGAGGAAATGATTGCCCCGGCGGCGCGCATACGATCGAGGCCGATTTTCCAATTCCACTCCGTGCGCGAGCTGACCGCGTCCGACGCGACGTGGACGAGATAGCCCTCGCGCAGTGCCGCCAGCGCGGTTTGCGTGACGCAGATGTGACTCTCCATGCCGCAGAGCAGCAGCGTGTTGCGATTGCCGGGTTGTCGCTTGAGCAGCGAGCAAAAGGCGTCGCTGCCAAAGCAGGAGAACAAAGTCTTGTCGGCGACCTCGGTGCCGGGGAGCAGGGAAGCGATTTCAGGAATGGTTGCGCCGAGGCCCTTCGCGTACTGCGTGCTGACCAGCGCGGGAATTTTCAGGATGCCCGCAGCGCGAATCAGCAACTGCGAATTGCGTACAAGCTGTTCTTTCTGGAAGATGGGCGGCAGCAACTTTTCCTGGATGTCGATCACGACCAGGGCGCAGTGTTCGGCTTCGAGCGGGCGGCGCGCGATGTCAGTGGAATCCGCGGTGATCGTATTGGTGTGTTCCAGTGCTGTCGGCATGTGAACCTCTCAAGAAATGTTGACCTCACGATTCTACTGCGGGATTGGTGGAGCAGACTGGTTGTTACGGGTCGACTTTTTGAGCAGACCAGCTACGCCCTTTTCGATCGTGTTGATACTGGGATCGTCGGGACGGTAACGGATGCGCACGCGTTGGTGAGAGCGGATCTTGCGGCGCGCTTCTGCGACGCGCCTGATCGAAAAGAAGATCGGCGTCCAGAAGAATTCCCCGGTATAGGGACCATCCTCGCCGATCGTGAACTCATACGCGACTGCAAGTCGTGCCCTCTTTTCTCCGGAGCGGAACTCGATGTGCTCGCCTAAGACTTCAGTCACTTTGCCTTCTGCGCGCGGCCAACTCCAAGACCAAAGGCGGGAAAGCGCATCGTACAGATCATCGAACATGACAAGCAGATTGTAAGGCGAACGGAGGGAGTTGAATTGGCGCGGGTTGACCGAGAATGCTTCCGCCCATAAAATCAAGTTACAACTCAACTCACTGCCCCCTCGTTCAACGGCAGGACAGCTGACTCTGGATCAGCATATCGGGGTTCGAATCCCTGGGGGGCAGCCAATCTTTACACATTCTCCGCGCACTTCCCACTCCATGCATCCGATGGATGCCGCTATGGACCCAAATTGTTGCACGTGGAACCTGAACGGCGTGGGCCCGAACACGGGATGTTTGCAGGGATTTCCCCGAACGTGGGTAAAGGATCTGATGCCTAGCTCGAGCTGCTATGTGGAGAAGAAGACTCGGGGATGCGCGGAAGTCGAGGGTCGAACCGTAACCTGGCCATAGGAAATCGGCGCGGCTTTGACGGATTCGGGTTTCTTTTTCGCCAGTTGCGTGAGCAGTTGATCGACCTTGCGCTGTTCGTGCCGGAGGAGGCTGGTATTGTTCATGCGCGTATTGTCCCACACGCCCGACTGTTGTGCACGCCCTGGAATTCCTTCTGAATCATGGTCATAGGATGGTCCCTGAGGTTTCAACGAGCTTCGCCGCGCCCTGTCTGGGACAAAGATTGGACGAATTGTATTGAGCGCAAAACATCCCTACATTCCAGGACCGAGAAAGAAAACGGGCCTGCGCGCATGAGGAGAAACGTGCATAAGAAAGAGTAAAGGAAACTCCGATTCCGCGTTGATTCTTCTCGGCGTCGTAACCCTTACGTGCTAGGCTCATGACATGCCGAATTACGATGTCCAGGTTGTCGATAGTCTCCACGCGGGGGTAAAGTCCTTTCCAAGTCTGGAAGCGGCGATGGCGCACCGTGATTGGCTCAGGGCCCGTAACGTACCTGACCACAACATAAGGATCGTGTGTACCAGACTCTGATTACGCAAAACCGCGTTCACTGACCCTCCTCCACCTCAGATCCTCTTCAGTCCATCTGAAGCACCTTCCCTTAGCTCAACAGCAATTAGAGGGTCACTATGATCGGTTCCAATGCTCTCTGTGAGATGGTGAGGGCCGTTGCCCGGAACCTTGCCAGGACGAGGCACTGATTCCGTTTCTTGGGCGAGCTCACTGATTCGAACAACGCCTCGCGTGTTGTCAGCGATATGTCATTCGTTCCAGTTCCTCGGGGTACCGGGCGCCTTGCACTGTAATCTTTGCGGTGGCGGCGTCGAGTTCCCGCAGATCATCCGCGGTGAGTTCGATGGCAACGGCTCCGATGTTCTCTTCGAGGCGCTCCAGTTTCGTGGTGCCGGGGATTGGAACGATCCAGGGTTTCCGTGCAAGGAGCCAGGCGAGCGCGATCTGAGCCGACGTGGCATGCTTCTTCGAGGCGAACGCAGCGATCAGATCCACCAGAGCGCGATTTGCCTTGCGGGCTTCCGCCGAGAAGCGGGGGAAACTGCCGCGATTGTCCTCTTGGTCAAACTGCGTATTTTCGTTAATCGTTCCCGTGAGGAATCCCTTGCCCAACGGACTGAACGGAACAAGGCCGATGCCAAGTTCTTCGAGTGTGGGAAGGATTTCTTCTTCCGGGCGTTTCCACCAGAGCGAGTATTCACTTTGAAGTGCGGTCACTGGCTGAATTGCGTGGGCGCGGCGGATGGTCTGTGCCCCCGCTTCCGATAATCCGAAGTGCTTGACCTTGCCTTCCTGAATCAAGTCCTTCACTGCCCCCGCCACGTCTTCAATGGGCACGTTCGGATCAACCCGGTGCTGATAGAGCAGATCGATGCTGTCGACCTTGAGCCTTCTGAGCGAGCCCTCGACAGTCTCTTTGATGTACTCGGGCCGACTGTTCAGACCGACTGGATGCGGATCTTTCTCGGAGTCAATCTGGAACCCGAACTTGGTGGCGATCACCACCTGGTCGCGCAAGGGAGCGAGAGCCTCGCCCACCAGTTCCTCATTCACGAACGGACCGTAGACTTCAGCGGTGTCGAAGAAAGTGACGCCGCGTTCGACCGCTGTCCGAATGAGCGTAATCATCTCCTGCCTTGTCCCTGCCACTGTTCCGTGACCAGGACTCAACCTCATGCAGCCCAGCCCGATGGCCGAGACCTCGAGATCGGTCTTTCCTAGTTTGCGTTTCTGCATGGCTTCCTTCCTTTGGAACAGCTTTCTGCGCGTAACCGCCAATCGTGAACGCAAACTCGATCAGTAATGCTCCCATGTCACCGCGGACTGAGTTGAAAAGATCCTAGCAGCCGGCGGACATCTCCGCCTTTAGGTTCCTGTAAATCTCAGCAGCGATTCTGCTTTGGGAATGAGATGGGTTCCGGCTTGTTCTTTGGAGAACACTGCCGTGACTCCGGCGGCGAGCGCTTCCTCGGCGACGATTTTACTCGCGAACATCGTGAACATGAGGATTGGGGTGTGGGGAAGTATCTTCTTCAACAGGGGAGCAGCTTGAAGTCCATTCATTACTGGCATGGAGTAATCGAGCACGATGAGGTCCGGCTTGAATTGCCCGGCTTCCGCTACCGCCTGCTCACCGTTTTCCGACTCGGAGCACACGTATCCAATCGCCTCGAACATTCTGCGCAAGAGTTTGCGTATGAGTCGATTGTCATCAACGAGCAAAACAGAGTAAGGCATAGACGGTCTCCTTGGACTATCGCCTAGAAACAAGAGACCGTCGCCCGTCGGCTGAGCACGGCGGAGGGTTGTAGTAGACGGATTGATCGTAACAGGAGATATCCGAATTGGGATTACGGACTTTACCGTAGGCGGGCTGGTAAGAAGCCGAAGCGCTTGACAGCGATACTATATTTCTGCAAATATAGAAATATGGTACAAGCCCAAACGAAGCCAACTTCTGAGCAGGTCGCCAAATACGCCGACATGTTCTCGGCGATGGGAACTGAGGCCAGACTCCGCATTATGCAACTGCTCCTCTCGGCTCACCCAGAGGGCATGGTTGTCGGAGAAATCCAGGAAGAACTCGACATTCCAAATTCGACACTGTCTCACCATCTCGACAAACTCAGGAACGAGAGTCTGGTCCAGGTCCGCCGCGAAAGCACGTTCCTTCGCTACACCGCCAACACTGATGCACTGCAAGAGATCCTGCAGTTCCTGTACTCCGAATGCTGTACCCGTAACAAGGCGGTCAAGCCGCAAGATATTATTCAGATTTGCAGATAGGAGAACCTCATGAGCAGCACGGACATTAAGACGAACATCAAGGAGATCGTCAAGGAAAGATACGGACAAGCGGCCCTACGCGTGAAGACAGGCGGAAGCAATTGCTGTGGAGCTTCGGCCAGTGGGATTGGGCAATGCGATCCGATTACCTCCAACCTTTATGACGAGTCTCAAACCGCGGGAATTCCCGAAGATGCGATGCTGGCGTCGCTCGGTTGCGGCAATCCGACGGCATTGGCACAACTCCATCCCGGAGAGACGGTGCTTGATCTCGGGTCGGGCGGTGGAGTTGACGTTCTGCTGTCGGCCAAGCGAGTGGGGCCAACCGGTAAGGCCTACGGGTTAGACATGACGGACGAAATGCTGGCACTCGCGAATGAGAATAAGCGGAAAGCCGGCGCAGAGAATGTGGAATTCCTGAAGGGTGAAATCGAGAACATTCCGCTGCCCGACAATTCTGTCGACGTGATCATCTCGAACTGCGTCATTAATCTGTCAGCAGACAAAGACCGGGTGCTGCGCGAAGCTTTCCGTGTGTTGAAGACCGGAGGCCGCGTGGCCGTTTCAGACGTGGTCACGCGCGGCGCCATTCCCGATGAGATCCGCGAAAAAGTCCTACTGTGGGTGGGTTGCATTGCGGGAGCGCTTGAGGAGAACGAATACCGCTCCAAGTTACATGCCGCCGGATTCGAACAGATCGAAGTGGAACCAACTCGGGTATATCGTGTCGCGGACGCACGAGAGTTCCTTGCCTCGGCGGGAGTCGATGTGGACGTAATCGCACCCCAAGTGGACGAGAAGTTCATGAGCGCATTCGTACGCGCTGTCAAACCTATCTCGGTCAAACGCGAGAATGCTCCTGCCAAGGTATGTTGCGGGCCGGCTTGCTGCAATTAAGAACGGAGCGCGACGATGGAACCACATTACAACGTGCTATTTCTGTGCACTGGCAATTCGGCGCGTTCGATTCTGGCCGAGGCCATTTTGAACGTCAAAGGAAAACCCAGGTTCACTGCCTACAGCGCAGGCAGTCATCCCACCGGTGCAGTGCGGCCGGAAGCCTTGCTGCAACTCGAGCAGGCACACGTTCCGACAGAAGGCCTGCGCAGCAAGAGTTGGGAAGAGTTTTCTCGACCGGGAGCACCCAAGCTGGATTTCGTATTTACCGTCTGCGATAACGCCGCGAATGAAATCTGTCCAGTATGGCCGGGTCAGCCGGTGACCGCTCATTGGGGCATTCCTGATCCTGCGGCGGCGCAAGGCAGCAGAACAGAGATTCAGCGAGCGTTTCGAGACGCATTCTTCCTGCTCGAACGGAGAATCAGTCTGTTTCTATCCCTCCCATTTAAGGCCCTCGACAACCTGGCGCTCAAGAAGGAGCTCGACCGAATCGCGCAAACCACGTTACCAGTTGCTCAAGAAAAGTGATTTCGAGGAGCGCCGGATGAATACGCGTAGCCGTCTCAAGTTCCTGGATCGTTATCTGACGTTCTGGATTTTCGCGGCCATGGCGACTGGTGTTGGCCTCGGCTACTGGATTCCTGGAGTCGTATCGTTTCTGAATCGGTTCAGCGTCGGTACGACTTCAATCCCGATCGCAGTCGGCCTCATCGTGATGATGTATCCACCGTTCACGAAGGTACGATACGAAGAACTGCCCGAAGTGTTTCGCAACAAGAAAGTGCTCGGCTTGTCCCTGGTACAGAACTGGGTGGTAGGACCCGTTCTGATGTTCGTTCTTGCGATTGTGTTTCTGCGGGGCTATCCGGAATACATGGCAGGCTTGATCATGATCGGCCTCGCGCGATGTATCGCCATGGTGATTGTGTGGAACGAATTGGCGAAGGGTGACACGGAGTACGCTGCCGGCCTGGTGGCGTTTAACTCACTGTTTCAGGTGTTCTTCTATTCCGTTTATGCATGGGTCTTTATTACTGTACTTCCTGCCAAGCTCGGATTGAGAGGGGCAGTGGTAGACGTTTCGATCGTCCAAATTGCGAAGAGCGTTTTTGTGTATCTTGGGATCCCTTGCCTGGCTGGATTTGCGACACGGGCAGGCCTGGTTCGTGTGCGCGGACGCGAGTGGTACGAGCGCACATTCATCCCTCGGGTAAGTCCCTTAACCCTGATCGCGCTGCTTTTTACGATTGTGGTGATGTTCTCCTTGAAAGGCGAATACATTGTGCGCCTTCCATTAGATGTCCTGCGCATTGCGATTCCGCTTCTGATCTATTTTGTCCTGATGTTCCTGGTCTCGTTCTACATGGGCAAGAAGTTGGGTGCGGACTACTCGAAGACCACTACGCTCGCGTTTACGGCCGCGTCGAACAATTTCGAGTTGGCCATTGCCGTGGCGGTCTCGGTATTTGGGATCAACTCTGGAGCGGCCTTCGCAGCGGTCATCGGACCGCTGGTGGAAGTACCGGTGATGATCGGACTAGTCAATGTCGCTTTCTATTTTCGACGCCATTACTTCCCAGAAGCTACAGCAGCGGCAGAGATGAAACCGTTGTGCGTCAGGTCTGGCTAAGGGTTAGGCATTTATTTCGCCGCCGACATCCGGCACGGCGACATCTTTATACGAGCCTTCGTAGATCGCCTCGACTTCGGGATTGGTTGGGCGCGGTCGGGGGCCGAACACGGCTTCTTTTAGCAGCTTGAAGATTGTGTGGCGGTTTTCGGAAACCACTTTCATCCAGGCTAGTTTTCCCATCATCGGGAAATAGATGCCACGGAAGCAGAGACGGGCGAGGAAAATGTTGATGCGGTAGCCGAGAGGCTGGTCGTCGAGCGAGTCGACGGCCTGGGCTATCGCTTCAGGGCTGTAGGCTTGAGCCCATCCATGGTTCACTTCGGCGTGCGCTTCTTCGATGGTCATCTTCAGCGGGGTGTGAGCCATGGCAAAAGGGATGAACTCCTGCCAGTGTTTGGGCCGGGTGAGGCGACCGGCGGTCTCCAGGCGCTTGTAGAGCGGGGTTGCGGGCAACGGCGTAAGCAGGCCGAAGATGGGAAGCCCCGGGGGCCAGGTGCGGACTTGCCCCAGGGTGCGCTCGGCGACACCGGTGGTGTCGTTGTCCATGCCGAAGATGAATGAGGTGATGGCGTAGACGTTGCGTTTGGCGAGGCGCTCGAGCACGGCAGCATATTCGCCGGGCTTGTTGAATCCCTTGTTCATGTCTTTGAGGTTGGTGGAGTCGATGGATTCCATGCCGATGAAGACCCACTTGCCGCCGGAGGCGGCGATGAGGTCGCAGAGTTCTTCGTCGCGCAAGAGGTTGGCGCTGATCTGGGCGACCCAGTGGACCTGGGCTTTGGCGGCGATGATGTCACGCAGCAGCGACTTGGTGCGTTTTACGTTAATGGCGAAATTGTCGTCGATGAAGAAGACGGCCATCTGGCCTTTCTCCTGGCGGGCGCGGGCTTTCAGCAGGAGAAGTTCGTTCACTACGCTTTCGTTGGTGCGGAAGCGGATGGAGTCGCCGAAGAATCCGGTGACGGTGCAGAATTCGCAGCCGTAGGGACAGCCGCGTCCGGACTCGACGGGGATGATGCGAAACGTGCCCCAGCCTTCACCGATTTTGCTGAGCATGGGGTAAATAATTTTGGGCAGAAGATTAAATTGATGGAGATCGATCTTGTCCCAGGGAATTACGGGGTAGGGTTTGAGGGAGGGCTTGCTTTCCTTGCCCGTACCGTCGACGGGGGCATAGATTTCCTTGAGTTCGCCGCGGGCGGCGTCATGGACGATGCGCGGCCAGGTGTCGTCGGCTTCGCCGAGGGCAACCGCGTCAGCGTGGCGGGGGCCACCGTCGCGGCCGAGGGCCTCGTCGGCAAGTTCGGTGACGTGTGGGCCGCCCATGACTACGGGGACTCCGGTGGTTCGGATGGCGTCGGCGATGCGGTAGGCTTTGGCGATCATGCGGGTCATGGCGCCGATTCCGACCAGTCCGATGTTCTCGTCGCGAACGAATTGCGCGATCTGAGTTTCGTCCATGGGCTGGGCGTTGCCGTCGATCAGCAGGACCTCGTGGCCGGGAGGGGTCAGGGCCTGGAGCAGGAACATCCAAAGGTGCGGCATGAAATTGCGAGTCACACCGTTGTCGGGGTTGTAAAGCAGAATTCTCATGACTGCTCTCCTGAAGTCGTATATTGCTTCACGGCCGGCGCGTCACGAGCGATGCGGTTGAAGGCATCGTGGCTAGTGTTTTGCGAATAGTCGTGGTTGAATTTCCCCAGTGTGGGGTCATTGTACACCTGTTTGCGCCCGCGGCCGGTTTACAAATTCCGGGATTTGGTTATCGAACCCAACGAAAAGAGAACCTCAGGAGTGACCGTTGTAACCAAAGCATGTTCGTCTCTTCTGCTATACTGATATCGACGCTACTAATTACGGTTTGCTCGTCACGCGGTAGTCCGCATTCTCAGACTAGATTCATCTCCGCCTTTCCTGCCCGCCGTTTACTTGCGTGAAATTTCAGAATTTAATGTGAGCGGCAGCACGGCTCTCGATCTGTGTCAGAGTGTGCGTGACAACTTGTCCCTCCAGAAAGAAACCAAATCGAATGACTACATTTTCGGAACTGTCCCTGTCTTCTGCGTTGCAGCGGAGGCTCGCGGCAGCTCAATTCCTTAACCTCACCCCCATCCAGGAACGCGCGATTCCTCCTGCACTCGAAGGCCGAGATGTCATCGGCACCGCCCAGACCGGCACGGGCAAGACATTGGCATTTCTCATCCCCCTCATTGAGATCTTGCAGCAGGAATCGACGCGTCACACGGTCGCGCTGGTATTGCTGCCGACGCGCGAACTCGCCATGCAGGTTCACGATCAATATGAGCAATTGCGCACGAACAGAATGTCCGGCGCCACGCTCGTCATCGGCGGCGTATCGGAGAAGGCGCAGATCCAAAGCCTGCGCGCCGGATCGCAACTGGTGATTGCCACCCCCGGACGCTTGCAGGATCTGATGGATCGCAAGCTTGCTACTCTACAGAACGTCAAAGTACTTGTGCTTGACGAAGCCGATCGCATGCTGGACATGGGATTTTTGCCCGCGATCCGGCGCATCTTGCAGGCCGTACCGGTGCAGCGCCAGACGCTTTGTTTCTCGGCCACGATGGAACAGTCCGTCGCCGGTCTGGTGAACGAGTACATGCGCAATCCGGTTCGGGTCGCTTTGGGCTCGGTGCTCAAACCCGCGGAGAGCGTAGAACTGAAGGCCTACGAAGTGCGGCCAGGAGAGAAACTCGAAGTCCTGCGTCAACTGCTCTACGCAGAAAAGGGCCAGACCCTGATCTTCACGCGCACCAAGCGTGGCGCTGAGCGTCTCGCAAAGGAACTTGTGCGCGACGGCTTCGCGGCGGCCATGATTCATGGCGATCGCTCGCAATCGCAGCGAAACGGAGCTCTGAACGGGTTCCAGGACGGCCGCTTCCAGGTGTTGGTGGCGACCGATATCGCATCCCGTGGTCTGCACGTGGATGACGTTGCGCACGTCATTAATTACGATGTGCCCAAAATGGCGGAAGACTTCATCCATCGAGTCGGCCGCACAGGGAGGGCAGGGCTCCAAGGTCTCGCCTCGACTTTGGCAGCCGGAGCCGAGGTGTTGGAGTTGCGCCAGATCGAACGTACTCTCAAGTTAAAGATCGAACGCACGCAGACTGAGATGGCGACGGGCGCGCCACCGAGGCGAATGATTCAAAACACACTGGCCTCGCGGACCTTGACTGCTTTGCCAGGGGAAGTATTTGTGTAGAGTCGCAGACCTGGTTGCAGGCGCAATCGATGTAATCGCCGCGACTTGACCTTGCAGGCCACGATGTCCGATGGGGCCGCCGCCATCAGGCCCTATCAGGAGTCTTGGGTGCAACGAAGGGGCGACAGCGTCGCCTCGTGCGAAGGCCTGGATTCGACCTCCATCAGGAAGGAAACTTCCCGGCTGGTCAAAGGGTTATGGTCCCCACTTGACTGCTCAAGCTGTCATCGCCCTTTGCATCTTCAGATAGCTAGCGCGGATGGGGGATCCTATACGTGGACCCTGCCAGCCTTTGGCCGCGAGATCGAATTCACTCTCATACACATTAGGCTGCGGCAGCTTGCAGGCGCAGGTTACTCTCAGACACTAATCCCGGCGCGCGTCCTTCGCGAACGAACCTTCTTTCCGAATCTTTTTCCGCGCGCGCTTTCGCGCCAGAGCCTGTTTCACGCGGCGCTTTTCGCCCGGCTTTAGGTAGTACGAGTGACGTTTCACTTCCCGAATGATGTCTTCCGTCTGAACCTTACGCTTAAATCGACGGAGCGCATTCTCTATGGATTCGCCCTCTTGCAATCGAATTTCCGCCACACTCACCTTCCTACACTAGAAATGAGATACACATCCCTGATGCGTCTTCGTTCCGAAACCCGGTTGTCAGAGTATCAGGTTCCGGCCGACCTGCAATCACGTGTCACTCGCCGACTCTGCCATCGGGCGAGGATTCTTCCACAGTTTCAGTTTCTTCCACACCGATGTTGAACAGCGCCGCCTGTGCCTTAGCATGTTCGCGCAGCTCGGCCATCTCGTCCACGCTGCCCTCCACAGGCTTCTCCTGTTTTCGTTGGCTCCGGCGTTCTGCCTTGTCTTTTTGTCTCTGTTGCCGTGTGTGTTCCTTCTGGCGTTTTGTAAACGTTGATCGGCCTCTGGGCATACGTATCCTCTATTTTCAGCCGGCGTGCACGTCCCGTAACCTCACCAGCACATTGGGGTTTGAAAAAGCTACCAGCGTGGCTCGCGCGGCTGCCGTGGATGGCCGCGATAATCGTCTCGCCCACGACCGCCTCCGCCGCCGCCAAAACGCTGGCCTCCGCCCTTGGGGCGATCCGTCTTAGGTTTGGCCTCGTTGATGGTCAAGGTTCGTCCGCCCAGGTCGGTCCCGTTCAGCGCCGCGATTGCCTTGTCAGCTTCACCGGCATTGGTCATTTCGACAAACCCGAAGCCACGGGAGCGGCCCGTATCCCGGTCAGTCATGAGAGTGATTTTTTCCACCGGTCCGTGAGCCTCGAAGAGGTTTCGCAACTCGGCTTCGGTTGTGCTGTGGGGCAGGTTTCCAACGTACAGGTTCTTCATCGCAATTCCTCTCTCAATAAATCATCCAGGCTGGTGGCCGTCGGGGTTCGTTTCGATGGGCGTCCTTCAGAATCTCGTGGCGGAGAAGGCAAGGCGCGCATGGCTTGGGTACGGGCGACGGACGTGGAGCGAACCGCGGAGATTCGCCGTGACGCCTCCAGGATGCCCCAACGCTGGGTCAGATCTCCGCGATCGGCGGTGAGGTTGAGTTTCAAGTCACCCATGATCTGGCCGTTGCCGTTCTGCCCCAGCGACTCTTCGTCGCCATTGGGCGAATCCGCGAGATATTCTGGTTGGCCGACCAGGAACGCCAACCGCTGCGGGGGTATCGCGCTACGAATGTCATCGCAAAACTCGTCCCGATAGCCCTGCCCCTTTTCCATGTTGATTAAGACGAGGTCGTAGAGGGCAGCTCTCCACCATGAACGAGCTTCCGCGATGTCAGCCGCGCAATCAACGTCCATTCCGATCTTTCTCATCACCTCAGCACGCAACTCGCGCTTCGGTTGCGAAGTGTCGACGAGCAGAACTCGCTTCTTCTTACTAATTTCTCCGGGGATGGGCGCGGAGAGCAGGGACGCAGGGGGCAGTGGGGTGTTCATGCTGACACCGACCGTGGCTGCACGCGAGCGGATGTGCCCTCGGGCTTGCCTGCACGCTCTGCGCGCTCCAGCAGTTCGTGGGTACGCTTCCGTCGAGCGATCTTCTGCTTGCGCTCGCGGTGAAACCTGGATTTATCGCCATTCTTTGCGGACATCATGAACTCCTGTATTTCCGCGGCTAGGGCCGGGTGATCGCAACATTTTCCTTCGCAGGCTTAAGCATAAACGCGCCGGTAGATTTTCCAAGGATGATCGGCGAAGCCGCTAAGAGCGCCAGAGTCGCCATGTCGAATATGGAGATGACTAACTGGGAAAACTGCGGCTGATGGAACGGTGTAAAGACGCCCAGAACTCCCAGAAAGGGCAGTGTCCACATGAACTTGCCGGTGAAGAAGCTGCGAACCACAACCGCGGCTGCGGCCAGTGACACGATGACACACAGCCCCATCCTGAAATCGGATGGAAAGTGAAACAATATGGCCGCCGCCAGGGTGGCCGTCGCGATCAGCGTCATAAGCCGCGTCAAGATGCACGCTTTCGACTGCAGTCGCTGCCGGTCAGGGGTAAGAGTGATTGGTTCAGGGGCAAACGCTGCGCGAACATGCGCCTCTCGATCTCTCAATCGCGAAGACGCAGGTGCTCGAGCGGCGTATCTTCGAGGTTAAGTAGATTCAGTATACGCTGTTCGCCACACTCATGCTGAAGATTCGCACGCCGCGGCTGTGAGTGCGCGACCATTAGGTCGGCAACCGTCGTTCCACTCAAGAGCCGGCCGGATGCATGGACAACATAAATGGTCCACTCGTGGGTCAGTCCGATTTCCGCAGACGGTGCCGCGCATCTGCCACAAAGCGAATGGACAAAGCTTCTTGCTGAAAACGCTGGGAGGAACAGGCTAGCTACTATGTTTGGCGTCCTCTTCTCTGTTTTAGTGGTCGTGGCCCTCTTGAGCATTCTCGGTGAAATCGTTATGAGAGTTCGCCTCACAAAAAGAGCTTCGCGCGACAAAATTGCGCTATGGAGACGTGGCGATGAGGTTGCCGCACTCTATGAAGAGGAATTCCCGGACAGCCGACTTCCGCTTTTCAGGCGCGTCGTTTTCTGGATCTTCGTGACTTGCGCCGGCGTCCTCGTGTGCTCCATGGTTCTGTGGAAATCAAAGTGACCACTACGGATGAGCGAATCGCCTTGCGAATTGTGCGGGCTTCGCGTACCATGCCTGTGTGCGTTAGACCGAGTCGGTCGTGAGCAGCTCTCGCCTCAACAGCCAGTAACCTGCCCTTCAGTACCTCCGAATCTATCCAGCGTAAAATCAATTTGACAAGGAAACAGTATCAACATGGCAGAACAAGGAACAGTAAAGTGGTTCAACGACGCCAAAGGCTACGGCTTCATTAGCCGTCAGAGTGGCGAAGATGTTTTTGTGCATTTTTCGGCAATCCAAGCGGGCGGCTTCAAGAGCCTGCAGGAGGGCCAGACGGTGCAGTTCGACGTAACGAAGGGCCCCAAGGGCTTGCAGGCTGAGAACGTACAACCTCTCTAACAGCGCGATGCCTTCCGAAGAGGCGATCTTTCAAGATCGCCTCTTGAAATTTCCGCTTCTGGTTCCAGTAGGCGGCCGGGATCATTGGCAGAAATGAACTCGTGACCAATATTTTTGTCGGGAACCTCGATATCACGGCAACAGAGCAGCAGCTGCGAGAAGTCTTTGCAGCCCATGGAGTCGTTGAAACCGTTACCGTCGTTGTGGACCGGGACACGGGCAAGCCCCGTGGTATGGCGTTTGTCGAGATGGCGCAGGCGACGGAAGCCAAGGCTGCTATTGCTGCGCTGAATGGAACGATGCTCAACGGACGTGCGATGAAGGTGAACGAAGCTCGTCCGAAGCTTCAGGGCGAGCCAACGCATGATTCTGAGAGCAGGGATCATCGGCGACATCGGATGTGAACTGCCGGCACGGCAACGTGTCCCTTGATCTTCTGCGTAAAATACGAAACGGATACTTTCTGACACGCGACGACCTCACATCCTCTTACGTCATCATCCGGCATAACGTCCGTACCTACCTCTCCGCTGGGGTGATGGCTGTGATCCGCGGCAAGCAGAACGCAGAATCAGAATTGAAGAAGTTTGAGGACTCCCAAGACTCCGTAGACCGGCACGAAGGCTGGCGCTACTTCATCGAGAAAACAGATCTCAAGGCGGGAACCGATCCCGCCGAAGCTACCCAACATCGCCAAGCCGAATTGGAAGGACGAGAATCGAAAGCTCTGCGCGAGACCGAAACCCCGAATTCTCCCTCGCCACATCGCCAGAGATGAGATCGTTGCGCGCTCAGGGGCCCTCGTCTTGCCTGATCTATCGGGACTGGCGTTGCCCGCAACACACAGTCATTCGGCACGCAGAATAGCAGTGATGTCGAATCTGGCAATGCGATGACTGGCGGACCAGATGCTCGCCGATGCGACGAGAGCGAGCAGCAAGATCAGTCCTGCCGACGTTCCCATGCCGATTGGCTTCGCCCCATCGATCAGGGTTTCGAGAAAGCGCCCTGAAAGTTGTGCTCCGGCTAATCCGGGAATCGCACTGGCCAGAATCATCAGCAATCCCTGCCGCAATAGCATGCCACGGAGTCGGACCGGAGTTGTACCCAACGCTAGCCGTATCCCCATCTCCTGTGTCCTCTGGAGGACAGCATAAGACACGATGCCGTAGATACCGATCACCGCTAACAGCAGTGCGAATCCGCCGAAGAACGACACGGCGGTCCGGTAGAACTTTGGTCCGGCGAAGACATCGTCGAGCCGCTGCGCCATCGTTTTTGCGCTAAACACAGGAACTTGTGGATCTACCGATTGGATAACGTCGCGGACCTCAGCGAGGCGGTCTTCCGCTCGACCGTCCACGCGCACGACAAAGGTCGACAAGAAACTTCCTGGGTTTGTCGACGGTACGAATACCTCATTACCATGTGCAGTGGTTGGGTCAGTCTCGTACTCCATGCCCATCACGACACCAACGATTCTCCAACTATCACTTTCCATCGTGAGCTGATGACCTATGACGTCCTGCGGCGCGCCGAACTGCGCCGCGAATCTCTGATTGACTACGGCGACGCTCGCGCCGGAGTGGATTTCGGCATCCGTAAACTCCCGACCGTACAGAATTCTCGCGCCCATCGTCTGGAAGTATTCCGCCATGACCGGAATCATCGTGGAACTGCGAGCAGCGGGACGTCCATCCATCCCAAATGGTCCTCCGACAAATGCTGATGCGTACAGGGGAAGGAACTCTGTCGCACTTGCGGCACGAACTCCGGGAAGGCGCCGAATCCGGTCCAGAACCTGCTCGAAGTAAGGAAGCTGCCTCTTGTCCAGTTGATGGGTGGTTCCGTCCAGGGAGACGCTTACGGTGACGACTTGTTTCACATCATAGCCGCGGTCGATTTTCATCAGGTTCACGAATGCCCGACCTAACGACACCGATCCTGCGAGAAGGATGATGGTGAGCACGAACTGCGTGCCGACCAGGAGTTCGCGAACCAGTTGTGAGCCATGAGGCTGGTTGGAGCTGCGTGTTCCGAAGGCGTGGACGCGGCCCAGATACACAAATGGCAAGATGCTGAACATAAATGCGGTCACTACGGAGACGGCCACCGTAAATGCCAGGACGCGTGTATCCATGATTGAATAAGATTGTGCGGCGAGAGTTGGGGGCTCGACCTTCGCCGCAAGGGAGGTTGTCCAATATGCGATCACGAATCCGGCTAGGGTCGCGACAAACGAAAGCAGCAGGCTCTCGGTGAATAACTGTCGTGCAAGGCGGGCGCCGCTTGCTCCCAGGGCGGAGCGTATGGAAAATTCCGACATGCGATCGGCGGTCCGAGCAGTCAGGATGTTCGCGACATTCGTGCACGCGATCAGCAGAACCAAAACCACCGCACCCATAAACATGAGCGAAGCATTCTTCACAGAGCCGGCAAGTGCATCCTGCAGGGACGTTATGCTCGGGTGCAAATCGTCCGGACCTTCCTGTCTTGACGACAAAGGCTTCGCCTCAACAGCAAATGCGGCACGCGCCTGGGGCCACGGAACATCTGGCTTGAGTCTCGCGACTGTACCCCACCCGTTATTGCCGGGGCTAAACGCTGCTGGTTTCCAGAGAACAGCCCTTTGCGGAAAATCAAATCCCGGCGGCGCAACGCCAATGATCGTAAGCGGATTTCCGTCGAGTCGAATCGTGGTGCCTAGAGCTTTTGGATCAGCCCCGAAGAACTGCTGCCAAAGACCGTAACTGATCACCGCTACTGCATTGCGCCCGGGCAAACCCCACCCCGTCGCGTCCACATCATCCTCTGAGGCGAAGCCGCGTCCTAATACCGGCTGTGTGCCGAGCACGGAGAAGAAGTTCCAAGACGTCTGGGCTACGTGCGCGCGGCTGGCGACACGTGTGCCGCCCAGGTTCACATCGAATTCTTCAAATAACGCGGCGTCGGCGAGATATGTACTCTGCTGGGTCCACTCCTGAAACTGCTTCGCGGTATCGTGTGGCGGAATAAACTCATGTACAAGGGCCAGGCGGTCCGGTTCGTGAAACGGAAGGGAGCGCAGCAGCAATGCATTGACCACGCTGAAGACGCCTGTGTTTGCACCGATACCTATGGCCAAAGCGGCGATAGCAAACGCAGTCTGCCACGGCCGGCTCGCCCAAAACCGAAGGGCGAACCTGAAATCCTGAAACATCCGGTTAGTATGCTCCCGATTGCGTTCCGTTGTCGAAAGATAAAGCTCACTGAGGGCGACTGAAACGAACGGCCTTGTCGCATCGAATCTGATTCCTGGAGGATGACCGGCAATCTGAAAGGCAACTATCGCTCGCAGATCGATTTCGCTCAAAACCTCCGCCTGATGGTACCGATCGCTCCACGGCGCGGTTCGCGAGGTCGAGTCTTGGCGATCACATATAAAGCCTGAATTGACTCAATCGCGAAAGCGTAGCGCTACGGAGTTCGAGCGTGCAGCGCTTGCCGCGTGGCCTCCAGCGTGTTAATCAGCGACTCTTTGGGGAGCTTTTGGATGATCGGTTCAATGGCCCAACCCAAGCCAAAGGGTACGTCACGCGTCAGTGAGATGGCGCGGCATTCGATCACGACTCCCGCATCGCGCTCCTCGAATCGCCAATAGGAATACAAGCGCCAGAGAAATCCGTAGCCGGTATCCGGCTGCAGGATTCGCTCGTCTTTGTCTCCCGCGTTTTCCACTTCTGCAATTCGCGTCGTGTAAGAGCGGCACACCCAACGCGTTCGGTCCACCGGACGATAGTGCACCTCATGGTCGGTATCGAGAACCACGGTGATAAATTTTTTCTTTAGAAGACGCAGATAAATCTGGAAATCATTTTCGTTGCACCGAATCAGCTTCGAGTCAACCACCTCCGGCTTGTAGATGTTCTTGTGGTTATCGTAGTCCTGGATCACGGCGAGGATTTGTTGGATCGTCGAGGCAGGAATGAAGGCGGCGCCGATCCAGTCGTGGATGAGGCCGCTCGGCACCTTGACCGGTCCTCCTCCACTCCAGAATTGCGCCACGATCTTCCCTCGGTCGACGTCCTGAGCTCGTTCCGGCGGCTGATTAGACCAGAGGAATGCCGCGCTTCTGTGCAAGGTCCGCTCCATCTCCGTTTCCGCCTCGCGAATGTAAGCGCCGAAGGCTTCCAAGGTTCGCGGGTCGAGTTGCACGGGTTTTACTGTTTGCGCCATAGCTCCGCGTTTGGCACACTCCGGCTCCGGAGCGATTAAGCGAAGCCGCAAGGGCTGAACAGTCCGACGCCAGAGAGATTAAGCGAGTACTCGCGTCCGAATGATAACTGTTCTTGGGAAACACCGATCTCAATAAGTTGTTCCAGCGACCGCAAAAGGCCGGTTCGATGGCCCAAAAATTTGCGGCGATGGCGACCAGCGAGATATTTCCGACTATTGCTACGGCGTCACTTTGTACACAGCTCCCGCCGGATCACTGTAAGGTCCTGTGGTACCTATTAGAGCCGTCCGAGAGCTGTTCCAGATCAGATTTGAGTTCGGAAACGGAGCCGCGCTTGTATTCGGAAACGCGTACACGACACTCTCGCTCCAGGTGCCATTTGACTGGTGAGACAACTCAAACACGAAGCCGTTTTCAGACACGCCGTTCGCATTGCTGCTCGTTGGAACCGATCCAAAAAGGTTCCCATGGCTGTCGAATACCAGCGATGACGGATCGAAACCTTTGCCCGGAGCGCCAAAGACGTACAACACAGTCTCGGTCCAGCCTGTTTTGGTTGGGGAGAGCTTAAAGGCAACACCTCCGTTGTAAGTGCTTCCGCCTCCGTTGGTAGTCCCGTAGAGGTTGCCACCGCTATCCATGATTAGATTTCCCTGGGGGTAAGCCCCGTCACTGTACTTAAACTCATGGATGGTGGTGAACTTCCAGGACGCGCCAACGCGGGCCAGTTTGTAGACTGTCCCGCATCCTGACCCGGCTACGCAGTTGGTCACGCCGTCGTATTGAGTGGTGCCGTAAAGATTGCCGGCCTTGTCAAAAATCACCCCCGACAAGGGAATAGCGGACTGTCCAAACGTATGGAGCACCCGGAACGTCCAACTGCCGTTCGGCTGCGGGCTCAACTCAAAAACCGTGCCCTTGACGCAGCCGTAGTAACAGGCGCCCTCGGTGACTCCATATAAGTTCCCTTTAGCGTCGGCCACGAGCGGAGCCAGGATGGGCCACCTTCCGTCCTTGCCGTTGAAGAAGTGAAGAACGGTCTCGGTCCAGCCTCCCTGGCCGTCGGGAGCGAGTTGGAACACGGTACCGTCGTTGCTCGGACCGCCTCCCGATGTCGTTCCGTACAGATTGCCCGCCTTATCCAGCAGCAAAGCGGACTCCGGTTCCGCCCCATCAGCGGCTCCACCCTTGAAGCTGTACAAGAGAGATTCCGTCCAAGCGCCATTCTCGAACGAAAGCCGAAATACCCCGCCCCACTGGTAGGCACCGCCAGCCGCGGTTACACCATATAGATTCCCGGCAGCGTCCGAAATCAGGCCTCCCGCCGGAACACTCCCACCCGAGCCGTCTGTCGGAAAAGCGAAGATAATCTGCTCGGAAGCGAAAGCCAGGGTGGAACAAAGCGTTATCAGAACGAGAGTGAGGTGCACCAGCAAACAAGATTTAATGCATTTCATGGGAGTTGCCTCGCAGGACGCAGGGCGCAGGTACTACAACTATCGGCCGAGAATAGCGGAAGTCCCACGGGCGATCAAGACACGCTAGGACGTTTGTCGAGGGGTGTCATCAAACTAGATAGCTCTTGCCGGGTGTAACATGCAAAGGAAGCGCAGCGTTCGCTGCGCCCTTCCGTCACTTTAAAGTTCTGACCGGAAAGTAAGTGGTGGCGATACCAATTCGCTCATCCACGAGCTCGCTTATTCGCGTACGTCATTGAAGAGTGTCTTGAGTTTGCCGGATCGCGAGGGATGGCGCAGCTTGCGCAAGGCCTTGGCTTCGATCTGACGAATGCGCTCGCGGGTAACACCGAACGACCGGCCAACCTCTTCCAGTGTTCGCTCCGATCCGTCCTCCATACCAAAACGCATCCGGATGATCTTCTCTTCCCGCGCACTGAGCGTTCGTAACACGTCCGCGGTCCGCTCCTCACGGTTCGCGTTGATGACCGCCTCGGCGGGCGAGACTTGGGCCTGGTCTTCGATGAGGTCGCCGAGGTGGGAATCTCCCTCCTCGCCAATCGGCGTCTCCAGCGAAATCGGCACCCGCATGATCTTGCGCACCTTGCGCACCTTGGCCTCGGGAATGTCCATTTGCTGGGCAATCTCAGTCGAGGTGGGTTCGCGGCCCAGGGTTTGGACCAGTTGTCTGGAGATGCGAACCAGCTTGTTCACGATCTCGATCATGTGCACCGGTAGCCGGATGGTGCGTGCCTGATCGGCAATCGCCCGGCTGATGGCCTGACGAATCCACCAGGTGGCATAGGTGGAGAACTTGTATCCGCGGCGATAGTCGAACTTGTCTACCGCCTTCATCAAGCCGACGTTACCCTCCTGGATCAGGTCGAGGAACTGAAGCCCGCGGTTACTATACTTCTTTGCGATGGAAACCACGAGGCGCAGGTTGGCTTCGATGAGCTCGTGTTTTGCATTTTCCGCGTCCATGTCGCCCTGGATGATTTCGCGCTGCGTACGCTTCAGTTCTGCGAACGTCATCCCGGCATCGCTTTCCAGCCTCTTCATCTCGGCACGATGCTGTCGCTGTGTGCTGCGATAGTTCTTCTTGAGTTCCTCGCTGCGGGTGTTCGCAATTTTCTTTTCCAGGTTATCGAGTTGGCGCTCGAGCGAACGCATCAGATCCGTGGTGTGATTCACCTGTTCCGCCAGGCGCTTGCGCTCGGATGTGGCAATGCCAAGGTTGCGGATGATGAGCGAAATCCCGACAATCTGGCGACTGAGTTGGGATCGGCAGCGGCGGTACTTGCGGGTCTTTTTGTCCGCTGCGAGAACCACCAATTGTTCCGCCAGGCGGCGGGCGGTTTTGTAATTGTTCCGCATCTGATCGATGCGGCACGTCATCTCCTTGAGACGGTCCTGCAGAATCTCTTCGGTGATTTCTTCCTCATCGAAGACGACAATCTCTTCAATCGAACGTAAGCCTTGTTTCAACTCCTCACCCATGGCCAGGACCTGGCGAACCACGATGGGCGAGCGTGAAAGAGCCTTCATGACGGAGAGCTGTCCGCGTTCGATGCGCTTGGCGATCTCCACTTCCCCTTCACGCGTGAGCAGAGGCGAGGCACCCATCTCGCGCAAGTAAACACGCACTGGATCGTTGGCCGACTCAGGGGCAACCGGTGCCGGGCTGACATCAATTTCGTCGGATTCCCTATGCAGCCTTTGTTCCAGAGCCGACGGTAGCTGAGGCTCCTCCTCAAGCACGTCAAGGCCACGCGTGCGAATGGCGGCCAGGAAATCGTCTACGTCCTGCTCGGAATGGCCGCCGGGTGGAATAGGCTTATTCATCTCTTTGTCAGAGGAATAGCCCTCTTCCTTTCCCACACGGATTGTTTTTCGAATGTCGTCCATAGCCATGCAGAACTCCTTTTTCAGGGCCGTCCTGCATGGAGAGAGGAGGCTTTTATTGGATCTGGAGCGGTCGCTTCAGCAGAATACGAATCCAACGCTACAATGATGCTAACACGGCCGTCCTAACACCTTCTGCAATTGCCCTTCTGTGGCCGTATGCCGGGGTTCGCCGCACTCCAGCCCGCGCGGTTTGCGCTGGGGTTGAGTGCTGGTTGTTCGGACGAACCCCGGCCTGTCTTTCTTCTATCGCAATGCGTTGGCCGTTGCAGTGACCGGAAACACTGTCCCGGCAGGCTTGTTTCTGGACGGGACCATGACGAAGAGCCTGTCCCAATCCGAAACAATATCTGGTTCGCTTGGGGCGGACTGCCGGTTCCAGGCGCAGCCAAAGCGCGTGTAATCCAACATCCGTCGTTCCGACGCCAGATACGGAATACGCCCGGGAACGTCTAATCCTCGAGTCGGAGCGTTGATATTCTTGTTCCCGGGGTGAAAACCATGACTACGCGTCGAAGATTTCTGCAATTGGCGATCTCGATGGGGGCTACTTTGGCGTGGGCGCGGGGCGTCCCTGCTGAGTCTGCGAGCCGGTGGCGGGAGCGGCGCGACTTGTTTCCGGAGGGAGTGGCATCGGGTGATCCGGACAGCAGCAGTGTCCTGGTATGGACGCGTTATCCAATGGCAGAGGGCAGAAGAGCGGCGAAGCTGAGGGTGGAAGTGGCTGAGGATGAGTCTTTCGCGCGAGTCATTGCCAAGGCCGAAACGCTGGTCCGAGAGGAGGCGGATTGGACCTGCCGCGTGCTGGTCGGAGGCCTGAAGCCGACGCACATCTACTGGTATCGGTTTGTCGATGCGGATGGAAACGGAAGCCGGATCGGCCGGACGATCACGGCGCCGGCCGAGGATGATCCGCGACCGGTGTCGTTTGTGTTTGTAAGTTGCCAGAATGCGAATCAGGGTGCGCAGAATGCTTATCGCAGGATGATATTTGAGGACGAACGCGCTTCGGTGGATGAGGGGATCGGTTTCGTGCTGCATCTGGGAGATTTCATTTACGAGATCGTGTGGTATCCCGAGGATCGGCCGCAGGGAATGTACGATCGACGGCTGCGCGATATCGTTCGATATCCGCACGGCGAAAAGATCCGCGACTTTCACATTCCAACCACACTCGAAGACTACCGTGCTGTGTATCGGGCGTATCTAAGCGATCCCGATCTGCAGGACGCGCGGGCGCGCTGGCCGTTTGTGAACATGTGGGACAATCACGAGTTCAGCTGGCTCGGATGGCAGTCTCTGCAGGAATTTGAGGGGAAGACGCGTCCTGCGCAGACGCGCAAGGTAGCTGCCAACCAGGCGTTTTTTGAATACCAGCCGGCGCGGATGGCGCGACCGAGTGGAAATTCGCTGGAGACTTTTGACGGGCCGAAAGTGATGGATGCGCTCATCACCAAATTTGATGACCACGGGCTTGGGCAGGAGCCAAACAACCTGGCAGCGATTGGCAGCCTCACTGGGTATCGGGCACTGCGCTGGGGGCGAAATGTGGAGTTGATCGTGACGGACCAGCGCAGTTACCGGTCGGAAGAGCCGAGCGGCATGGCGCAGGCAAAAGCATTCTCGAGCGACGATTTTCCCGAGATGATGCCCGAAGAAGCGTTGGCGATGCTCGATGCGGCACGGACCTACAACGGAGGCAAACCGCCGGAGACGATGAGTGCTGCCGATGGCAGCATTCGCGTTGCGAACGATTGGAAAGACAAGCAGCCGCAGACCGTGC
>Ga0209698_10000580_pt1 | contig 41963 bp, 34 predicted proteins | sample LitLauG_LLR_2012_FD_187203 | JGI IMG/M metagenome (GOLD analysis project Ga0209698, IMG submission 187203) | Freshwater sediment microbial communities from Pennsylvania, USA - Little Laurel Run_MetaG_LLR_2012 (SPAdes) (version 2) | ecosystem: Environmental > Aquatic > Freshwater > Creek >... | reverse complement strand
CCGGGGGCGTCGCTGATGGCAATCATTCCATCGCCGCGCACTTCTACTTCGGGTTCGATGATGTCTTCCTTCCAATAGCGCTTCGAAGCCGACACGTCTCCGGGCAGACGGAAATTTTCGAGCGTTGACAACGCGATGTTGTGCACCCTGCCCACCCCCGATTCCAGCATCCCGCCACACCACACTGGCACGTTGTGCCGCAGCGCCACGTCGTGTATTTTCTTCGCCTCACTGAAACCGCCTACGCGCCCTACTTTGACGTTCACGATGCGGCAGGCGTCAATTTCGAGCGCAAAATCGGCGTCGCGCGCGTTCAAAATCGATTCGTCCAGACAGATCGACGTCCGGATGGATTTCTGCAGCCGCGCGTGAAGATAGATTTCGTCGTTCCACAGCGGTTGCTCGATCATGAGCAGGTTGAAGGCATCGAACTTGCGAAGGTGCTCACCCTGATCCAGCGTGTAGGCCGAATTTGCATCCACGCTGAGAACAATACCCGCCCATCGGGCCCGGATCTTTTCCAGCACATTGAGGTCCCATCCCGGCTTTACCTTGATCTTGATGCGCCGGTATCCCGCCGCCAACTCGGTTTCGACCTTCTGCAGAAGTTGGTCCGGCGTGTCCTGAATGCCGATGGAAACGCCGCAGGCGATCTCACGCCGCGTTCCTCCCAGCAGCTTCCAGAGCGGCTGTTTCTTTTGCCGTGCCTCCGCGTCCCACACTGCATTTTCGAGCGCTGCCTTGGCCATGCGATGGCCACGCACTCTGGCAAAACGCGCGGCGCAGTCCCGGCCGGCGTCCAAGCCGCTCTGCAGCAGCAGGGGGGCGAGATAATTTTTGATTGTGGGCCACGCGGTTTCGGTCCATTCCGGGCTGTAGTACGGGTCTTCTCCAGCGACGCACTCGCCCCAGCCGCGCACTCCATCGGCCTCGACACTCACCAGCAGAATGCGACGGCTGTAAACCCGGCCAAAGCTCGTTTCAAAAAAATGCACGAGCGGCATGTGGATTTCACGCAGAGTTACGGAGTCTATTTTCATGGTTTGGTTGCTAATACTCCCACTTTTCGTCCCAATCTCCCAGCAAGAACAGCCCGTTTCCACGATCGTCGCGTTCGTAGCCGAGCACAACCAGGCCGTCTGCAAGAGCCTCACTCAGCATGACCCGGTTTCTCTCTTGCACCGCCAGCGCTTTCGCGCGCGTCGCCGCCTCGGCCTTCCACGCGTAGATCTCCACCGGCACATCGATGCGCACACGGCATTCGAAAGCGGGCGGAGTTCCCGCCAGCACCGCCTCGACTCTTTTTGACCTCATCCACCACTCCGCCACCAGCCGGTCGGTAGGCAATCCACCTTGCAATGGAGACGAGGTGATCCCGTACTGATCCACGTTGTAGCGCCGCGCTATCGCGCCCAGCTTTTCGATATTTAAATATGCGTTCTTGATCTCCAGCGGATCGAAGGTCCACTCCATCAGATCGAAGCCCCGCGCCAGCGCATCTTCACGCTGATGGAGCTTTATGCGCCGGCCCAAGCCACTATTGCGATGTTGCTGACCGACGGCAAGCATTTGCGAGTGCAGATAGCAGTGGCCGTTTCGCGTCGCTGGAATAGCGAGCGCAAAGCCGATCAATTCGCTTGCGAGGAAGGCCCCAACCACCTGGCCGCCGATCTTCGCGGCCGCCACGAACATGCGCAGCGGAATCAGGTCTGCGTCCGCGAACTTCCACACTTCTTTCTGGAGGGCAACACAAGCCTGCATTTCCTGCAGCGTTTCGCATTTGCGGACGGTCACCGCGCCGTTAGCTCCGGTGCTTGGGCCGCTCACGCTGGTTTTTCCTGCAGCTTCGCTTGCTGCCACAATGTTTCCAATTCGTCCATCGATGCCTGTCCTGGCGTTCGACCACAGGCGCGGAGGCGCTCCTCCATCCATTGAAAGCGGCGCTTGAATTTGCGATTGGTCTTGCGCAACGCCGACTCCGGATCGAGCGACAGATAACGCGCAATGTTCACCAGAACGAAGAACAGGTCTCCCACTTCATCCTCCAGACGCTCGCGCAGTTCGGGCGGAACCAGCGGCCGTCCTGACCCGGCTATTCCCTTGCCAGACGATTGGGCGTTGAAAGGAAGCATGGGACCGGCCTTCAACTCCTCACGCAACTCCGCCGTCTCCTCTTCGAGCTTGGCAAAGAGGCCATCGATCTCCGGCCAGTCAAATCCGACGTGGGCCGCGCGCGAGCTGAGCTTATAGGCCTCCATTAGCGCGGGCATTTTGGACGACACCCCTGCGAGCACCGATTGAAAGTCATCAGTCTGCGCGGGGTGCCCCGCTCCTTGCGCATTTTGCAAGGGGCGGGTGACGGCATCGTCAACCTGCTCCGCTTGGTTGTCGGCACGCGCCGCTAACCGTTTCTTCTTCTCTTTCTCTTGCGCCTTCAGCGCCTCCCAGTTGCGCAACACTTCGGCGGGAGTGTCGGCCTTTACGTCGCCAAACACGTGCGGATGCCGGTCCACCAATTTGTTGGAAAGCCGGTCGAGCACATCATCCACGGAAAAGTGGCCGGCCTCGCGCGCCATCTCGGAGTAGAAGAGCACCTGCAACAGCAGGTCACCCAATTCGCCAGTCAGTTCCGGCCAATCGCGGTCGTCAATCGCTTCGAGGACCTCGTATGTCTCTTCCAGCGTGTAGGGCTTGATGGTGTCGAAGGTCTGTTCGCGGTCCCAGGGGCATCCGCCCGGAGCTCGCAACCGCGCCATGATCTGAACCGCTCGCTCGAATCGTTCGCCGGTGGTGGACATTCCTGTTCAATGTAAATGAGTGTTCTCGGACGGGGCAAACGGCAAGATAGAAAAGGCATGGATTGTGACGTGGCAGTTCGCTTCCACCGGGTAGTTTTCGCCAGCTTACGGCGCAGACAGCTTCGGGCTCAGCGGTTCAGCGTAACGTCATCCAGTAGAGTGAACGTCGCTTCGGTAGCCGATCCGGCGAGTAAGGGAACCTGGTCGGTCTGAAGATCGTACCGTTTGCCGTCCAGCATCACCGCGGTAAGTTGAGCGACCTCCTGGAAACCTACGTTGTCGTGGCGGCCAGCGACCGGGTAATAAAGCGCGGAGACCTCAACGGTCACCTTCGTCAGGGCCGGAATTACCGTGGCCCACCCGACTCGTACAGGAATCGTGACTTTGCCGGAGAACGTGCGCAGAGGCACATTCAGGGGAGGATTCTCCTCGGATATGTCCACCTTGATCTGCGTGCCCGCGGGAACCACGATGACGTCGGGTAAATTCTGTTTGGGGGCATCCAATACCGGCAAACGGGAAGTGCTGGATGCCGGAGGGCTGGCTGACTCGCACAAGTTGGGCGTTGGTCCTGCAGGAGTCGGAGCAGGAGTGAGGACAGGAGTCAGAAAGTGCTCGGCTTTCGCGGAGTCGCCACCCGCGACTGCGCGGGCCGCACCATTGGTCTCGTCCGTCTTCTTGGCCGCCTCCGGTTTTGCTTCGGGAGAAGCAAGGTCGGCATTCGTATAGATTTTCTTGGGCGCGGTTCTCTTCGCCTTGTCACGATTTTGCTGAGCGTTGGGTGTATCGGCTGCCGATGTAGTTTCGGGCGCCTGTCGGGCAAAAGCGACGGAAGCCAACAGCAGCGCCACGAGCATCGATTTGAGCGAGAATCTGTTCATGACAAGTCCTTTGGCGGGGCTACCCATCAGTCTACGCTCCGCTCTGGGCAATGGCTCCAGCCGAAAAGTGGCCGACAGGTTACGTAAGGAGTTGGTGCGACGCGGCCAAAAGTCATATGGAACTATCGCAGCGAGCGCACCAGCAGGTCCGTTTCATCCGAGATCATCGCATCCACGCCCCACGCTGCAAACGCTCGCATGGTTTCGGCGCGATTTACCGTCCAGATCATGATTCTCTTTTCCTCCACGTGAACGAGGTCGATCAGTTGTTCATCTGCCAGTTCGAACTGTGGAATTACCCATTGGGCGGGTGATGGACGCCAGCCTTGAAGCTGGCTCCGCGTCTCGCACAGAAATCCCAGCGGAATCGCCGGGTCGAGTTCGTGGATTGCCGTTAGCACACCAGGAAGGAACGACGAGACCACAAATTCCTTTTGCGGGGGATGCTCGCGCAGTTCTGCCAGCGTCTGGCGCTCCAACCCCGCAACCTTCAACTCGATGTCGAGAAACGCCCGGTCAGCAAATTGCCGCAAAACATCTGCCAGGGTGGGCAGCGAGAGGACCTTCGACGGCGCGGTTTCAATTTTCATTCCTCCGGCGGTAGCGTCGTGGCAGATGACGGCCTGTCCATCGCTCGAACGGCGCACGTCAAACTCGAAACCATCGCAGCCGTGCTGTAGACAAAGCTCGAAGGATGCCAAAGTATTTTCGGGAATCTCCCGGAAAGCCCGCGCCCCGCGATGCCCTAGAAGAAGAGGTACCATTGGAGTTCTCAGTTCCCGGTTCTCAGAAAAATCTTCCTGGCTTCCGACTGAGCACCGGGAACTGAGGGCCCCGGGCTCAATCCAGATCGAAATCCCGAATAGGCTTGCCCGTGTCGGGCGTTTCTTTGGCCTTCTTCACCGCTTCCTGGAATTTTTTCTCCAGCAGTTCCGAGGCATGCTTTTGCGCCTCCACGGATTGGCGGAAGATCGAATCGCGGCGGCTGTCCTGCTCTTTCATGGCGCGCGCCGCTTCTTCCATATCGTTGAAGGTCTTCGGCTTGACGGGCGCGGTGTGGGCGATGACGCCGCGGGTGCCGGGGTCGATTTTCATGACCGCGCCGCAGCAGGGGCAGGTCAGGTCAAAGCTCGATTCGCGAGAATTGGATTCGCGTTTCACCAACCGTGATCATATCGCAATTGACCGCAATCGGCGTTGGGGGAATTCGCAAAAACCGTTCACCACAAAGGGCACGAAGGTACACGAAGAGAACTCCTGATGAGAGCAAAAACCTTCATCCGGGGTCAGCGCGGCGTGAGTCGGATTGGCAGAACGTGGAACAGATAGAGCAACTCCCAACCCAGCAGGACGATCGAAACCAGCACCACCAGCACAGCCAGAATCTCACCAAAATTCAGGCCCCTGGTCTGCTCGAAGCGGCGCGCCCCAAGGCTCAGAATATTCAGCGTGGCAAAGCCAAACACGAGCACCCAGAGGATGTCATAAATCTGCTCACGGCCCGACCGCAGAAGGAACATGGCAGGCAGAAACGCCACGGCCAGCGCGTGCAGCGCGCGACCGGAGAACTCCGCCCAGCCGTGGGCGTGTCCAAGGGCAACGAAAAGCGATGAGCAAGTGCGAGCAGCGCCGAAGGGTCGAGGCATTCTCATGCGAAAAATTGATAGTACCGTGTTTGCGGACACAAAATCAGCCCGCCCGCATGGAGAGGCACCCCACAAGTCACTGCGGTTGATTTTCTCCGCACGGTCACAGAGGATAGTACCCGAACTGGTACCCGGGAAAACATACGATGATCGTGAACTTCGCCGAACGGGCGCACAACCACAACTGGGAACTCGACCCCGTCACGCGGTCGCTGCTCGATACCGACTTCTACAAACTGCTGATGCTCCAGTTCATTTGGAAACATTACCCGAAGACCCAGGTGTCGTTCTCGCTATTCAACCGCTCGACATCGGTGCGGCTCGCCGACATGTTTTCGCGCGAGGAGCTTGTCCATCAGATGGAGCACGCTCGCCGGCTGCGGTTTCGCAGGTCGGAACTGGTCTGGCTGGCGGGCAACACCTTTTACGGCCGCCGCGGAATCTTTGAACCCGGTTTTCTGGAATGGCTGGAACGCGATTTCCGCTTGTCGGACTACGAGCTATCGGTGGAGAACGGACAGTTTCTTCTATCTTTCGACGGCCTTTGGACCGAGACCACGATGTGGGAACTCTACGCGCTTTCGATCCTTGACGAGCTTAAGACCCGGGCCGGCCTGAAGAAGCTGCGCGAGTTCGGTCTCGACATTTTGTACGCCCGGGCGAAGACAAAACTCTGGGGCAAGATCGAGCGGCTGCGGGGCGTTCCCGGGTTGGCGGTGGCCGATTTCGGAACCCGGCGCCGCCACAGCTTTCTGTGGCAGGAGTACGTGGTCAACGCCATGGCGGCGAACCTGGGCAGCGCTTTTACCGGAACCTCGAACGCCTTCCTCGCCCATAAGCACGATCTGGAAGCGATTGGAACCAACGCGCATGAAATCCCCATGGCGTTCGCCGCGCTCGCGCCGGATAATGACGATGAGGCCCTGAAAGCTTCGCAATATCGCGTCCTCGAACAGTGGCAGGCCACCTACGAAGGCGCGCTCCGCATCATGCTGCCGGATACGTTTGGGACCACGCAATTTCTCGAGAGCGCCCCGGACTGGGCCGCGGATTGGACGGGGCAGCGTGTTGACAGCAAGAATCCCTATGTTGCAGGCGATGAATACATTCAATGGCTCGAGGCGCGTGGCCGAGACCCGCGGGAAAAGCTCATCATCGCTTCCGACGCGCTCGATGTCGATGATATCCTCGGCCTGCACGCTTATTTTGGCGGAGCGATGGCTGCCGGAGTCACGGTCAACGATCTGCGCAGCGCCGCCGATTTCCGCGACACGAAAAAGTGGGCCCCCGGCCGCCGCATCCGTTTCAGCGCAGGCTGGGGAACGTTGCTGACCAACGATTTTCGCGGCTGCGACCCCGCGGGCAGCAGCGACTTTGACCCCATCAGCCTGATCTGCAAGGTGTCCACGGTCGAAGGCAGGCCCGCGGTCAAGCTCTCCGACAACTATGCCAAGGCCCTGGGCACACCATCGGAAATCGAACGCTACCGCCGCGTTTTCGGGAGCAAAGGACTAAGCAACATTCCCGTGCTCACCTAGACAACTCAATGTCAACGCAGCCCGGTACGGCCATCCCCGACTCTCTCTACGGCACCGCCTGGAAGGAGGATCGCACCGCCGCTCTCGTCGAACTCGCGGTCCGCATGGGTTTTCGTGCGATCGACACCGCGAACCAGCGGCGGCACTACTTTGAAGAAGGAGTAGGCCAGGGATTGGCTGCCGCTTATCGCGCCGGCGTCGTTACACGTGACGATCTTTTTTTGCAAACGAAATTTACTTATCGGCCCGGTCAAGACCACCGCCTGCCTTACGATCCCTCCGCCCCGCTTTCCGTGCAGGTAGGTCAGTCGATGGCCAGTTCGCTCGAACATCTCGGCACCGGCTTTCTCGACTGTTTCGTGCTGCACGGGCCAGCCTCCAACTACGATTGGACCGAGGCTGACACTGAAGTCTGGGAGGCGATGCGAGAAGAGCGCGATGCCGGCCGGACCCGGCTTCTCGGCATAAGCAATGTTTCGGTGCAGCACCTGCAGCGGATGGCAGTCGCCGGCGCTGAACTCCCCGCGTTTGTGCAGAACCGGTGTTACGCCCGCCTTGGCTGGGATCGCGACGTGCGCACGTTCTGCCGCGAGCGCAAGATTATTTATCAGGGATTTTCGTTGCTCACGGCGAACCTGGAGGTGCTGCACCATCCTCTGGTCGGCAGTCTTGCATCGAGCGCCAATGCCAAGCCGGCCCAGGTCATATTCAGCTTCGCGCGCAATATTGGGATTTTGCCGCTGACGGGCACCTCCAGCGCTGAGCACATGCGCGAGGATCTGGCCAGCCGCGACCTAAAGCTCCCGCCGGAAGCAGTACAAGCAATCGAGGCGCTGGCTGGCTGATTCCGGTTGCATTCCAGAGTTCGGATGATTCACTTGGTCTGCGCGACCGCTTCCCGTTCGCCAACCTGTTGGCGCCACATCGCGTAATACAAACCTTTCTGGTCTAGCAATTCAGAATGGCGTCCAAATTCGACGATGTGTCCACGCTCCAGCACGTAGATGCGGTCGGCATGCATCACCGTGGACAGGCGATGCGCGATCAGAATCGTGATCGCCTCCTGATTGGTTGCCACTTCGCGGATGGTGCGGCTGATTTCTTCTTCCGTCAGCGAATCCAGCGAGGACGTGGCCTCATCGAACACCAGCAACTGCGGACGCCGCAACAGTGCGCGCGCAATCGAAAGGCGTTGCTTCTCACCGCCCGAAACTTTCACGCCACCTTCGCCGATCAACGTGTCCAATCCCCGGTCCGCGCGGGACAGCAAGCTGTGTGCGGCGGCCTGATTCAAGACCTCCATGCATTCCGTGTCCGTCGCTTTCGGATTTACGAAGAGCAGATTTTCGCGGATCGAGCCTGAAAACAGCTGCGTGTCCTGGGTCACGAATCCAATCTTTTCGCGCAGCAGGTCGAGATCCACACGATTCGACGGAATTCCGTTGTAAAGGATCTCGCCGGACTTCGGAGCGTACAGGCCCACCAGCAGCTTCACTAGCGTGGACTTCCCCGCCCCGGAAGGCCCCACAAACGCAATCGTGTCGCCGCGGGCGGCGCTGAAACCAATCTCGTCCAATGCCAGACACGAAGAACTCTGATGCTGAAAGCTGACCTGATCGAACTGCAGCGTCATAAGCTCATCAACCGGTTCGGGATCGGCGGGCCTCGGGTCCCGGGGAGTGTCGAGGATCTGCTGAAAATTCTGCAGCGAGACTTCCGTTTCGCGGTAGATGTTGATGACGTTTCCCAATTCCTGCAAAGGGGTGAAAATGAAGAACGAATAAATCATCAGAGAGAAAAACTGCCCGATCGTGATTTCCTGGCGAAAGATCAAATAGAGCATCAAGAACAGAATGCTAGTGCGCAAGGCATTGACCGCCGTCCCCTGGATGAAGCTCAGGCTGCGCAGGTACTTCACTTTCTTGAGTTCGAGCTTCAGGATTTTCCCGGTAATCCCGTTGAGCCGCACCACTTCCTGATGGGCGAGCCCGAGGCTCTTGACCAACTCAATATTGCGCAGCGACTCGGTTGTGGAACCCGCCAATGCGGTGGTCTCGGCAACAATGGTCTTTTGCATTCTCTTGATTCGTTTGCTCAGCACCGAGCTGATGATTCCGAGCATGGGAACGGTAATCAGAAAGGCCGGTGCAATCGACCAGTGCACCCGGAAGGCATAGATCATCACAAAGACGATGCCGACCACCGAAATGAAAAGCACGTTGATGGCGGCGGTAATGAAGCGCTCCACGTCGCTGCGAACTTTCTGCAACTTGCCCAGGGTTTCGCCGCTGCGCTGGTCTTCGAACACCTGGTAGGGCAAATCGAGCGAATGCCGGATGCCGTCCGAATACATGCGCGCGCCCAGCCGTTGCACGATCACGTTGACGAAATAGTCCTGGAAATTCTTGGCCACGCGCGACACAAACGCCACGCCCACGGCCGCCAACAGCAAAAGGCCGGCCCCGCGCACAAACTGGCCCTGTGTGTACTGGTGATACTTGGTGGCGTAACTGTCGATTACATGGCGAAAGATCAGCGGATCAAGCAGCGAGAAGATCTGATTGGTCGCGGCCAGTAAAAGAGCGATGAGAAAAAGCTTCCAGTACTGTTTGGAGTATCGGTAAAGAAGGTTCATAGGCGTCGGCGCGGGGCCCGCTTGCAATGCAGTTTAGATGGCGATGCGGCGCTTTCCGATTCAGGAAGACCGCCCCGGACGGGCGGAGCGACCGTCTCTTACCAGGATTTACCTCAAGCCGTGCCGGTATTGGCCAGCGCTTCCACCGCTTCCCACGTCGTGCTAAAGGTCACGAAGAAATCCTTGACCTTGGTAATCTCCATGATGTTGCTCACCCTGGGCTTCACCCCGGTGAGCACCAGGCAACGCCCCGTTTTCTGGTGCGAGACATACGCCGCCACCAGCGATCCCAATCCCACCGAATCGATGTAAGGAACATCCGACAAATCCAGAATCATGGTCTCGGCATTCTCGTGGTGCACTGCCCGCTCGAACTGGGGAGCGGTTTCCATGGTGATGGGCCCGCGCAGCAGAAGAATCCGCTGGTCGGCGGCGACGCCTTCATAACGCTCGACAGTTAGCTCCTGCAATCCCATGGCAGGCCGATTGTAGGCCACTCGGCCCTGACTGTCACGTCCGCACAGGGTTTTCGGCCTCCTTCCCACCAGCGCCCATCAGGCTCGCGAAGGCAGTTCGGCTCCGCAATCCATCATTGTTCGGGTCAATGGTGTAAGCTGGCAGCGCTTATCAAGGTCTGAACGTCATGCAATTTCGCACCAGCAACAAGGAGAGATACCCGTATGTTACGTACTGTCGCTGTTTGTCTCGGCATATTCCTGTCCTCGATTGGGGCACACGCCCAACTGGAACAACTGGAGAAGCGCATGGGGATGGGAAACGCCAGCGGACTCACCGATTCCAAGGTGGCCTCTGGCTTGAAAGAGGCGCTCAAGGTGGGGGCGGAAAATTCGGTGAAAATCACCGGCAAGACCGACGGCTATTTCAGGAATGAGGCGATCAAGATCCTGATGCCCAGCAACCTGCGTCCGCTGGAAAAGGGCTTGCGTGCCCTGGGTTTCGGTCCCAAGATTGACGATTTTGTTCTCAGCATGAACCGTTCGGCGGAAGCGGCAGCTCCGGCGGCAAAAAAGATTTTCACCGACGCGATTCTGGAGATGAGCTTCGACGACGCCCGCAAGATCCTTTCCGGAGGAGACACAGCCGCCACCGACTACTTCAAGCACAAGACTACGGACCGTCTGACCACCGCCTTCCGCCCGTTCGTCGAAAAGACCATGAGTGAGAATGGCGTCATGAAACAGTACAAAGGGCTGACCGAGCAATACCAATCCATTCCTTTTGCCAAGAGCGATAGCTTCGACGTGAACAAATATGTCGTCGAAAAGGCGCTCGATGGATTGTTCTATGAATTAGCCGATCAGGAACGACAGATCCGGAAGAATCCGGCGGCGAGAACCACATCTCTGCTGAAGGAAGTCTTTGGCGAGTCGCGGAAATGAAAGCTGCGTTTCGACCAGTTACTGCTGGGGCTTCTGCTCGGGCGGTTTCTTGTCGTCACCTTTCTTCGCGTCTCCGTGATCTTCATACACGGAATATTGCCCCTCGGGACGTTTCAGCTTCACCGTGATCTCCAATTGCGGCTTGTTGATCTGGTAATCCTCTCCAAAAGTCTGGAAGCCCGGGGCCAGCACCTGCACTCGCAGCGGACCATAGGGGATGCCGTCGATGTTGGTCCGCCCCTCGTTGTCGGTCTTCAACTCCAAGCCGCCTCGCGTCTGTTTCCCCTTCTTGCTCACCGGATGCAGCACCACCGCCGCATTCCTGATCGGCTTGCCGTTGTATTCGCGCACCACCACAAAGCGCAAATCCGACATTGGGCCTTCGTCATCCTGGGCTGCGGCCAAGCCGACGAGTCCCCATCCGAGCACAACGACTGCCACGGTCACGATCGAAACATTCTTCCTCATAGCCGTTTATTCTAAGACGGGTCGCAGGAACTAGCTACAGCAGGTCTGGACACCCATTCTCGAACCATCGGTGACTTCCGTAACCCCTGTTTTCACAAGGGTTTCAGAAGGCCCCGCCCGCCCTGCGTGATAAGATTTTTACAGTGGCGACGCCCAGCCTATCCGATCGCAAGCATGCTCCTGTCTTCGTGATGGGGTGCCACCGCTCTGGGACGAACCTGCTCTACGACATGTTGCTGTCTTCCGGCGGGTTCGCCATCTACCGCGGCTTTCTGCCGATTTACAAGATCCTGATTCCCCGCCTCGGCTCCATGGCGAGACGCGCAAACCGTGAAAAAATCCTCGAGACCTGGCTCCACAGCAAAGGTTTCCGGCGCACCGGGCTCGACGCCGAACAGTTGTCGGAGCGCATCCTGAATGAATGCCGCAACGGCGGCGACTTTATTCGCGTGGTGATGGATTCGGTGGCCACGAGTCAGCACGCCCAGCGCTGGGCGGTGTACGATCCCGACAATGTGCTCCACGTTGAGCGGGTAAAGCGCGACATACCGAACGCGCTGTTTGTGCACATCATCCGCGATGGGCGCGACATTGCGCTCTCACTCAAGAAAATGGGGGGCTTCACTCCCTTGCCCTGGGACCGCGGCGGGACTGACAGCCTGGTGGCAACGGCGCTGTATTGGAAGTGGATGGTCGAGCGAGGACGGGCCCACGCTCGCAAACTCGCGGCCGACTACATCGAGATTCGCTACGAAGACCTGATGACGCACCCCCACGAAACGCTGGGCAAACTCGGCGGTTTTATCGATCATGATTTGGATTACGAACGGATTCAGCGCGCTGGCCTCGGCCGGTTGTCGGAAACGAACTCTTCATTTCGCGAAGAAAGCGCGGGCGAAAAGATCAAACCGCTTGGCCGCTGGAAAGAGCGCCTGGCGCACTCCGACGTCGCCGCCATTGAGGCGGCCGTGGGCGATTGCCTGCTGGAAAACGGCTACGAATTATCGCTGCCCGCCACCGAGCGCCGCCGGAGCCTGCGGCAGTCGTGGATGCGCGGAATGTATCCCGCCTTTCTCGGCGGCAAACTGTGGCTGAAGTTGCATACACCGGTCGGCCGGCTCGCCAACATGTCGGCGCTCGAACTGGAAGAAGAGCCGGCGTCGATGGCGGCGTCGCTCCGGTCCTGAGAGTGATTATGAATGCTGCAAGCACAGCGCCGGTTGGCCGAGTCCCCCAAGAGGCTAACGCTGAGGCTAACGCTGACGCCAACCATGCCGACAAAAATCGGCCGGCAGGCGAGCGCTGCCACGCGCCGGTGTTCGTGCTGGGTTGCGGACGCTCGGGAACCAAGTTCCTCTACCACACGCTGCTTTCGGCAGGCGGGTTCGCCGTCTATCATGCGGAGAGTAACGCCTTCAACCTGCTCGGGCTGCGCTTTGGGAATCTCGCCAGCCGCCGCAACCGCCGTCGTCTGCTCGACGAGTACTACCGCAGCAAGCTGTTTCAGCGCACCGGACTCGCGCCCCAGGACATCGACGAGCGGGTGATGGAAGATTGCCGCAATGCCGGCGACTTCCTGCGCATTGTGATGGAAGCGATCGCCCGCCAGCAAGGAGTTGAGCGTTGGGCGGAATCCACGCCGCTGCACATGCTCTATCTTCCCCTGATCAAGAAGGTGGTTCCGGACGCGCTGGTCGTCCACATTATTCGCGACGGGCGCGACGTTGCCGCTTCTCTGCACCGTATCGGTTGGATTCGTCCGCTGCCGTGGGACCGCAGCCACGCTTTTCTGGTGCCCGCCATCTTCTGGCGCTGGATCGTCGGCAAGGGCCGCCAATACGGTCAGGCGATGGGCGGCGATTACATGGAAGTTCATTACGAGCAACTGGTGGAGCATCCGCGCGAAACCTTGGCGTGTCTGGGCAGGTTTATTGAGCACGATCTTGACTATGAGCGCATTCAGCAGGTGGCGTTGGGATCGGTGCACAATCCCAATTCCTCGTTTCGCGGCGACGGCAAGGAGACGGAAGCGAACACGATCGGACGCTGGAAACGAATGTTCTCTGCGGCGCAGGTTCGCGACATCGAGGCGAGCATTGGCAATCTGTTGGTCGATACTGGGTACACGCTGGAAACACCGCCAGCGGAGCTGCATTCGTCGTGGGCAATGGGCCTCATGAATTTTATGTATCCGTTGTATTTTGACTTTAAGGTTTGGCTGAAATCGCATACTCCGCTCGCCCGCATGGCGAACAAGGGGCGCATGGGGATACCGGAGTCCGATTCCGGGCCGGGCGCCTAGGCGCTGGAGTCAGGTCCGCTTGGTACGTGAGCGACACTTTTTGAATGACTTGCGTTGAAACAAATTGTCATCCTGAGCGAAGCGAAGGACCTGCCTTCTCCCGCACCCACAGAAAGCAGGTCCTTCGCTTCGCTCAGGACGACAATTCTGGGCGAAACAAGCCTGGGGATGAGCGCAACAATCTCCAACCATGAATGCGATTTCCCTAACCTGGCAGCCCGAAGGCGCGTTTCACCACGTGGGCTTCGTCGTGAGTTCGATTGCGAATTCCGTGCAGGGATTCGCGAACATGCTGCAAGCGGAGTGGGATGAGCAGGTTTTTCACGACCCCAACCAGGGCGTTCGCGTGACGTTCCTGAAGAGCCGCCGCGCGGGTGATCCGCTCTGGGAACTGGTGGAACCGGCCGACAATCAATCGCCCGTACAATCGTTCGCCGCCAAAGGTGGCGGTCTGCACCACGTTTGTTATGTCGTGGACGATCTGGAGCAGGCGCTCAGCACTGCGCGCCCGTTGGGGGCCATCGTCACGCGGCAGCCAATGCCGGCAGTCGCATTCGGCGGCCGGCGCATTGCGTGGATTTACACCCGGAACCGTCTGCTGATCGAGTATCTGGAACGTTGATTCTGAGTTTTGTGTCCCATTCGAATTCCAATTCGACGCTCGGTGAAGGCCATCCTTCGAATCTGCGGATGGAAGTCGATCGGCTAATCTCTGCAGGCACTTTCGATCTGGCCGCGCGGCGGTTGGCTGAACTTTGGCGGCGCGATCCCGCATCGGGCACGGCGAGCTTCGTGATTTCACGACTCGAAGAATTGCGCGAGAAGACGGGCAGCAGCCAACTCGCGCTTACAAAGTTCAAGCTCGCGATTCTGCGCTCATTCACCGTCGAGCCCATCGTGCCGCTGCTGCGTGCGGAGGCATTCGCCTACGGCATCGATCTCGAAATCCATATCGGCGATTTCAATACCTACGTGCAGGACATGCTCGACAGCCAGAGTTCGATCTACCGCTTCGCGCCGAACGCGGTCGTGCTGGCAGTGCGCACCGATCAGGCCGCGCCGGAACTGTGGCGTGACTTTGCCGATCTCGCGCCGGATGCGGCGCAGCAGGCTGCCGAGCGCGTGGTTGGCAGCTATGAGCAGTCGATCGGCGCGTTTCGCAAACACAGCCAAGCGGCGCTGATTGTTCATTCCCTGGAGCGGCCGTCATCGCCAAGTCTCGGAGTTCTCGACAGCCAATCCGAAGCGGGCCAGTCCGGCCTTATCCGGCAAATCAATCGTGAACTGCGGCGCATCGCTGCCGGCTTCCACGGCGTCTACACCCTCGACTATGATGCGCTGGTCGCGCGGCATGGCAGCGAGCATTGGCACGACGAGCGCAAGTGGCTTACGGCGCGGCTCCCCATCGCGGCCGGTTATCTACTTCCGATGGCGCGCGAGTGGATGCGTTTCATCGTGCCGCTGAGCGGCCGCACCGCCAAAGTTCTGGTCGTCGATCTCGACAACACACTGTGGGGCGGCGTGATCGGCGAAGATGGCATGGCCGGCATTAAGGTTGGGCCCGAATACCCCGGCGCCGCCTATCAGGCGTTGCATCGTGCCCTGCTTGATCTCTCGCGCAAGGGAATTCTGCTCGCCATTTGCAGCAAGAACAATCTCGACGATGCCATGGAGGCGCTGGAGAATCATCCCGGCATGCTGGTGCGCGCGAAACACTTCTCCGCGATGCGCGTCAATTGGACCGATAAGGCGCAAAATCTCCGCGAGATCGCGCAGGAACTGAATGTCGGCATGGATGCGCTCGCGTTTCTCGACGACAATCCCTTTGAGCGTGAGCAGGTTCGCGCCGCGCTTCCCGAAGTTACCGTCATCGATCTGCCGAAGAATCCGTTGGAATATGCCTCGGCGGTCAGGAACTGCGCCGCGTTCGAGCGGCTTACTCTTTCTGCCGAAGACCAGCAACGCAGCGAAATGTATGCGGCGCAGAAACAGCGTGCCGGCGCAGAGCAGAGCTTTCAATCCAAGGAAGATTTCTTTCGCTTCCTCGAACAGGAAGCTGAACTGGAACCGGTGTCGGACCTGACGCTGGCGCGGGTCGCGCAACTGACACAGAAAACCAACCAATTCAATCTGACCACGCGGCGCTACACCGAGGCGCAAATTGCCGAAATGGCTAAGAAGCCGGACTGGCGGATATTCTCGATCAAAGTGCGCGACCGTTTCGGCGACCACGGCCTGGTCGGGGTCGCGATCACGCACGACGTCGGCGGACAGTGTGAAGTCGATACTTTCCTGCTCAGCTGCCGCGTCATCGGAAGGACGGTCGAGACCGCGCTGCTCGCCCATCTCGCCGAAAGCGCGGCCCATCGTGGATGTAAGCGGCTGGAGGGCTGGTTTCTGCCCACCAAGAAAAATGCTCCAGCGCGGGATTTTTATGAGCAGCACGGCTTCGAATTTCAGGTAACCAATTGCGACGGTTCTCTGTGGACGCTCGACTTGAAGAGTTCTACGCTGCGCTCGCCTAATTGGATTAAGCTGAAAGTGGCCGCAGAGGCAACACTGGGAGGAAGGATTTGACAGCCAGCACGCTTGAACAAGTGCGGAATATCGCCAGCGACATTTTCGGAATTCCGGCGGATAAGATCACGGCGGGGTCTTCGCCGGAGACGATCGAGAATTGGGATTCCATGCAGCATTTGAACCTGGTTCTCGCCATCGAAGAAAGGTTTGGAGTGCAGCTTGAGCCAGAAGATATCGAGGAGATGAAAAACATCGGCGCGGTGGCGGCGCTGGTCGAGAAGCTGCAGTCGGCGGCGCGCTGATAGTCTTACATTGTCATCGAGATGAATTAAAAGCTCACCGCCTCATTCATGGCGATCCTCATCCAGCCCTACCGTCCCGAGCACGAGCCCGCTGTCGCTGAGTTCAATCAGCGCCTCCGGCAGGCGGGCGAAGACGAGAACATGGTGTTCTATCGCTGGGCTGAGCCGCGCTGGCTGCCGCGTTCGGCGGAGTCCCGCATCTACAACGAATTCTTCGTCGCCGTCGATGGCGGCACTGTGCGCGGCGGATATGCGCTCAAGACCCAGGATTTCTTGTTGCCCGACGGGCAAATCCGCTCCATCGGCTACTACCATCATCCGCTGTCCGAGGGCATCGTCAACAAGGCCCACGCCATGGTGGGCGCGCTGCTGCTGCGCGACGCGATGCAGCGCGCGCCCCTGCTCTATTGTCTCGGCATGGGCGGATACGAAAATCCGCTGCCGCAGATGCTGGTCCGGCTGGGATGGTCGCATTGCCTGGTGCCATTTTTCTTTCGCGTCGTGAATCCCACGCGCTTTCTTCGAAACATACAGACGCTGCGCTCGTCGGCATCACGCCGGCTTCTGATGGACCTCGCGGCCTACAGCGGGGTGGGATGGGCTGGATCAAGACTCTTGCAGGCATATTGTGCCCTCCGCGCGCCACGTTCGCAGGCCGCCGAGTGCTGCGAGGTTGCGAGCTTCGAGGATGATTCCGGAAGCGTGCAGTCCTTATGGGAACAGGCGCGGCAAACTTGCTCGTTCACTGCCGTGCGGGATGCCGAGTCTTTGCGCATTTTGTATCCTGCCTCGCAAACGCTTCTTACGCGCATAATCATGGAGCGCAATGGTGCAGCGATTGGATGGGCGGTAGTCGGCGAACGCCGCAGAGACACGAAGTACGGTGACCTGCGGGTCGGCTCGGTGGTCGATTGCTTCGCGCTGCCGGGAAAATGTTTCTCAGTCGTGCGCGGCGCCACCAAAACACTGGAGCGGCAGGGCTTCGACCTTATCCTGAGCAATCAGAGTCACCGCGGCTGGAGCGAGGCGTTCCAGGCTGCGGGCTATCTGCCGGGACCGTCCAATTTTATTTTCGCAGCTTCGAAGAAGCTGGCGGAACTGTTGGCTCCGTTTGAAGAAGTGCGTCCGCGAATGCACTTGACGCGCGCGGATGGAGACGGGCTGCCGGGGAATTTCTAGAACAGCTTTCAGTATCAGCTCTTAGGTTGCTGCCGGGCTTCTTCCGGGCTGGACAACCGGGGCGGCTGTCCCTACGCGAACATCTTCTAGGTGGCGTGGGTGATGGCGGCTGCTTCTCTTTCTGTTTCGGTGGAGAGCTTGTAGCCCAGCTGCTTCATGATCGGGCCCCATTGGGCTTCCATATAGGTAACTGTCTTCTCGGGGAGGACGGCTCGCCAGCCTCCGGACGAAGCTTTGCGGACGAAGGGTTTGTCGCTGCGGGTGTGGAACGTGGCTACCCATTTCTTGCCCTGCGTCTCTTCCATCTTGCGCATGTTGGCGGCGGAACTTCTTTCGATCGCTTGATTGATGCGCCCGGGGTCGGGGTCAAGGCCCATGAACCGGGCTACTCGCGCCAGTTCGCGCTGCTGATCCGCCTGCAGATCTTCATAGCGCATCAGCAGAAAGCTGTCGTGTCCCTGGCGCGTGGCCAGCCAGCTGTTGACGTGGTCGGACCAGGAACCGATGCGGCGCCAGAAGTTGCCATCCATCCAGCGCGGAACGAATTCTTCGAAGGGGCAGCCTTCGGGAATCGAGCGCAGCTTCATCTCCCAGTGATAGTTGGAAATGGCTACATCCCGCGGATCGCGCACGATATAGATGACGCGGCGGTAGCGGGCGTCGAAGCACTCGTGGCTCTTGAGCACGCGCGGGCGCGGAAGGCGGCGCAGGACCCAGTCGGCGCTCTTGTACATATCGGGGACGAGGCGTTCGACATTGAGAAAGGTGACGGGCTGGTTGGGATTGACGAAATTGCCTACCAGGAAGCGCGTCCAGGTGTTGCCGGAACGCGGATAGGACGTGAGAAAGAGGTCGTCGTCGAAAATGGTGATTTCGCGTTCGAGCAGTGTGCGGCGAAACAGCACGTCGTGAACCCGCGATAGATGCCGGAATGCCCGGCGAACCAGTAATGCCATGGGTGCTTCCCCTCGATTATTCCTCGGCCGGGCTGCGTTCAGCGACGGAGCGGTTGCCTTGCAGCCACCCGAGAAATTTCTGCTTGCGGGCAAACATGTTGCGCGCCTCGTTGCGCAACTTGCCTACAATTTGATAACGCGACTTCGTGAACCAGGGTATGCGATGCGGCGTGCATCCATATTTCTCTTTGTAAGTGCCTTCGCCCCCCCAGTCGAAGATCGCGGCGCCACGCTTTTTCCAGTAGCGCATGGCATACCAGTGGCAAGCTTCGTTGGGACGCAGGTTCTGATGCGACCGGAAACTGGCGTTGCCCCAGAACTCGGCAATCTGGTTGAAGCCGGGGTAGATTCCGGTAGCGATGCACTTCCCTTCCGGATCGCGGGCGCGGAGCAGAAGGATATTGCCGCTGGGCTCAACGTTGCGAACCAGGGCGCGGACGCGCTCGACGGAATAGGTTGGGACCAGGGACTGCTTGGCAAACACGTCTTTGAGTTGCTCGTAATATTCGTCGGCGAAGGCGAGGTCGTGGGCCTCTTCTAATTTGAGGCCGCTCTTGTCCGCTTTGCGAATGCAGCGGCGGCAGGAGCTTTCCATGCCGTTGAACAACTCTTCTTCCGAGCGCGTCAGGTCGGTGTGGTAAGACGCGTAGGCCTCGGTTTTGAATCCCGCGGTTTCGCCGTCTGCGAAGGTGAAGTTTGGATCGGAGACTTCAAGGTGCAGGCACTTGAGATCGTCCCACGCAAACTTTTCCAGGGCTTCGAGCGCGGCTCCACGCCTCACTCCGGGATGGAGATTAAAGCCGATGTAGGGCGTCGACCATCCGGGGAAAGAACTGCCCAGGACTTTCATGCCGAACTTCGAAAAGGTAAGGCCGGTGAAGTATCCGAGGACGTCGTTTCTTTCGCGCAGTTCGGCGAGTGCGAGCTGGGCGTTCTGCGATTCAGCGATGAATTGCAGCCACTCGCGCGTCTGGAAGATAGTGCGGTCGGCGAAACCGTCGAGGCGCTTCCAGTCGGCGGATTTGATGTCGATGCGATGGAACTTCATTCTTCTTCCAGCGTGTTCACTTTTTTGTGTAGAGACGGCGCTTGCCCCTTCTAGCTGCAGGCAAAGACGCCTCGAGCCGCGTCTCTACGGGAATTATTACCAGCAAATTCCTTCATATTTCTGGGCGCCTTCTGGACGCCGCGTCTTATCCAGGTGGATCAGGTCGATCACGATCTGTTCCGGCCGCAGGTACTTCGCGAGTTGATCTTTGCTCGCCGATTTGTTGCCCAGGATCACGACTTCGGCGGTCCGCAGCACACTTTCGAGATCGGCGGAGAGCACCGATCCAATGTGCGGGATGACCTCTTCGATGTACTGGCGATTGGAGCCGGCGAGGCGGCCTAGAGAGACGTCCTCATCCCAGACTCTGACTTCGAGGCCCTCGCCCATCAGGCGCTTAATCAACTGCACTTGTGGGCTCTCGCGCAGATCGTCGGTGCCCGCTTTGAAGCTCAAGCCGAGCTGCGCAATTTTCTTTTTGCCGGTGCTCATCACCATCTCGACGGCGCGATCGACGTGCTCGGCGTTGCTCGGCATGAGCGATTCAAGCAAAGGCAGCTTGAGATCGAGCTCTTTGGCCTTGTAGGTGATGGCGCGCAGATCTTTCGGAAGACAGGAACCGCCGAAGGCGAAGCCGGGAAATAGATAGGCGGGCGAAATGTTCAGCTTGGTGTCGGAAGTGAAAATTTTTGTGACGGCGTGTGCGTCCACGCCCAGATGCTTGCACATGGTTCCCATTTCGTTAGCGAAACCGACTTTCAAAGCGTGATAGCAGTTGGAGAAATACTTGACCATTTCTGCGACTGGAATCGTCGTCTCGTAGAGAGTGCCGGGAGTGTTCTTGTAGAGTTCGCGCAGGGGCGCGAGGTGGCAAGTGTCACTCGCTCCGAGAATGGTGTAGGGCGGGTTCAGAAAGTCGGCAACCGCGCTGCCTTCGCGCATGAACTCGGGGTTGTAGCAGACGGTGAAATCCTCGCCGCATTTCTTTCCGCTTTCTTTTTCAAGGATGGGGAGCACAACGGTTTCTGTTGTTCCGGCCAGCACGGTACTGCGCAACACAAAAACGTGCGGCGATTTCTTCTCGCGGATGGCGGCGCCAATTTCACGGGCCACGTGCTCGATGTGACTCAAGTCGAGCTTGCCATTTTTCAGGCTGGGCGTTCCCACGCAGACGAACGAGACTTCGGAATTTAGCACGGCTGCAGTGGCGTCCGTGGTCGCGCTCAGGAGGCCGGCGCCGTGCGCTTCGGCGACCAGTTCACTCATGCGAGCTTCAATGATCGGGGTCCGGCCCGAATCCATCATCTCAACTTTGGCCCGGCTTACGTCGACACCGATGACCTTGTGGCCCATCGAGGCGAAGCAGGCGGCCGAGACGGAGCCGACGTATCCCAAACCGAAGATGCTAACGGATAAACCCAAGCGAAGTTCTCCTGGCAGACAACAGTTGTATTTTCAATATTTTAAAGAATATCCTAAACATCCTTGCATCGAGCCCGTCAACCCATTAATTTGCGCGCAACCTTAATCCTACCGCGATGAACGGGGTCCGGTTCATGGTTAGGAACGAGCGAAGGTACGAGAGTAACCGGTGGGTCTTGAGCGACCTTTTCAGCATGTAAGATAAGGGAATTGTGGCTTCTGGATGGCAAGGCAAATTGGCGCGCGTGTCCCGGATGGACGGGACAGAATTGCGGGTGCGCCTGGGGCAGGAGTTCCACAGGCATTGTGACCTGCTTATGCACCGCATGGGCGTGCGCCCGGGATCGATTCGACTGAAACAGAATTTGGCGGCGCGGGCGGGGCAATTTTTCTTTTCTGGCAGCGAAAGTTTGGGGCGCGCGGAATCGTTGCGCCAACATTTGCCCGAGGAAGCGGCCGCGATCCTCCGCGAGGCTGACGAGATTTGTGGCCATCGTTTTCGGCTGCTGGGGTACGAAAACCTTGACTTCACACATGGCGGCGGCAGTGGCAAAGACATCGACTGGCATCTCGATCCGGTACACGGCCAGCGAGCGGCGCTCGATCCGTGGTTCCAGATTCCGTTTCTTGACTTCGCGGCAGTGGGCGACCACAAAATTATTTGGGAGTTGAACCGGCACCAGCACCTGGTGACGCTGGCCAAGGCGCGGCTGCTGAGCGGGGATGAGAAGTACACACGCGAACTGATGGCACAGTGGCGCGAATGGATCAAGGCGAATCCGTATCCGCTGGGCATCAACTGGGGCAGCACGCTGGAGGTCGCCTTTCGCAGTTTGTCGTGGATCTGGGTGGACCAGTTGCTGCCGGGAACTGCCGAGCACGACGAGTTTCGCACGGAACTGCTTCCGGCTCTCGCTTTTCACGGGCGTTATATCGAGCGCTATCTATCTACTTATTTTTCTCCGAATACTCACCTGCTGGGGGAAGCGGTGGCTTTATTCTTCCTGGGCACTTTGTATCCGCAGATACCGGGGGCGGTGCGCTGGAAGGAATCCGGATGGAAGATTGTTCAGCATGAAGCGCAGCGGCAGATCCGCCCCGATGGCGTTTACTTTGAGCAGTCGCTGTATTACCACGTCTATGCGCTCGACTTCTTTCTGTATGCGCGGTTGCTTGCGGCCCGGAATGGAATCGAGATTCCTGAAGCGTATGACGCGGTGCTGGGACGGATGCTCGATGTCGTGGAGGCGCTGGCGCAGGCCGGCCCGGCAGAGGGGTTTGGCGATGACGATGGCGGGCGCCTCTTCAATCCGCGGCGCAACCGGACGGAGCACATGACCGATCCGCTGGCGCCGGGCGCGGTGATTTACTCGAGGCAGTTTGCCGCGGCTCGCCTGACGGAGGAAGCGATCTGGTTGTTCGGCAATGGGGCCGTCGAGCAACTGTCCAACGCGCCTTCGCCTACTCAAACGACAGGTGTCCGTTCGGTCGCCTTTCCCGACGGCGGGCTTTACGTGCTGGCGGATTCGCAGCCCTGCGCGCAGGCGCTGGTGGTGGATGCCGGTCCGCAGGGCGTGGGCCGCTCAGGGCACGGACATGCCGACGCGCTTAGCCTCCGCCTCACTATGGATGGGCGGCGCTGGCTGGTGGATGCCGGGACCGGCGTCTACATTTCAAAGGATCCAGCGGAGCGGAATACATTTCGCGGAACCGGCGCACACAACACCATGCGTGTCGATGGAGCGGACCAGGCGGTTGCCGACGAACCTTTCTCCTGGACTCACATCCCAACAGTACAAGCGGAAAACTGGGTGGTCGGACAAAGCTTCACGTACTTTGTGGGCAGTCACAATGGATATGCGCGGCTGGCGGATCCGGTTTTGCATCGGCGGCACGTCCTGAAGATCGGGGGTGCACTTTGGCTGGTGCGCGATGTGGCGCTTGGCCAAACGGAACACGATCTGGAAATACAATGGCACTTCGCGCCGGATCTTGATGTTCAAGTTGTCGGCCCGGGTCGGGTGGATATATCGCGAGCCGGCGCTTCGCCTGGCGAGTCTGGCGAATCGACGCTGAGCTTGATCGTGCCGGAAGAAACGGTCTGGCAAACTGGAATGGCAGTCAGCAGGACTCTGATCTCGCCCGCTTATGGCGCGTTGCAGCCGGCGCCGTTAGTGCGATGCCATGCGCGCGTGCTGCTGCCGGCGGAAGCGGCGACTGCAGTGGTAACGGGCAGTGCACTGAAGCATCGCGAACCGCTTATCGAACGACAATTGGCAAGCATGGGCGAGGCGGTGCAAGTTTACGTACTCGATAGTCATGAGGAAAGCCACGGATTCTATTTTGCGCTCGGCGACAAGGAATGGAGTTTCGGCCCGTGGTCTTCAGACGGACGAGCGCTTTATTGCCGCCTCGAACGGGAGAAACTCGCGCACCTGGTTGTGATTGGTGGGACGTACGTCAAGTGGCAAGGACAGCCTTTGCTGGCGGCAGTGGAGCCATCGGAATTTTTCGAGTGGCGCAGGCAGGATGCGACGATGAATCCGGGCAACCTTTCGGTCACAGGCTTGTTCGAGGAGCTGGCGGGCGAGAACTTCACGGCGAATCCCAGGGCGTCATCATACGCGGAGAAACACTGAATGTGCGGCATCGCAGGAATTCTTGAATTCGGACGGGACGCGCGGGCAAACACCGGGGCGCTGCGGGAAATGTGCCGCGTCATCAGCCACCGCGGACCCGACGACGATGGTTTTTATAACGATGGTCCGGTAGGCATCGGCATGCGGCGCCTCAGCATTGTCGACGTCGCGGGCGGGCATCAGCCTCTTTCGAACGAAGACGGCACGCTGTGGATCGTATTCAACGGCGAGATTTACAACCACCTCGCGTTGCGCGAGCAACTCATTGCGCGCGGTCATCGCTACCGAACCCACAGCGACACCGAAACCGTTATCCATCTTTATGAAGAGTATGGCGCGGATTGTGTGCAGCACCTTCGCGGCATGTTCGCCTTCGCCATCTGGAACCGCAATACGAAAACGCTCTTCATCGCACGCGACCGGCTGGGCATCAAGCCGCTGTACTACAAATTGACGCCGCAGCGACTGCTGTTCGGATCGGAAATTAAAGCGGTGCTGGCGCATGGCGGGATTCGTCCGGATTTCAATCGAACGGCGCTGCCGGAGTATCTGGCGTTTGGATATTTGTCGGGCGAAGAAAGTTTCTACAACGGAATTCTCAAGCTGCTGCCTGGGCGCACGATGACGATTGGTCCCGAGGATAAAGCTGACATCCGGCAATACTGGGACCTGGACGCATCGACGCCGCACGAGTCGCGCGATGAGAATCATTACGTCCAAAGCTACCGCGAATTGCTGGAAGGCGCAGTCAACAGCCACCTGATGAGCGACGTGCCGCTGGGCGTGTTCCTGAGCGGCGGCGTGGATTCGAGCGCGGTGGCGGCGCTGATGACAAAGCTGCGGCGCGAACCGGTCGAAACATTTTCCGTCGGCTACACCGAGCAGACTTACAGCGAATTGCCCTTCGCGCGCACCGTATCGAATCACATCCAGTCGCGGCATCATGAGGTGCTGGTCAGCGAGCAGGAATTCTTTGGGGCGCTGCCGCATTTGATCTGGCATGAAGATGAGCCGATTACCTGGCCGTCAAGCGTCTCGCTTTATTTTGTCGCCCGGCTCGCCCGTGAGCGAGTTACGGTAGTCCTGACGGGCGAGGGCGCGGATGAGACCCTGGCCGGCTACACGCGCTACGCCTTTACGTTAAAAAACGCGGCCGCGGACCGAGCCTACCGTGGCGTCGTTCCCGGGTTTGTGAGACGCGGATTGCGCAACACCGTTGCGACCTCTTCCCTGCTGGGAGCAACCCTGCGCCGGAAACTGGAACACACTTTTCTGGCGAAGGATGGAAATTCCTGGGCCTCTTTCTACTTCGATAATTTCTTTTCCGCCTTCGGTGAGGCGGAGCAGAGTGGGCTACTGACCGACGAGTTCGCGCAAGAAGCCGCACCCAGCACGGCATATAAGAATGTGCTCGGTTACTGGGAGCACTCTTCGACAGGTTCACTGCGGGGCGAAATGCTGCAACGGCTGCTCTACACCGACATCAAAACCTACCTGGTCGAATTGTTGATGAAGCAGGACAACATGAGCATGGCCGCATCCATCGAGAGCCGTGTGCCGTTTCTCGATCACGTGCTGGTTGAATTTGCGACACGGATTCCGCGCGAAGTACAGATTCATGGATTAGCCGGCAAACGGATCTTGAAAAAGGCGGTGGAAGATCTGCTGCCGCACTCGATTCTGTATCGGCCGAAGCTGGGATTTCCGACGCCGTGGAGCGGATGGCTGGCCGGACCGCGTCTGGAAACGATTCGTCAGATGCTGCTCGAACCGCGCAGCCTGAGTCGCGGATACTTCCGGCCCCAAGCGATCGAGAAGCTGTTCGACGAGCATCGCGCCAAGCATCGGGACAACTACGATCGCATCTGGCGGTTGCTGAATTTGGAATTGTGGCATCGGGTTTGTCTCGAAGGCGAATCGCATGATGAAGTTGGAGAGCCGGCGATGAAGATGGCGACGACGCGTTAGTCGGTGCGGTTTTGCGGTCGAGGGATCGATTGCAAAGCGGACGCGGCGGCACTAGAGTACGTCGAAGCAGTTCGAAAGGACACAGCATTGAAGATCTCGCAAAAAGGGCTTTACGCGCTGCAGGCGATCATGACGCTGGGCCGCCGATACGGAACTGCAACAGTCAAGATACGGGACATCGCCCTGGACAGCGACCTGCCGGAAAAGTTTCTGGAGTTGATTCTGCTGGAACTCAAGAACGCGCGTATCGTCGAAAGCGTTCGTGGCGCCAAAGGCGGTTACCGGCTGCGGCGTCCGCCCGCGGAGATTAAACTCAGCGAGATCATTCGCCTGGTGGACGGCCCGCTGGCCCCGTTTGGGGATGCCGATCAATTGCGAAGCTTAATCGTGACCGATCCCGACCATCGCGCGCTTTATGGCGTGTTCCTGGAAGTACGCGATGCCGCGGCCAAAATACTGGAAAGCACCAGCGTCGCCGACATCGTCGGCAGTTCTTCAAAGCCGCGCAAACCAGCAAGCGGAAAAAAGAAGGCGTAGCAGTGGGTGGCGCAGCGGTTTATCGTCGGCTCTAGCCGCCGAGGTAGGGCCGCCGCGCGCTAAGCGAGAACCGCCTCGTACTCGCCATAAGCGCCCTTGAAGTCGGTGATCTCGTGGGTGCCCTCGAAGTGCCAGATCCTGGTCGCGACTTCGTCAATTAAATCCTCGTCGTGCGTAACCAACAGCACCGTTCCAGGGTAGCGCTGCAATGAAATGTTGAGGGCGTTGATCGATTCGAGATCGAGATGGTTGGTCGGTTCGTCGAGGACAAGCATGTTGGGTTTCTGCAGCATCAGCTTGCAGAAGAGCAGGCGAGCCGCCTCTCCGCCGGAGAGCACGTCGGTGCGCTTCTCGGCATCATCGCGCGGAAATAGCATTTGGCCGAGTATGCCGCGAATCTCTTCGGTCGAAGCGGAGGGGTCCCATTGATGGAGCCACTCCAGAACCTTGATGCCGGGTTCGATTAGCGCCTTGTGGTCCTGGGCGAAATATCCGACCGCCGCTTCGTGGCCCCAGATAACTTTCCCGCTATCGATAAAGGGGCCGTCGTAGCCGCTGGTCTTTCTTAGCTCCGATTCTGAGACCGTCGGCGAATTTGCCAGCAGCGCATTCACTAAAGTGGTCTTGCCGGAACCGTTGCGGCCCATCAACGCGATCTTTTCTCCCCGAATTACGCTGGCCGTGAAGTTGGAAATCACTCTGGCTTCGCCGTACGACTTGGTCATGCCCTCGATCTCCAGAATGTGTTTTCCGGAGGGCCGCTTCTGTTCGAACTTGAGGTAGGGACGCTGGATGTTGGACTTGGCCAGTTCGGTGACCTGCAAGCGCTCGACTTCCTTGCGCCGTGACTGCACCTGGCTGGAGCGGGTTCCGGCAGCGAAGCGGGCGATGAACTCATTAAGCTGCGCAATCTTCTTCTCGCGCTGAGCGTTTTGCCCCTCGATCTGCGAGCGAACCTGCGTCTTCGCGACCACCATGTCGTCGTACGTGCCCGTGTAGGTAATGATGGTCTCGTAATCGATGTCGGCAATGTGGGTGCAAATACCGTTGAGAAAATGACGGTCGTGCGAGATGACGATCAGCACGCCTTCATACTGATTCAGGAAATTCTTGAGCCAGTGGATCGAATCCAGATCCAAGTGGTTCGTGGGCTCATCGAGTAACAACGCCTGCGGATGTCCGAACAGTGCCTGGGCCAGCAGCACGCGCATCTTTTGTCCGCCCGGCAACTCCGACATTTTGCGCTCGTGCATTTCGTCGGGAATGTCGAGACCCTGCAGCAGAATCGCGGCGTCGGTTTCGGCGGTGTAGCCGTCTTCTTCGCCGACGATGCCTTCGAGTTCGCCGAGTTTCATGCCGTCGGCATCGGTCATCTCACGCTTCGCATAAATGATTTCGCGTTCTTCGAGAGCGGCCCACAAGCGGCGATTGCCCATGATAACGGCGTCAATCACGCGATACTTGTCAAACGCAAATTGGTCCTGGCTCAGGACACCGAGTTTGCGTGGGCGGACGACGGTTCCCTTCTGCGGTTCGAGTTCGCCGGTCAGAAGCTTCATGAACGTGGATTTGCCCGCGCCGTTGGGGCCGGGCAGGCCATAGCGTTTCCCCGGAACAAAGCCGGTGGACACTTCGTCGAACAGAACTTTAGCGCCGTAGCGCATGGACACATTGCCGACTGAAATCATGATATGTAGGGAACTGCGGGAATCGATCCTAATCTTAATCGGAGGAAGACGCAGCTGCTGTTATTAGAATATCACGAGGCGGGACGAGTTAAAGTCAAAGGCTTAAACACGGGGAGCACGGGGGCACACGGGGGAAGACTGGCGGCTCGTGTTAGCCTTTTTAGACCGTTATGAACGATTCCCGGCTTGCTCCTATCGATCTTCAGGCAATGGCGCGGCAGGTCATGCTGGCGCAGGGCTTCGAACCGAACTTTCCGCCGGCTACGCAGCAACAACTGGCGGACTTGCGCGCTCATCCGTCGCAATTGGCGCCTTCCGGTCGCATCCGCGATTTGCGCGGCTTGCTTTGGTCTTCGATCGATAACGATACCTCGAAAGATCTCGATCAGATCGAGGTCGCCGAGCGGCTGCCGAATGGCGACGTCAAGGTGATGGTGGGCATCGCCGACGTGGACTCCTTCGTGGAAAAAGACTCTCCTATCGATCAACACGCGGCGCGGGAGACAACCTCTGTCTACACCGGCGTGATCGTTTTTCCGATGCTGCCGAACGAACTCTCGACGGGCGCTTCGTCGCTACTCGAAAACGCCGACCGGCCGGCTGTGGTGACTGAATTTGTGGTCAACAGCAAAGGCGGCTCGCTGATTTCGAGCGACGTCTATCGAGCGATCGTTCGTAACCAGGCGCAACTCACTTATAACGCGGTTGGCGCGTGGCTGGAGGGCACGGCGGCGGCTCCGCCAAAGGTGGCCGCGTCTTCGGAATTGCAGGCGCAGCTCAAACTGCAGGACGAAGCCGCTCAGGCGCTGAGGAAATTGCGCTACGCAAATGGCGCGTTGAACATTGACACCAGCGAAGTGCATCCGGTGGTACTGAATCAGAAAGTGATCGATGTGGTGAAGCAGGAGAAAAATCGCGCCACTGAATTGATCGAGGACTTCATGATCGCCGCCAATGGCGTGGTGGCGCGGCTGCTGGAGAAAGTTTCTTCTTTGCGGCGTATCGTGAAAACTCCTGAGCATTGGGACGGCATCGTGCGGCTGGCGGCGGCGCAAGATGTCACGCTGCCCACGCAGGCTGATTCCAAGGCACTCAACGATTTTCTGGTGAAGCGCAAAGCGGCCGATCCCGATCACTTCGCCGATCTGTCACTCGCGGTCATCAAGCTGATTGGGCCGGGCGAATATGTTCTGGAGCGTCCTGGCGATCCCGAGCAGGGCCACTTCGGGCTGGCCGTGCAGGATTACACGCACTCGACTGCTCCTAATCGGCGCTTCGCCGACGTAGTTACGCAACGGCTGATCAAGTCCCTGCTCGACGGAAAGCCTGGGCCATATTCCGACGAAGAACTCGCCGGCATCGCCGCGAACTGTACGCAGAGAGGAGACGCGGCGCGAAAGGTGGAGCGGGAGATGTCGAAGCGGCTGGCCGCCATCGCGATGGGTCATCGCGTGGGCGAAACGTTTGACGCCATCGTCACTGGAGTTACTCCAAAGGGAACGTTCGTTCGCGTAATGCAGCCGCACATCGAAGGATTGTTGGCACAGGGAGCGCAGGGGTTGCACATCGGCGACAAGATTCGCGCCAAACTCACCCGAACCGACGCACTAAAAGGGTTCATCGATTTTGTGAAGGCTTAGCACATCTGCGGGTGTACGTCTGCGGGTACCCCATCCTAACGTCGCGTTTTTTGCGATGTTAGGGTGGGTTCCACGGACGCGTACAGCTGGACACCGCCTGCTAAAACATTTTTTTCACAAGCGCGTTCCCAACTGAGTTCGATGTCTCAGCCGTTTTTCTTTTCTAATTCGGCCCAGCGCGCATAGAGCGCGTCGAGCGTCCGTTGGGCCGCGTCGAGTTCAGCTTGAATGCTTACCAGACGCGAAGCATTTGTTGCGTTAGCTGGATCTCCCAGTTCCGCACGTTTGGCCTTGACTAACAACTCAGCCTCTTCCACTCGCTGCTCGATGGTCGCGTATTCGCGTGCTTCCAAATAGGAAAGTTTCTTCTTTGCTGGCGCTACAGCTACAGAATGAGAACTGCCCGACGTTAGCGAAACATGCGTTGCCGCTGCGTTTGGCGTTATGTCTGACTTCATCCTCTGCGTCTGCCAGGCCTCCCATTGCTCATAATCGGCGAATGTGTCAGCTTCGCCTTTGCCGTCCAATCCCAGCACGATGCTAGAGACGCGATCGAGCATGTAACGGTCGTGAGTCACAAGTACGATCGAGCCGGGAAAATCGATCAGGCTCTCCTCGAGAATTTCGAGGGTTGGGATGTCGAGGTCGTTAGTAGGTTCGTCGAGCAGGAGAATGTCGGCGGGCTGGAGTATGAACTGCGCAATCAGGACGCGGGCCCGTTCTCCTCCGGAAAGGCGGCCAACGGGCTGGCTTAGTTGTTCGCCGGTGAATAGAAATCTTGCAGCCCATCCGGCGACGTGAATTACGCGGTCGCGATAGACCACCGAATCGCCGTCTGGCGCGAGCGCGCGGCGCAGCGTCACATCGGGGTCTAGAGTGCGAGTCTGGTCGAAGTACACGATGCGCAGCCAATCGGCGCGGCGGATCTCGCCTCCGGTGGGAGCGAGGTCTCCCTGCAACAAGCGGAGCAGAGTCGTCTTGCCGCTGCCGTTTGGGCCCACGAGGCCTACGCGCATTCCGGCGGTCAGGATGAAGTTGAGGCCCCCGAACAAAGCGCGATCGCCCATGATGCAGGAGACGTTATCCAATTCGATTAGGCGTTTCGTCTTGCGATCGGTGGCTGAAAACTCGATTTGTGCTGTGGCGGTGCGGGTCCGCGCGTTCAGGTCGGCCAGTTCTTCCATGAGTTCACCGGCCTTGCCGATGCGGGCTTTGGATTTGCGGGTGCGGGCTTTGGCGCCGCGGCGAAGCCACTCGATTTCTCCGTGGACCAGATTTTCTAGCGCATCCTGGCGCTTCGATTGCGCGCGCAGGAATTCCTCTTTCTTCTCCAGAAACGCGCTGTAGTTGCCGTGGACGCGGAGCGAGCCATCGGGATAAATACGATTGAGCTCGACCATTTCAGTGGTGACGTTTTCGAGGAAGTAGCGGTCGTGACTGACGATAACGCTGGCGAAAGGAGCTTGCTCCAGCAGATCTTCGAGCCACATGATTCCGGGGAGATCGAGATGGTTGGTGGGCTCGTCGAGTAAGAGGATGTCCGGTTGCTGCACCAGGGCTTCGACGATGGCGAGACGCTTCTGCCAGCCGCCGGATAACTCGGTTGCCGGCGCTTCCAGATCCTCAAAACCGGCGCGGCCGAGGCTTTCGGCAAAGCGCGCTCCACGCTCGGTTCCAGAGATGCCACATCGATCAAGCGCGCCTTCGATGATTGAGCGCACCGTGGCTCCGGATGGGAAGCGCGAGTCCTGTTCTACGCAGGCCAGGCGCGTGCGTTTGCGGAACGAAACTTCGCCGCTGTCGGGAGTGACTTCGCCCGCCAGAATTCTTAGGAGCGTGGATTTACCCGATCCGTTCGGGCCTATCAGGCCGATGCGGTCTCCGTCGGAAATGGTGAAGGAGACATTCTGGAAGAGCGGGTTCGCTCCGAAGGCTTTGGTAATTTTCTGCGCGTTGACAATGGGCGACGATATGGGCGGCAATGATTTGCGGTCTCCGCGATTCCGATGTCTTGAGAGTACCAGCTAGAAGCACGGGACGTAGACGGGGACTCGGCCGCCCCTCCGGGACTGGTCCTGGATTCGCCACCGGCAACCGAAGGCGGGGTCAGTTTGCAAGAACACGTCGGGCAACGCCGAGATTACCGCTTCAAGTCCTGAGCTGCCTGCGCCACGTTCTCTGGGCTACCTAGATCGCGCCAATAGTATCCGTCGGAGCGGAAGGCGAGGATTTTTTCATCGTGGGCAGCGAGACGCATGTACGAGGTAATGATGGAGAACGCAGTGTCTTCGGTCAGCATTCCAAGGAGGCGAGGAGAAATGACGTGGATGCCGGAAAATGCCAGCGCCTGTAATTGCTGGGAGGGCCGGACGAGTTCCGGTGATTCGCTGCCGGTTCGGCGGCCGCAGAGCTGACGCTGGTCGTCGAACAGCAGGTAGCGCGTTGTCTTGCGGTCGTGCACGGCTAAAGTCGCCAACGCCTGATTTTCATTGTGGAATTGCACCATCCTCTGGAGATCGATCGTGCTGAGGACGTCAACATTGTGCACAATGAAGGGTTCTTCGGGTCGATTGGGACCTTCAACAAAGAAGTGAGCGGCCTTCTTCAGGCCGCCGCCGGTGTCGAGCAGGATGTCTTCGCGCGAGACATCAATGCGCATGCCGAAATTGTCGTTCGCTTTCAGGTACTCCACCACCATGTCGGCGAAGTGATGGACGTTGATGATTACCTCGCTGACTCCGAATTTGCGCAGGCGGGAGAGCGTGATCTCCAGCAGCGTGCGGCCGTTGATTTCAACCAGCGCTTTGGGGCGATCGTCGGTGAGCGGCCGCAGGCGTGTGCCGAGGCCGGCGGCGAGAATCATTGCTTTCATCGATTGGGTGCTCTCATTGATTCAACTGCTCCTGGATTCAGTTGCTCCTGCTCGCGATGGTGCACTACTACTTCCACTCCATCTTTGGCGCGCAGATGTTTCGCCAACTGCTCTGCCAAGTACACCGAGCGATGCTGGCCTCCGGTGCAGCCGAACGACACCATCAAGTGCTTGAAGCCGCGGCTTTGATAGGTGCTCACGCTCGCCTCGACCAGCGCTGTGGCGCCGGCGAGAAAACGATGGACGCTTTCTTGCTGATTGAGGTAGTCGATTACCGCGGCATCTTTGCCGGTGAGGGTCTTGAAACGTTCTTCGCGACCGGGATTCGGGAGGCTGCGGCCGTCGAAAACGAATCCGCCGCCGTTCCCGGTATCGTCCTGGGGCAAACCGCGGTGGAAGGAGAAACTGAAGACCCGCACGGTCAATTTGTCTGGTTGGGAGGTTGATGTCAAGCCTTGCAGCTTGTCGGAGGCAACCATGCTCTTGAAGGCTTCCATCAGCGTGGGCAGGGCGATGGGCAAGTCCGCATTGTGCAGCAGCCAGCGCAGATTTTTCAGCGCATAAGGCACGCTTTGCAGGAAATGCTCTTTGCGCTCGTAGAAGCCGCGAAAACCATAGGCGCCCAGCGCCTGCATGATGCGTACATAAACGTAGGCGTAGTAGTACTGCATGAATGCAACGCGATCCAGATCGAGAAAACCGGCCAGGCTATTCAGATAGTGATCCAGCAGTTGCTGACGCAGATCCGGGGGCAGGTCGGCCTTGGCATCGTAGAGCAGCGAGGCAATATCGTATTGCAGCGCGCCTTTGCGGCCGCCTTGATAGTCGAGGAAGAATGGCTCGTCCTCGCTTCGAACTCTGCGCAACATGATGTTGCGGGACTGGAAATCGCGATAGAGAAAATAGTCGCGGCTGGCGCTCAACAGAAACTTGGTCAAGCGGCTGAAGTCGTGCTCCAGCGCCTGCTCGTTGAAGGGGATGCCGGCGAGCCGGAGAAAGTAATACTTGAAATAATTCAGGTCCCACGCGATGGACTGGCGATCGAAGCTGGCGCGTGGATAACAGACTTTGTAATTCACATCCCGTCCCGCTTCGACCTGAAAGCGCGGCAATGTGGCGACAACTTTGCGATAGGCCTCGACTACCTCGGGAGCAATGGCCGCGCCGTTGCGGTGGTCGGAGAGAAACTCAAACAGCGTCGTGTTGCCTAGATCTTCTTCGAGGTACGCGCCGTGACTTAGGCTTTCGGCATAGATTTCTGGCACCGGCAAACCGTGGCGGCGAAAGTGCCGCGAAAATTCCAGAAAGGCGACGTTTTCTTCGCGCACGTCGTAGAGAATTCCGATTGCGGTGGTTTTCTTGGCGGAGAGCCGGATGATCTTGCGGCCGGAACCCCCGAGTTGGCCCTGCAGCGGCTGCACTTGCTCGACCGGGGCTTGGAAATGCTGCTCAAAAAGTCTTTTCAGAACTTCCATGAAAGGATTTCCGGCGACTGCCATTCTAAAGATAACACTGGACGCGAGAGAGTCCTCGCGAGAACTCAGCCGTCCCTGCGGGACTTGGCTCATATTTTCCGCTGAAGCGCCGGGCTATTTGGCGGACGCCCGTTCCGGGGCTGGATTCTAGTCGGTTTGCAGGATGACCACTAAGCGTCTTGGCCCATGCGCGCCTTGCACCAGAATTTTCTCTATGTCGGCGGTGCGGCTGGAGCCGCTGATTACGCAGGCGAAGGAATTGTGATCGAGGAGTCTTTCCTGGGAAGCGCGGCTCAGAGCCGTTGTTAGATCGGGTACCAGTTGCACGATCTTCGCGTAAACGATGTGGCAGGGAGCAATCACCGATGCTCCTCGCCCTCCGCACGAAGCGGTCACGAGAATCGATCCGGTTTGTGCGATTAGAGCTTGGGCGAGCGTGACCGTCGCCTGTGATGTTTCGGCTGGTGCGCCTTGAGTGGACCAGCGGATCGTGCGGCCAGGCGCGGCGAGGTCGACTAGTCGGCGCAGCGCTGGATCGTCTTCCACGAAGAGTTCTCCTTCGGCAAGAGACTGGAGAACTTCCGCCAGATGGCGTGCGCTGGCGGCGGAATCGGCGGTCAGCGCGCATTCCATAAGGTTGGCCACGCATTCCTGCTGGAAGCGCTCGAGGGGATTGTTGACCGGTTCGAAGATTACTGGGTCGAACGCGACCGCTGGTTCTTCGACTTTGACGGCGGTGCGCAAGCCGGTTCGTATCCGCTGCAGGATCTGGTCGCGACTTGGATTATCAATTTGCGCTTTGTCAGTTGACGGCACGGTTTCTTCTCCAACGGGCACGGAATGATTCGGCGGGCAGCGGAACGGGCGAGCGATACCGATTCCATACCCGCATCGGGTCGAGGACCGAACCCGCCAATCCAAGTCCGTAAGCGATCCGAAGAGATTTGCGCATCAGCCAGCCACCCGCAGCGTAGATTCCAGGGTGAAGCATGGCGTGACGCCAGGCTCGGAACATCAGGCGCTCGCTCGGCTTTGTGACTCCCGCCTCGGTGGCGTTGCGACGGTTTTGCAGCAGGTGGTGATGCAGATCGATTTTCACCGGGCATACGCTGGTGCAGGCGCCGCACAGCGACGAGGCGTAGGAGAGATGTTTGAACTCCTTGATGCCGTTCAGATGCGGCGTCAGCACGCTGCCGATCGGTCCGGGATACGTGGTGCCGTAGGTGTGTCCTCCGACGTGGCGGAAAACGGGACAGATGTTCAGGCACGCGCCGCAGCGAATGCAGTGCAGCACTTCGCGTTGTTCCGCGTCGGCCAGTAACTGGCTGCGACCGTTGTCTACGAGCACTACGTGGAATTCTTCGGGTCCGTCGGCTTCGCCGGGCTGGCGCGGGCCGCCGATCAGCGTGCTGTAAGTCGTGATTCCCTGCCCTGTGCCTGAAGTTGCCAGCACTGGCCAGAGCACGGCCAAGTCCTCTAGACGCGGAATGACTTTTTCAATGCCGGTGACCACCACGTGAATGCGAGGAACGCTGGTACACAGGCGGCCGTTGCCTTCGTTGGTGGAGATGGCGATCACGCCGGCGTCCGCCACCAGGAAGTTCGCGCCGGAGATGCCCATTTCGGCAGAAAAGAAAGCCTGGCGCAATACACGGCGCGCTACGGCCATCAAGTACGCAGGGTCGTCGCTCTCGATTTTCTGGCCCAGTTTTTCCTGAAACAAGGCGGCAATCTGGCCGCGCAGCAGATGCATGGCTGGGGTGACGATGTGGTAAGGGCCTTCCTCGCGCAACTGCACGATGAACTCGCCAAAATCGGTTTCCCAGACCTTGATGCCGGCTTTCTCCAGTGCCGCGCCGAGATGGATTTCCTCTGTCACCATGGATTTCGACTTCACCACGGTGCGCACATTCAGCCGGGTCGCCAGATTTTTTATGTAAGTGCAGGCTTCTTCGCTATTGGCAGCCCAGAAGACATGTCCGCCGCGCGCGACTACTCTTTCTTCGAACTGCAGTAGATAGCGATCGAGGTGATTGATGGCTTCGCGCTTGATTTCCTGGCACTTCTGGCGAGCGGCTTCCCAGTCTTTGATTCGGGCGCGGCCTTTGAGGTGCGCGGCATCGTAGCTGTCCATGCCGCGGCGGATGACTTCGCGGTGCATCAGGTCGGCCGACTTTACGGCGGCGTCTTGCAGGAAGCGCTGGGCGGCGGTACTCACGGACGCTCCTGCGCTGGGCTTTTCTGAGGGAGATCTTCCTGCGCGAGGATGCTGGCTAGGTGGATGGTACGGGTTGCCGCGTTCCGTTTGCCGAGGATGCCTTGCAAGTGCAGCAGACAACTGGGATCGATCGCGGTCACGTACTCGGCGCCGGTCGCGGCTACATTTTCAGCCTTAGAAGTCCCCATGGCGGCGGAGATGTCGGCAAACTTGGCGGCAAAGGTTCCGCCGAAACCGCAGCATTCTTCTGAGCGCGTCATTTCAATCAGCTTGAGGCCATTTACCTGGCGCAGAAGCTGCAGAGGTTCATCTCGCAGGTGGAGTTCGCGTAGGCCATGGCAGGAGGCATGGTAGGTGACCGCGTGCGGGAAAGTTGCTCCGACCTGGGTGACCGCGGCGACTTTCACCAGAAATTCCGAGAGTTCATACGTGCGGCTGGATACAGCCAGGGCATCTTCGCGCAATGCGCTCTTCGCGAGCAGCTCGGGGTAAAACGTGCGAACCATGGTCACGCATGAACCTGAGGGACAGACGATCACGGCTGCATGCTTGAAGACTCTGACGAAGCGCTCGGCGCAGGGCCGCGCTTCGTTCCAGTAGCCGGTGTTGAAGGCGGGCTGGCCGCAACAGGTTTGATCTTCGGGGTAGTCGACTTCGTATCCGATCCGGCGCAGCACCTTGACTGTGTCGACTGCCACTTCGGGCAACAGTTGGTCCACGAAGCACGGGACGAACAGAGATACTTTACCTTTCACAATCCAACTTTCATGGGCGATTGAGGTATGTTCCAGAGCGCTTAGTACACGCACGCTCACAACTCCTCTGCCCTTTGATATGTAAGCTATTGAACCGCGGGAATCAACTGGCTGCCGCTACAGCGGCTAGACAATTGAGTCGCAGCCCGTTGCCGCTCCTTGCGGGACTCGTATTCACGAGTCTGTGTGAGCACTCGGTCGTCCCTCCGAGAATGTTGTTTTCCACCTGTCCCAGTGCTGAAGCGCTGGGCTAAGTTCGGTCGCCCCTTCGGGGCTGGATTTCAGGGTACTTCCTCAGCGCGCGTACATCTACTTAAGCACCAACTGGGTAAATGGGAACACATAGGCCTGCAGGGTCACCATGATTCCCACCAATGCTGCCAACGCAATGCTGTGGAAGAACACGTAACGCAGGATATCGCCTTCGTGTCCGTACCACTCGGTGGCGGTGCTGGCTACGACGATGCTCTGGGCGTCGATCATCTTGCCCATGACCCCACCGGCACTGTTGGCTGCGCCCATCAGGATGGGAGAGAGCCCGATCTGCTGCGCGGAGATCTTTTGCAGGCTGCCGAACAGGACGTTAGACGAAGTGTCCGAACCGGTCAGGGCCACACCCAGCCAGCCTAGCAGGGTGCCGAAGAACGGATACAAATGTCCGGTTCGCGCGAAGGCCAGGCCCATGGTGGCATCCACGCCCGAGTAGCGGGTCATGATGCCTAACGAGAGCATGGCGGCGATGGTCATGAGCGAGAACCGGATATGCCATATGGTCTGAAACCACATGGCCACAATCTTCGGCAGCGGGAGGCCCATGATGAAGCCGGAGATGATGGCCGCGAACAGGATCCCCGAGCCCGTGGCCGAGACCCAGTTCAAGCCGAACACTGCCGCCTCGGGCGTAGGTTTCGCTACCACTGGAGGCATGCGCTGAGACAGCTTATTAAGACCAGTCACGGGAAACTGCGGGTTGGTGATCTTGCTCGGCAGAGTCGACCATGTGCTCATGGACGTGAACACCTTTTCCGGAGTATTCATGACCTTCTTGCCGGTGGTCGTGCCCCAGCAGAAAACGCAAATGCTGAGCACCAGCCACGGCAGCCAGGCGCGAACGACCTCGCCGCGACTGTAGCCGTGCTGACCGCGAGCTGCACGCTGCTCACCTTCCTGGTGTCCCTCAAGTCCCCAGATCTTTTTCGGATGCCATATCTTGAGGAACAGGATCAGGCACACCATTGAGATGATGGCCGCACCGATGTCGGTGAGCCAGGGCCCGTGCAAGTTCGAAATCAAAAATTGCGGGATGGCGAAGGTAACACCTGCCACCGCAATCGCCGGCCAGATTTCCTTCATTCCCTTGTAACCTGCATATGCCCAAACCAGCCAGAACGGCACCAGCACGGAGAAGAATGGCAGAATGCGGCCCACCTGCGCGCCCAGAGTGACTTCAGAAAATCCGGTGACGGCGGCGAGGGCAATGATGGGCGTGCCGAGCGCGCCATAAGCGACGGGCGCAGTATTGGCGATCAGGGACAGGCCTGAGGCCTGCAATGGCTTGAAGCCTAGGCCGATCAGTAGCGCCGCAGTGACCGCGACAGGCGTTCCGAAGCCGGATGCGCCTTCAAAGAACGCACCGAAGGAAAAAGCAATCAGCAACAATTGCAGACGCGTATCCTGCGTGATCCCGGTCATGCTCTGCTGCAGGACTTTGAAGCGGCCAGTTTCCAGCGTCATGCGGTAGAGAAACATGACGTTCAGGATGATCCAGCCGATGGGGAACAGCCCATAGCAGGCGCCGTAAATGGCGGTGATGCTGGCCATCTTGATCGGCATATGGAAAACGCCGACGGCGATCAGCAAGGCGGTGACCAGGCCCAACACGGCGGAGTAGTGCGCCTTCATGTGGAGGAAGGCGAGGGTCCCCAGGAGCACGATGACGGGGACGGCGGCGAGCATTGTGGAGAGCCACCAGTGACCCAAGGGATCATAGCCTTGTGACCATGGGGTGGTCGGTGACACACCGGACCAGGCCAGCACGATCAGCGTCACCAGAACCAATGCCATCAAGATGATGGGGACGGGGCTTCCGGCTTCCTGCTTGGTGGCGCTAGCTGGGCCGGATGAAGGCTTCGTTGCAACGGTCATAAGCACCTCGTTCGTAGTTGCCGCAAGCGGCGGTGCACTCAGCGCATCGCACTAACTGGACTGCACCGACATCGAAAGGCCGTCGAGTCGGCGAAAATTCCCAAGAAGCGGGATATTCGTAAAGCCGGCGTTGTCCCGAGAACAGCGCCGTCAGGATGTGGAATTCTCATATCATCGTGCAGCACAAGATGCGACGTGGCTCACCGATGGGTGTGATCCCGGTCACATAGCGGCGACAGAAGCCAAGTCTTGAGCGGTTGAGAAATTCCGATCGCGTCGATCATCTGTCTAACAACAGCCCATCTTCACTTCGCCCGCCGCGGTCAGTGGAGGACCGAAGGCCTCCACCGGGGCCGGTGCTCCGTTCAGCACCGCGATCCAACGTCGTACCGCATTGAATACGACGAGAACGACGCCCAGAATAAAGATGGTCATCAGGATCGAATCCAGGTAGCCGGTAAATTCCTGACCCGGCTTCGCGGTCAGCGGCCAGAAAATATTCTGGATTCCAAGTACTCCTGCCGTCACCGTAGTGACGCCCACGAAGCACATCGGAACTCCCGTAATCCAGGCATATTTCTGCTTGCCCATATTAATAAGGAACGTCGTCGTCACCGCCAGCGCGATCGTCGCCAGCAACTGGTTGCCGGTGCCGAACAATGGCCATAGCGTGGAAATATTGTTGGACCAGATCAAGTATCCCCACCCCAGAACCACCACCGAACTGGTGATCAGATTTCCGGGCAGCCAGGCGTTGTTGCCGAAGGGCTTGTGCACTTTGCCCATGAGTTCCTGCAGGACGTAGCGGGCGACGCGGGTTCCGGTATCGACCGTAGTCAGGATGAATAGCGCTTCGAACATGATGGCGTAGTGATACCAGTAGCCCATCAGTTGAGCCATGCCCGGCAGACCCTTAAAAATCTGCGCCATGCCCACCGCCAGCGACACCGCGCCTCCTGTGCGCCCCGCCAGTTTCTCGCCAACTTCGCGCGAGAACATGTCCAGATTAACGGTCGTCAATCCCAGATGGCTGAAAACCGCCGGTGTCGTGTTGATGGCAAAGTAGTCGCCGGGGCTGAGCGAGCAAGCCGCGATCAAAGCCAGAACGCCAACCAGCGACTCGGCAACCATAGCGCCGTAGCCGATGAAGCGTGCGTCTGTTTCCTTGTCCAGCATCTTTGGAGTGGTGCCCGAAGACACCAGCGAATGGAAGCCGGAGATCGCGCCGCAGGCAATAGTCACGAAGAGAAATGGAAACAGCTTTCCCTTGATGATCGGCCCGCCGCCATGCACGAACTGCGTGAAGGCCGGAAACTGAATGTTAGGATGCACCACGAAGACGCCGACGATCAGTACCACGATCGTGCCTAGCTTAACGTACGTCGAAAGGTAGTCGCGTGGCTCCAGCACCAGCCACACGGGAAGGACCGAAGCGACCAGTCCATAGATCGCCATGAGTATGGTGATCTGATGGGGCGTGAACGTGAGCGCCGATGCCATTCCGCTCTGCGCCACCCAGTGTCCCGCGATCACACTGCCGATCAGCAGCACAACGCCGAAGATGCTCGGCCCGGTGACGGTAATTTTCCCTGCATGACTCTTGAACATCCACAAGCCCATGATCACCGCGATGGGGATCGTCATGCCGATCGTGAACACGCCCCACGGGCTGTTCGAAAGCGCGTTGACCACAACGATGCCCAGCCCGGCCAGCGTGACCAGAAGAATAAAGAGCACGGCGATCATGGCCACCAGGCCGGCGAAAGGACTGATCTCCGTACGCGCCACATCCGCCAGCGAGCGTCCGCGATGGCGGATAGACGCAACCAGCACCGTGAAGTCCTGCACGCACCCGGCCAGCACGGCGCCGATCAGGATCCACAAAAAGCCCGGAGCAAACCCGAACTGCGCCGCCAGCGTCGGTCCAACCAGCGGTCCCGCTCCCGCGATGGCGGCGAAGTGATGGCCAAAGAGCACCCAGCGTGGCGAAGCCACATAGTTGTGCCCGTCCGCATAAAGATGCGCCGGAGTGGTGCGGCGATCGTCAAGCGACAGGGCCTTGGCCGCAATAAACGCGCTGTAATAGCGATAGCCGAGCGCATAAACGCAAAGCGCTCCCAATAAAACTGGAAATGTATTCATGCCTGCTCCCGAAACCTGCGAGTCGTGGAAGTTCGCTCGCCTGAATCGAGGGCATATTACACCTATCGCGGAAAATAGCACAATGATTTTGGGGGGTTCAGGACGAGGGCCGCGGCACGGTTGTGTTCACCACAGAGGTTCTTAGAGCGCGTTTCAAAACCTCTGACTGATCTCTTGTCCTTGCGCGGTCGACTTGGTACGGTCGCGCGTGGCATAGCCCTCTTGGACGATGCGCTGTGGGCGGGTCTCGAGCCGTTGCTTCCGAAGCCCGTCGCCGTGCGCGGCGCCGCGGCGGACGGCCGCGGGTCTCCGAGCGCGCGGCGCTCACCGGCATCCTGTTTGTGCTGCCTGCGGATAGCCGTGGCAGCTGTTACCGCGTGAAATGGGATGCGGCTCAGGCAGCACGTGCTGGCGCCGCTTGGTGGAGTGGGAACGGGCCTGCGTCTGGCGTCGCTTGCATGAGACCCTCCTCGCCGAGCTGCGCCGACGGGGACGGCTCGGCCAGCGCTGGACGGTGGTGCACAGCGGGTCGGTCCGCGCGATGCACGGGGGAAAAAACTCGACCGAACCCAACCGATCGCCGCGAGGCGGGTCCAAACACCACATCGTGACCGATGCACGCGGGGTGCCGCAGGTGGCGCATGTCACGGCGAGTCATGCTGGGAAAGTTTACCGCCGACGCTTTGTGTCGACGCGCTTGGCGGCCACCTTGCTCGCCGATGGGGCGCCTCGTTTCGCCATCTGCGCCTGCCCCGCCTTGGTCATCAAGCGCGATTGTTCGTATATCTC